>Ga0208458_1000050_pt1 | contig 148030 bp, 114 predicted proteins | sample AD_UKC085_MetaG_FD_184432 | JGI IMG/M metagenome (GOLD analysis project Ga0208458, IMG submission 184432) | Active sludge microbial communities of municipal wastewater-treating anaerobic digesters from USA - AD_UKC085_MetaG (SPAdes) (version 2) | ecosystem: Engineered > Bioreactor > Anaerobic... | reverse complement strand
GGGCGTTGGGAGCCAACGCCGCTGCAAGGTGTTCTTCATGAGTTGTTGGACAAGCTGGTTCTTGAGTTCCCGTGGGTTCTTACGCCCCGGTCCTAATGTGGAACGAAGAAAGGATCTGTAGTACTAGGACGATCATCGTCACCAGGAGCACAAACGTTCCACGCCTCATCAGCTACCTCCAAAGCGTCAATCATAGCGCAAGGATGGAACGAAAGCCTCCGCAGGCGCTGAAACGCGCGTGTTTTGTTACACATCGTAGGTGGGAGTGCGAGCGGCGCGACCGATAGTAATGGTTCGTGAAAAATCGGGAAACCAGAGCAGTGGCTACCGACGATACCCCGCTTGCTTGTACCTGTGGCGCAAGCCAACGATCATCCGACGTTTTCGGAACGGGAATCCCCAGACTGCGCCTCTGCCTGCACGGCTTCTTTCAGATCCTTCAAAGCCATGTCCACAAGCCGGGGATGCCGTTCCCAGCCCGCCATTCCCGCAAAATACAGCCCGTACAACGCGAAGGGCTTTTTCTCGTACTCGCTGCGAAACGCTTCATACGCCTCGACCGAACGCTCGTCGTTGATCGTCCAAGGCTCGGCATCTTGCGCCAACGTTGCCTGCTCGTCGCACTCGAGCCCCACACGACGACAATACTTGACAATCATCGGCACCGCATCTTGCGTTGCGTGAAAGTACAGTTCCAAGGCCGCTTTGGTGATGAGCCAAGCATCGGGAGGCGGGTCCTTGCTCAGCATGGAACGAAGAAGCCTCTTGGGATCATTGCGATATTTGTTTCCCTGACGCTGCTCGATCATCCACTGACGAAGCAGGGAGATTGGAAGCATTTTCGCTAGCAAAGGGGTGGCTTCCTTGCGGAGTCGCTGGTGCAATTGCGAGAAGCTTCGCACCTCGTCATGGTCGACATCAGCCATGGGCATCTCCTGGTTTGGTACCGGACGGGGGCTTGGCATCTAGTCGCCCCGCGCGGGAACTGTCAAGCCGTGGAACGGGAATCTGCACTCAATGAGGCAAGAGTCGGTCTGCACCCACCCTATCGCGCAAGCGATAGACAGGTTTCCAGGCTCCTACGCAAGGATCGCCCCTCAAGGGAAAGAGCATAACCGCGTAACTAGTTATATTTACATTGTTTTTTTGAGAAAACGGAAGCCAAAGCCCCCCGGAGAAGCGGACTAGCCCATCGTCATTTCCGACATTCGCCCCCTTCGCCCCTTCCCCGCGCCACCCCATCAAGCGGCGTGGCAAGAACGCAAGGGCATTCTCTCACGCATTATCTCACCCTGGGGGCCATCCCCACGAGCGCCCTCCAAGTACATGAATATGCAGGTGAAAAACGCTTTGCCCCGCGCCTGCCCCCGTGTTGATCACCACGCGATATCCGCCCTCCACAAGCCCCGCTTCCTTGGCTACTCGACGCGCCGCCAGCATCAATTTTCCCAAAAGTGCTTCATCCTGCTGCTCCGCATGCGCCAACGACGTCAGATGCTTGCGCGGGATCACAAGGATATGCGTGGGCGCCTGGGGATGGATGTCGTGGAATGCCACGACATCTTCCTCCTCCAACACCCAGCGAGCCGGCATTTGATGATTCGCGATTTTGCAGAAGATGCACATTCGAAAGAGCCCCACGTAACGATCAGGAAACCAGAATCCGCGAGCATACCAGGGCATCGAGCCTTTGATGGATGGAAAGAAGCTCCGGACTCCCCAAAAGGCCCCGTAACGCCGTCAAGACCCTGGTACGGTCTTCGTCCCGTTGTCGCAATACCTCGGGAAGCAAAGGGAAGTTCGGCAGCATCAGACGCACCAGGGAAGCTTCCAGCGGCGTCAGATGCACCGTACGACGCAACGCGAGTCGCTCGTCTCGATACGTCATCCGAAAGCCTCGATCCGTCTCGGCCACGGTGACATGAGCGCTCCGCTCCGAAAGCAACGGCGCAATCTGCTGGACGAGTCGACGTAACGACAGGGCGCGAGCATGGGCTCGACGGGCTTTCGGTTCCGAATACGCCCAGAAAAAGCGGTTGCGGGAGATGCCCTGGGGCTCGAGGGCCACGGCGCACAACAGGGCATCGGGGCGAATCGCTAGCCTGCAAGGCGGATCGGTCACGATGACTCGGCTCGCGTGGCAGAGGAAGATGACCGAAGGAGTTCCGCTTGTCGGTGAGTCCTTAGCGCCACGATCACCTCCGTGAGGTCGCCGTCCATCATCTTGTCGAGTTTGTGCAACGTCAGACCAATGCGATGATCCGTGACGCGATTTTGCGGATAGTTGTAGGTGCGCACTTTCTGCGCTCGTTCTCCCGTTCCCACCATTCCCCGACGCTCCGCCGAGACTTCCGCGTCCCGTTTCTGTTGCTCCATGTCCAACAAACGGGACCGCAAGATCTTCATCGCCTTGGCCTTGTTTTTGATCTGCGAGCGCTCGTCCTGACACTTGACGATCAACCCCGTAGGCAAATGGGTGATTTGCACCGCGCTATTGGTGGTGTTGACCCCCTGTCCCCCTGGCCCCCCCGATGCCGCAATATCAAAACGAAGATCTTTGTCGTCGATTTGGATTTCCACGTCTTCAGCCTCAGGCAACACCGCGACCGTAGCCGTGGATGTATGAATGCGCCCCTGCGCCTCGGTGACCGGCACGCGCTGCACCCGATGAACACCCGCTTCGTACCGCAAATGAGAGTAGACGTGATGGCCCGTGACCAATGCGATCACTTCCTTGTACCCCCCCGCGGAAGCTTCACTCAAACTCAATACCTCTACCTTCCAGCGTCGAGACTCCGCAAACCGCACGTACATACGAAAGAGATCGGCGGCAAATAAGGCGGCTTCTTCGCCTCCTTCCCCGCCACGAATCTCCAGGATGGTGTTGCGTTGATCGTTTGGATCCACCGGCAAAAGAAGCAGCTCGACTCGCTGCTCGAGGGCGGTCAGTTGCTCTTCGAGCGACGGAATCTCCGCCTCCGCTAGTTCACGAAGGTCAGGGTCTTGGAGCGCGGCGCGATCCTCCTCGAGTTGCGATTCGATTTTGCGAACCTGTTGATAGGCCTCGACCACCGGCAATAACTCGCTTCGCTCCTTGTTGAGCTTCTGAACCTTTTGATAATCGTTCGCCACCTCCGGGTGACACAACGCTTCCTCGATCTCGATGGACCGTCTTTCCAGAGCTTCAAGCTTGTCACGCGGCAGCATGGACCCTCACGACGTCACGCGCGATTGGACGCGCCATAAGCGGGTTGCTCCATCAGATGGGAGAAGTCACGGTATTGCGTGACCTCGGGCGTGGCATTCGGCACCTCTTGGGCCTGCTCGCGCCATAAGGTTGCGCGCAAAGAAGCAAGAGCCACCTCGAGTTGGGTGTCGTCCGGCTCCAATGTGGTGATGCCCTGCACCGCGAAGCCCGGATACAACACCAAGCGCAGCGGACCGCGAAGACAATAGCGCGCCGTCCAACGCTGGATCTCATACGTGATGGCGGCAATCACGGGCAGAAACGGCAATTTCATCAAGAAAAACAATATGTTCTCAACGACGCCGCCAAGGTTCAGACGGGGTAGCAATGGCCCAATCCCCGAAAACACAAGGATCGATACGAAGACCACCATCACCAAAAATGTCGTCCCACATCGGGGATGAAAACGCGTCTTGCTCCGCGCATTGTCCACCGTCAACGCCTCGGCCGCCTCGTAGGTGGCAATCGCCTTATGCTCCGCCCCGTGATACATGAAAACCCGTCGCACCTCGGGGATTCGACGCATCAGCAGCATGTATCCGAGGACGATGCAGAGCTTGAAGATACCGGTCAACACCTGGAAAGCTGGCGAGCGGATGTCCACTTCGATATGCAGCAAACGACTCGCTCCCGCAGCCGCGGCTTGAGGAAGGGCCACGAACAAAAGAAGGGCAAAGAGCATCGCCACAAACGTCATCGAAGAACCGGATTTGGTCTGCCCACCGCTGGGCTGTGCATCGAGATCAGAGGTGGCAATGCCCACGATCGCACCGGTGATGGTGCGAAACGCCGACAGACAGGATGCGATCACACCCGGACCTTTCTTTTTCTCTTCCGCTTCCAGGTCCGCTTCATAATGCTCCGCCGAAAATCGAAGCGCCCCTGTTCCAAGCCGAAGCGCTTCGACCAACGTTGCCACGCCACGAACCAGCGGCCACGCCAACACCCCCTTGCGTGTATCCGTCATGGCACGCTCTTTGACCGTCAACGTGCCGTCACGACGTCGCAGCACAACCGCATAGGACCGAGGCGAACGCATCATGACCCCTTCGATGACGGCTTGCCCGCCGATATAGGGACGCGCCTCGGTGGCGCAGGTGGATAACCGTTCCGAACTCATCTTGAAGTTGTTAGGCAAAAAGTGGGAGAAGGCTAGGCCTTGGTGGCGTACTTTCGACGGAAGCGTTCGACACGACCCTGGGTGTCCACCAGCTTCATTTTGCCCGTGTAGTAAGGATGGCACATCGCGCAAACGTCGACCGAGTAATCTCCCTTGCTCGAACGAGTCTCGAAGCTGGCCCCACAAGCGCACGTGATCTTGGCGGCAACATACGTTGGGTGAATATTCTCTTTCATCACGACCTCATCCAATCACCGGCATTGCCACGCAATTCCGGACGAATCTTCGGCAAAACCTAGGCCATCCATGATGGCACGGGAAGCAAGGGGGCGCACTTTACGCGTCAAGCGATACGCGCGCAAGGCCGAGTTCCATTCCTTGCCGTTTTCATGCGTTTTTGTTCATCCCCGGCATGGGGATCTCCAATAAACCTCAATGTTTTCCAGTGATTACAAAATCTGAGCCGATCTCCTCCCGACCTCGGCTCGCACGCTCCTCGCCCATCGGTCACTCGCATTGCGCCATACAATGCTCGTCCACACACCCAATGGCCGCATCATACAACGCCTTTCCCACCGGATAATCCGTATCGCACTGTCCAACGCATGCGACCACATCCTCCGTTTCTTCGTCGAGCACACAGGCCAATATGCAATTCACATAGAAATCATCGCATATTTCCGCGTTCAAACAAGCGTTCACCTCTTCACAACAAGCTGTTTGCGCGCATTCGTTGCACTCCGGATCGCTCACCGAATAGGGTCTCACCAGCGTACAAGACGTTTCCTCTTGCACGTCGCTTTGTACGTCGATCTCCTGCGTGTCCTCGATCACGTCTTCGGACGTTTCCCAGGGCCCGTCTTGTGCCACGTCCACCGAGGCCTCTTTGCCGACGTCCGCACCGGCCTCCGGCACGGAGTCGTCCGCCCCATACGCATCCGACACGCCTGTCGAGTCCCACGAGGCATCCGCCCCCGTCGCGTCAGTATCGTCGCTGCTCCCGCATCCCAGCATCCCCATCGAAGAAAGCGCCCAAGCCAAAGCCAGCCATGTGAATCGGAAGTGTTTCATCACGTCATCTTATCTCATAGGTCCAATACATCCAACGCGGTCGGTCACCGGAACCCTTACAGAGAAAGCTTCTCGAAGGTTGCAAGACGTCCCGGAACCGCAAACCCCACCGTCAACGAAGAGGGGCTACCCGCTGCATGAAGCCGGGCTTTTCCTTTCACTACCGGCACCTCGAGCACAGCTTGCTCGATGATCACACGCGCTTTGCCGTCCACGGACGGATCGAAAACAAGGTCGATCCACGTGCCTTCACAGGTTGGACGAGACGAAGCGGTCACCGATGCCGCGGGCTCCACCCAACCTTTCCACACCGGAATCAGGATATCGCCAAAGACCGTCACACTCTTTTGCGTCCATTCGTAACTGGCCTGGTCCACGACGGGGATTTTCACATTCAAGCCCGGGACCTGAAATGTATCTTTTTTGGGCATGTTTTCGTGGGCCATACGGATAGCGTCGGCCAGCAACGGATGGTCGGTATCCCGCACATAGCGCAGCAGTTCATCGATCATCTGCATCCCGCCCGCGAGCCCAAGCCCCGTGACCGAATTGCCCAGATAAGCAATCGCACCGCCCTGCGGAGCGTCCATCAACATCTCCCCCGCGGAATCGTCCGCCGAAAAAGTGGCTGCTTCACACGCGGAAGATAGAAAGATGGGGTACGTGTCGTTTTTCAAGTCATGCGCCATCTCGCCGCTCATGTCTTCGTGGACCGAGTACTCCGCCGTGAGATGTTTCACCGTGCCATGCCCACTGTGAACGATCAGATTGGCGCCGCTTTCGATCGCATCAATCTGCTTGGCTACCGAGTTTTTCTCCGCTCCCGCCATTCCCGTGGAGTACAGCCTCCTAACCTCGCTGCCTTGGGGAAGAAGCGATAACGTCTTGCCTTCCGATTCGAAATACCACGCGCCATCGATGTCCACGTTCATGAATTGCGTCGCCACATTGGACAACATCAACACTTTCGCCACGTGAGAAAGGTTGTAAGCCGTATAATAACGACGCACCTTCTCGTAGTATCGTTCGGCTTCCGAAGGCGTCGAAGCGGTTATCCTCGAGACCGCCACATCCGGACGGTACTCCGGAAAATCGGTGCCATCTTGAGCATATACGCCATCCCCGTTGGTATCCCATTTCGAATAGTCCGCGAAGTAATAGTCCGTATGAAAGTCCGCCTCGAACGTGTAGTCGCTCATCAGCGGATTCTGATAACGGTCATGCACCTTGCGCGATGGCACGTGCTCGATGTCTCCCCCAAGGATGACATACTGCACGGAAAGCTGTTTTCTTAGCCATTTTTTGATATGCGATGCCGTATCTTTCTTGGGATCGGCATCGTTGCATTGCCCCGCACAAATCTCCGACGTCGTCGCCACGATCGTGGGCATGCCGAGCAACGTGTGAAAGGTCGCATACGAGGCAAACGATGGGGCAAGAGCGTCCGACGTCACAATGGCTGCAAGCGGTTCCTGCTTGATGGGATGGGTCAACGACCCACCGGACTCACACGTCGTTTCCTCTTCCTCCGGATCCTCGACATCCGTGCCCCCATCGCTCTTAGGCTTGCCTCCCCCCACGTTCGATCCCGCCGCTCCCGCTCGACCATCCGCCCCTGCCCCCCCCGCGTAACCGTCCTCCGAAGGTTCCGAAGTGGCACACCCAACAACCAGAAGGCCAAGGAAGGTCGTCAAAGCAATACATCGAATCATGGGTTCGCTTTCTGTGCCGCGCGACTTCCGAACGAAAGCGGAAAACCCATCGACGACTCGATACGATGGGCCTACACACGCTTTTCTCGAGACGACTGGCGACAAGCACGGTTCAGGACTACAGCAAGATAGATATAGTCCGGCAACGCCATCGTGCAAGCGTATCGAACCATCCGTTGACCCAATCACGACGGCTTGGTACCGCTGTCCGTCATGTCCACCCCTGCCTTGACGGTTTGGGAAGCCTTCGCGTACGGCATCATCCAAGGCGTGACCGAGTTTCTCCCGGTATCCTCTTCCGGACATCTCCGGCTCGCGCATCAATTCGGCCTCGGCGCACTACCGCAGGAACTCGAATTGCCCTTCGATGTGCTGCTGCATGCCGCCACTCTCATCGCCATCGGCGTGGCATTTCGACGCGAAATCGCCGCGGCTCTCGCTTGGCGCCCCACTTTTTTCGCTTGCGTTTTCATCAGCATCGTTCCCGCGGGACTGGCAGGATTGCTCGGGAAAAAAGCCGTGCAAGCCGTCGGCGAATCCTGGTGGTTGCTCGGCGTCTGCTACGTGTTCACCGCCGTGCTGCTCACCGTGAGCGAGCGTATTTCCGCCCGGCGCGCACTGGCCGATTCGGATAGACCCGTGCATGAAATGCTTGGCGACGTAACCCCGAAACAAGCCCTGTGGGTGGGCCTGCTGCAAGTGCTAGCCTTGCTGCCCGGCGTCAGTCGGTCGGGTTCCACCATCGCCGGAGGCCTTCTCGGAGGTTTGCGCCCCTCGTTGGCCGTATCCTATTCCTTCCTCGTCGGTCTGCCCCTCATCGCTGCCGCCGCTGCAAAAGATACGCTCGACGGAGGATTCGGACGCTTGCTGACGGAAGTCGGCGTGCTACCGATCAGTGTCGCTTTCGTGGCCGCATTGGTCAGCGGACTGGGCTCGATCGCCGCTCTCAAACTCGTGGTGGGGAAACGACGTCTTGTGTGGTTTGGTGGGTACTGCGCGCTGGTGGCGGGCGTCTGTTTCTGGATGGGTTTTTCACAATAAATTCAATATGTTATCGTAGTCTCGCTCAATGCCTACTGGCGAATCTGCACGACGGATCGGGGCGCGAGATATTCCTCGATCTGGTCGAAGCTCAGGTAGCGATATACTTCCTCACTGCTTTCGCGCAGGCAATTCACAGCCTCGAAGTATTCATCCACCGTGGGGAGCTTGCCTTTCCACGCCGCCACGGCCCCCAATTCCGACGAGCCGAGATACACCTTGGCGCCGCGACCCATGCGGTTGTCGAAGTTGCGCGTTGACGTGCTGAATACCGTGACCCCATCGCGAACGCGCGCTTGATTTCCCATGCACAAACTGCAGCCCGGGATCTCGATGCGAGCGCCGGCCTTGGCAAAGATGCCATATACGCCTTCGGTCTTGAGCTGCTCGACATCCATGCGCGTGGGAGGAGCCACCCAGAGCTGGGAAGCGGCGAATCCTTTGCCATCGAGAATGCGCGCCGCCGCTTGATAATGGCCAATATTCGTCATGCACGAACCCAAAAAAACGTCGTCGATACGCGCTCCCGCAACCTCATGCAGCGGCTTGACATCGTCCGGATCGTTGGGACAGGCCAACAATGGCTCGGTGATCGACGTCATATCCACTTCGATCACCGCCGCGTAGTGCGCATCGTTGTCTGGCTCGAGCAACACGGGATTGGCGATGAATGCTTCCACCGCATCGGCTCGCCGCTTCAACGTTTCCGCATCCCCATAGCCTTGCGAAATCATCCATCGCATGAGCACCGCGTTGCTCTTCAAAAAGGCCACCACCGGCTCCTTGTTCAACCGAATGGTGGCCGCCGCGGCACTGCGCTCGGCAGAAGCATCCGTCAACTCGAAAGCCTGCTCCACCGAAAGGTCAGGAAGGCCTTCCATCTCCAGGATTCGCCCGTTGAAAACGTTTTTCTTCCCCTTTTTCTCGACCGTCAACAGGCCCTTTTGAATCGCCACATAAGGGATGGCGTTGACGAGATCCCGAAGGGTGATGCCTGGCTGAAGTTGTCCGGTGAAACGAACGAGAACGGACTCAGGCATGTCCAGAGGCATCTTGCCAAGCGCCGCGGCAAAAGCCACCAATCCAGAACCGGCGGGAAACGAGATTCCGATCGGAAAACGCGTGTGCGAATCGCCGCCCGTTCCCACCGTATCCGGCAAAAGCAAACGATTGATCCACGAATGAATGACACCATCGCCGGGCCGTAAAGCCACCCCGCCGCGCTGCTGAATGAACGCCCCAAGGTTCCGATGCATTTGCGCATCGACCGCTTTGGGATAGGCCGCCGTATGACAAAACGATTGCATGACCAGATCCGCCTGAAACTTGAGGCAAGCCAGCTCGGTGAGTTCATCCGCGGTCATCGGGCCCGTGGTGTCCTGAGAACCGACCGTGGTCATCGTCGGCTCGCAAGACGTTGCCGGACGCACTCCCTCGAGACCACAGGCGCGACCCACGATTTTTTGGGCAAGCGTAAACCCGACGCCTGGATCCTTGGGCTTCGCGGGCTGCAAAAAGATAGTTGTTTTATCCAATCCCAACGCTCGACGCGCCCTATCCGTGAGGGAACGACCGATGATCAGCGGAACACGTCCGCCCGCTCGAACCTCGTCCGCTACCGTTTCCGGACTCAGGGTAAAGGCGGCCAGAACCTTCCCTGCTTCGTTTTCGATCTTTCCTTGGCGAGGATAGACCGCAAGAGCATCGCCATTTTCGATAGAGGTGACGTCACAGCGAATGGGCAACGCTCCCGAATCTTGCGCCGTATTGAAGAAAATCGGCGCAATCTGACCGCCCAGGATGAGCCCTCCGCGACGCTTGTTCGGCACGAAAGGAATATCCTCGCCGATATGCCAGAGCACGCTGTTGCAGGCACTTTTTCGTGACGATCCCGTTCCCACCACATCGCCCACGAAAGCGATGGATTTACCTTGTTGGCGCAGCTTGGCAATCTCTTCGATTCCGTGCGGAAAACGGGATTCCCCCATGGAAAGGGCGTGCAAAGGGATGTCCGGACGGCTGAAGGCATGACTGGCAGGACTGAAATCATCGGTATTGATCTCTCCCGCAACCTTGAAAGCAACCACATCGATTCGCTCCGGCAAAGGCGATCGCTCGGTGAACCACGTCGCATCCGCCCATGCCTGAAGCACATTTTTCGCATTTTCGTTGCCTTGATGAGCCAGCGCGGCCACCTCGTCAAAGGCATCGAATACCAATAGCGTGCGGGAAAGAGCCTCGGCGGCCTTAGAACCAAGGGTTTCGTGCGCCAACAGCTCGACCAGGGGTCGGACGTTGTATCCCCCGAGCATGGTCCCGAGCAGAAAAACCGCTTGCTGAGGGTCGATAAGGGGCGAGACCTTCCGCCCATGAGCGATTTCGGTAAGAAATGCCGCTTTTACCTCTGCCGCAGGATCTACCCCCGGGGGAATTCGATTGCGGAGCAGAGCAAGGAGAGTCTCCTTGTCTTCCACGGGCGGATTCAGCAACAGGTCGCATACGACGCGAGCTTGATCCGCGCGAAGGGGAAGAGGGGGAATGCCCAGACGAGCACGTTCTTGCACATGGATTCGGTATTCGCTCAGCATGATGGGCCGAGCATCCCTCCATGGGCACAAGCATTCAACCGTACAAGAACCCCCAAAGCGGCAAAGGGCAGAGAACCGTCAGGACGAAAAGGCGCCGAGGGTCTGACAGATCCCTTCATTTTTCCCTGAATGGCAAAGGGATACGAGCAGGGAATCCCCTGGACTTTGACTTGATCCTTGAGCCCATTTCGATCAAGCCTTATAAAAATATCAATAAATACAGTTAGTTGAACGCTGCGTAGTGATGCTCGTGGGCTACCAAGCCTCCTCCAGAAGCTCAGCGAAGCATTCATCCTATGCGAGGAGCGTGATGGTTAGCCCAGCCAGGATATGCCTGACAGATCCCCTCATTTTCCCGAATTGGAAAGGGATATAATCGAGAATCCACCGAGCCTTGACGTTGACTTGGTCCTTGGCCCTCCTTGGAGCACCACCAACAGTTGCCCGGAGCTACCAAACTTTGGACTGGCGCACTGCGGTGATCAAAATGGGATTACCGTGAGCGTTTCTCGTGGGCCGTGACCGTGAAGGAAAGGCCCGGGAAAAATGAGGGTTATGCGTCGGCCGTGAGCGTGACCGTTTTATGTATGAGTCCTGCTCGTCGAGCGCGCCCTACTTGGCGGCATCCATGAGCTTCTTGATCTGGCATCTGTTGAGGCACGACGTGTACTCCTTCGTACCGACCTCGTGCTTCGGTTTGCATTCCGCGACGCAAGCCTCGAGCACCCGCGCTTTCTCCGCGGCACGCTCGCTGAGGTGGTCCTCGAGCCTCTTGAGTTCGCCCGCCTTACCAGTATCGCCGCAGATGCCGTTGTCCCAGCGCTCCCGTACAGCGGTATCCTCAGCACCCTCGAAGGACTCGCCGTTGTTGCCGTACTGGGTCTCGCAGCTCACGGGGCATTTGTCCGCCGTTTTGAAGTCGGTGGCACCCAAGATACACTGCGACGAGCACTTCCAGGCATGGAGCGATCGCTCCTTGAGTGCCGACAAGTTGCTCTTGCAGGCGTCGGCCGCCGTCGCATCGGTGGTGAGCTTCGCCTCCTTGCGGAGGCCCATATAATGCTCGCACACGGAATCGGGCGACTTGGAGCAGCCAACCACGCAGCCGAGCATCACGAACAGCGAACCCCACTGCAATTCTTTCATGTCTTTCCCCTTCAAAGCGCGTGCCACGATCACAAAAATGGTCCCATACGCAGATCCACATGGGTCACGACAGCCCGAACGCTGCCGCCCGTCGCGCCCATCTACCCAAACGGCGCGCAACGCAGTCGGAAATCGGTGCTGCCACAGTCGTCTCGGACACGTCAAGACTTTTCCATAGGATAGAAAGGATGAACGATTTCGAATTCGTTCATGAAAAGGAGTCAACCAGGTAGAACTGGGCGGACCCGAGCAGGGCAGTCAATTCGAGTCTGCTGTAGGGAATGCCCAGAGCCGAACCTCGTCGCTCATCAGACTCAGGCCATCGCGACCTGGACGTATACCGCTGGCTGTCCCGCGATAGCGCGAATACCCACGCTAACGAACGCCCCCATGGCAGCAGCACAGCGTTCGGAGCGAGCGCTCAGCGGAGATAGGAATATATCAATAAATTCCACGTGTTATACACAAATTTCGTGTGGTTCGATGCAAACATGCCGGATGAACCCTCTTCTCTCTTGACACTTTGGCGGGCACATCGGCACCGACAGGGTGCGTGCTATCCGCTCTGACGGGCTGGAGAAAACCGTGGCCGCCATTCCGGTCAAGCGCCTGGGTACGCCCGAGGAAATTGGCTCTATCGTAGCCTGACTGGCCGACGACGACGCCAGAAACGAGGCCTGAGACAAGACGATGAGCGGCGACGCTCCGTGCGGTAAGCGTCTCGGCAAGCTCGGACGCGCAGAGGCAAAGCGATGGCGCACGTCGATCCCCTCGAGGCTCCATGGCACCCATACGCCGATTAATACTGTAATTTTCAATATTTACAGCAACAGCCGACTTTTCGACAGCCCCATCATGCTTTTCTTTCGATCCAATGCTACTCTGGAAGGCAGCGCATGGAAGGAGTTGGGTATGACGGTTTCCAGTCTCTCACGCGTATTGATGTTGTGCGCGTTCGTTTCTGTTTCATGCAGCAGCAGTGAAAACGGTGAGTCTTCTGCCAATGGCAACCATTCCGATGGGGGCGCTGATAGTTCGGACGGAACGGGTGGGACTGGAGGAGCTGGAGGATCAGCGGGCACCGGCGGCACGGGCGGCGGGATCCTAAATACCGACAGCGGCAACGACCAAGGTACCGAGGAAGCGTGCGTCCAGCAGTCCGTCGAAGCTACGATCGAACACCGCCCCATCGACATCATCTTCGTCATTGACAATTCCGGCAGCATGTCCGCCGAAATCGAGGAGGTGGAGGCACAAATCAACGCCAATTTTGCCTCCATCATCGACAGTGCGGTTCCGGCCATCGACTATCGTGTGGTGATGCTGAGCCGATATGGTGCCTTCAGCAGTCGCAAAATATGTGTGGCCGAACCCCTGGGTGGTGCCAAAGACGATAACCAAGACGGTCACTGTGACGCCCCCCTTCCCAACGAGCCCATCAATACGTCCAAGTTCTTTCATCACAGTATGTCCATCGGCAGTTACAACGCTTTTTGCCAATTGCTTGCGGGTTTTTCCGCGGCAGACGAATTCAAGCTTCAGCCCAACGGCTACGGAGAAATCCTGCGTCCTGAGGCTTTCAAGTTCATCACGGTCATCACCGACGACCGTGTCAATTGTCCGCCCTTTGACGATCTGAACACGGAAAATGGCGGAAAGGCTGCCGCGCAAGCCTTTGACAAAGCCCTGCGCGAGCTTTCTCCCGAACACTTTGGAAAGAGCGAAAACGAACGCAATTACTCGTTCTGGAGCATCGTAGCCATGGCTCCTTACGAGCCCACCGCGGCGAAACCCAACGGTTCCCCCCATCCCCCGGATGAGTCTCTTTCTCCCGTAACCACAGAAAAGTGCAAGCCTTCCGCCGTCAACCCTGGAACCGGCTACCAGGCGTTGAGCATCATGACGGGTGGCTATCGCTTCCCGACCTGTGGGCTGGATTACACGGAAATGTTCCAACTCATGGCCGAGGGAGTCGTCAAGGGCTCGGAAGTCCCCTGTGAATTCATGATCCCGGAGCCTCCCCCCGGGGAAACGCTGGACCTGAACACCGTGGAAGTTGCGTATAAGTCCAATGGCACCCTTGTCGAAGTCTTCAACAAGGTTGCATCCGAGGAAGAATGTGACTCTTCGTCGTTCCTCATCGACGGAGAAAGAATCGTATTATGTCCGCAGGCTTGTGACGTTGTCCAGGCCGATGCCGACGCAAAGATCGATATTCTTTTCGGCTGTGAGATTCAAATCAAGTAGTCACGTCACCGCCCGACAACTTCCGAAACGCGCCGCTCGATCGCAGTCACTTTTTCCGACTGATTGTCATCATGTTTGCGCAATATCGAGCCATCTTCGGAGATAAGCACGCTGTACGACGCGGATCGTTTGGGATTGTAAAGCAATATAGGTCGACTCTTTTCGTCGAGAACAACAGCATACTTCAAGTATTGACGCGTAGCATGGTACACCCCTACGAAACCTGACAGATTCCCTCATTTTTTCCTGAATTGGAAAGGGATACGAGTTTAGGATTCTTGGGTCTTGAGTTTGGCTCGATCCTTGGCCCCCTTGGAGCACCCCCAACAGTTGGCCTGGGCTACTAAACATTGTACTGGCGTGTTGCGGTGAACGATATGGGATGAACGTGACCGTTATTGTGCGCCATGCACCGTGCGCCGTAGCCGTAGCCGTGACCGTGGCCGTAACCGTGAAGGAAAAGCCCGGGGAAAATGAGGGGAGGGCTGAGGTCAATCCCGGGTCGTTTCCAGGGTCTTGGCAATCCCACGACGGCTTTATCGCCCAAGAAGGATGAGCATCGTCAGCACGGATTTTCCTTGGGCATCGACGCCCGTGGCCAACGCAAATCCGACGGCACGAACGGTGGGATCGAGCAGGTCCCGGGTGTTCAGGAACTCGGCGCCCAAAGCAGCTTGCGCGGAGGCCTCGATGGTTCGAAACGTCAACCCACGCTCTTGCTGGAGCAGGGCGAGCGCTCGCTGATTGATTGACTCCAGGCTTCGCCCGGGCGCGCGGGCATCGATGGTTTGCACGTTGTCTTTGGCAAATCGCTCCAACGCCGGATGCAAAGGCAGCGGTGCAAGCCGAGACTGGCGTCGCGCGTCGGACACCTGACGCAGAATTTGCGCCCGCGCTTGCTCAGGCGTCAGGAGGGTCACGGGTTTGGCGAACAGTTGCGTGAAAAAATATCCCTGAACTTGGCCGGGGATTTTCTTGTCTTGCACCACGCCGACCCCCAGATGAGTCACGGTGGTTGCGACGATATTGGCGTAATGTCCTGGGCTTGCGAGCAGGTTTCGATGTGCCGTGTCCACATCCGGGGCAAGAGCGACGTTTTCTCGGGATTCGGCGGCGACGTATCCTGCCTTGTCGATGCGGTCCTGGGGCGAGCCGGTCGACGGCGATTGATGGCCGAAAAAGCCTGTCTCGCGCATATCCTGGGAATGAAAGCGCGCGATGGCAGCCAATCGTTCATCGTATTGCAAGGCTGCCAGCCCATGTTTTTGCCGTTCCTGATTGACGCGCTCGAACATCTCACGCTCGAGGCTTTGCTCCTGCGGTGAGGTGACGACCGTGGGCAAAGCCGAAGGAATATGAGCAGGTTTTGCCGTGTTTTTACAACCCATCAGGGCAAAAAAGAACAGGATCCATGCCATACGAGCGCCACGCATCACCCCATCATAGCGGCTTTCCATGGAGGCCGGAGCCAGGACGGACAATCCTTTTTCATCCTCGGCTCGCAAGCATCGCCATCGAATACAAAACGTAGATGGGTCACGCGACCAGGCTTTCGATGGGTGTCACCGACAGCAAGGAGAACCGGAGCAGATCCCCGAACAGAACGGCGGCTCACAGCATGTACGGCCCGTGGGACTGCAGCAGCCGCGCTCGCACGGTACGCTGCAGTCGCTGCTACTGCCGCCCGAATAGCCGCTGCAAAAATAGTCACCCGCGTGGATGCTGTCTTTGAGGCAGCGAAATCCCGATGGGCATTCGTCATCGTTGCCCCCAAAACATTGCATATAGCAACCATAGGACCGCTGGTGCCAACCTTTCGGACCGCAACCCCTCGTCTGGGCGATCTCGTAAGAAATCTCGCATTGTCCAACCGACCAGGCAGCGGTGCCAGTGCATCGCAGCGTCGGCAAACCGCAGTCATCATTGGTCTTGCAACCAATGAAACACGCGCCCGCAGGAGTCTCGACACCACCCAGATCGGCACAGGATGAGGTGAACCAGTCAAGCTCTTTTTTGGAGGCTTTCCCATTGCCCCCGGAATCGTCGGAGCAAGACCATGCACCAAGACCCACCAGCACCACGACCGATGCCCAGATCAATCCCCTTTTTCGCCCCATGACACCTTCCTCTCATGCCTCCACGGAAGCCGACACGACTGCCCTGCATCGTTGGCGCTGCCCCAAACAGGCTCTTATGGCAGGGCAGTGTCTCCGCCACCCACGCCACTGTCAAGCCGTAGGTGCAAAGACCATGGGACGTGCGCCATCGACACGGGGAGGATGGCATCGGAATAACGCAACCACTTGTTTATAAAGAGTTTTTACGAACTATCCGCATACGGATCCAAAGGTGTCAATTGCCAGGAGAGAGGCCTTCGCTCATCAGCGTCTGTCGGTATCACGCCCCCAGCCAAGACGAGCGTTCGGTATTCATCATCGGATCGCAAGCTTTTCCCTTGATTCAGTTCTTGGACTGATCGGAGTCATGCAAGGCTCTCGAAGGCGAAATCGACGATTCACAGGATGGGTTGCGGTCGTGCTACGCTGTGGGGGTGCGATCCGCTGAACCTGCTGAACCTGCTGAACCCGCTTCGGTTTCCGAGCAACCGTCATCCCAAGACAATACCGATCCCACGCAAGAGCAATCGCAGGTTCGCGCGATCCAGGGTCTGTCGTCATTGCCTTTGGCTGAGCCGGTGTTGCCGGTGCATCCACGCACGCAGCCGCTCGAGATTTCGAGCACCCGTGTTCGGAGCTACCGTTTCATTCGCGCCTATCTGACGACTTTTCAGGTTTGTTTCAGTTATTTATGGATCACCCTGGGCGGCAAACTCATGGGGCCCACGTGGATGCTGCAACGAATGGAGGCGGCTCATCCGCGAAATGCCAAAAGAGTCGAACGCACCATCGTTGCGCTACAAGGGCTCTTCATCAAAGTCGGCCAGTTGTTGAGCATCATGGCGAACTTCCTTCCGGAAGCGTTTCGCGCGGGGCTCCAAGGCCTACAAGATAGCGTCCCGCCTCGTCCTTTCGATCAGATTGCCGAACGGATTCAGATCGAATTTGGCAAACCGGTCGACGAAGTCTTCGATCGTTTTGAACGCAATCCCATCGCCAGCGCCAGTTTGGGACAAGTCCACGAAGCCTATCTCAAGGATGGCACCCACGTTGCCGTCAAGGTGCAACACAAAGACATCGACGAGGTGTGCCGTCTGGACCTCAAGACGATCCGTCGCATCATGCAGATCGTCAGCTTTTTTTTCCCCATCCAGGGCCTCGAGGTGAGTTACCGGCAAATCCGCGAGATGATCGGGCGGGAGTTGGACTTCAACGGCGAAGCAAGCAGCATCGAACGGATTTCCTCCCATTTTGCCAACGACCCGAACGTTGGATTTCCCTTGGTCATCCGCACGCATTCCACGGGCCGCGTGTTGACCACCACCTTCGTCGAAGGAATCAAGATCGGAGACGTGGCGCGTCTCGAACGAGCCGGCATCAACCGAACGGAACTCGCGCAACGGGTCGTGCGAACCTATTGTCAGATGATTTTCGTTGATGGCATGTACCACGCCGATCCTCATCCCGGGAACATGCTCGTGACGCGTACGGGGAAGTTGATTCTCCTGGACTTTGGAGCGGTGGCCGTACTGTCCAACGAGATGCGCGAGGGGATTCCCGAGTTTCTCGAAGCGGCTCTTCGACGGGACACCGACCGGCTCATCCGGTCCATGCGCAAGATGGGTTTCATCTCCAAACGCTCGGATGCGGAGGTGAGCGAAAAGGTCATCGAATACCTGCATCATCGATTTCAAGAAGAGATCAAGCTCGAGAGCTTCAACCTCAAGGACATCAAAGTCGATCCACAACGAGGCTTCGAAAACCTGATCGATCTTCATCGGATGAATATCGGGATGAAGGAGCTGTCGGGTTCATTTCAAGTACCGCAAGATTGGGTGCTTCTGGAACGAACCCTCATTTTGTTGACGGGTGTATGCACGAATCTCGATCCGAACATGAATCCCATGGACGTGATTCGCCCGTATCTCAAGGAGTTCGTGCTCGGAAATCGGGACTGGACCGAGATTGCGATGGAGGCGGCGAAAGACATGGCGATGCGGGCGGTGTCCCTGCCCGAAGATTTGCACAAGTACCTTTCGAAAGCGGTTCGGGGAGAACTCGAGGTGCGGGTGCGCGATGTTCGAGACGGGGCACGTCTGGTGTATGCCGCCACCCGGCAACTCATCTATGCGCTCACGGGAATTGCCTTCGGCATCTCCGGTCTTCAGCTCTATCTCGCAGGGGATACGGTATTGGCGCTGGGCTGCTTCGGCGGGGTGGGAACCATGGCCACGCTATTTGTCGCATCGACGATCTGGATACGGATTTCTCGACGTTGAGCCCGGACGGACCCGGTTATTTACCGAGGAGGGGCGATGGGAAGGAAGGGGGAAAGCGCTATCCGACGAGGGTTTTGCCCACGGAACCAAGGTCCGCGAAGGCTTCTTGCAGGCGTTCTACGATGCCTTGTTCCGCGGCGCGCAGGTACTTGCGCGGGTCATAGAACTTTTTGTACGGCGTGCCATCGTCGGGATCGACCTGCACTTTGAATGCTTTGGGATTTTTCTCGACATAAGCGCCGATCGGCTGCGAGAAAGCGAATTGGGTATCCGTATCGATGTTCATTTTGAACACGCCGTACGATACCGCTTGATGGATTTTTTCTTTCTCGGAACCCGAGCCACCGTGGAACACGAGATGCAGCGGATTTTTTCCCGTGTTATGCGTTTTTTGAACGAGCGACTGGGAGGCTTCGAGGATTTCCGGACGAAGTTTCACATTGCCTGGCTTGTACACGCCATGCACATTGCCGAACGAGGCAGCAATTGAAAAGTGTCCGAGTTTATTGAGTTTTTCGTAAGCGCGCAACACGTCCTGCGGCTGGGTATACAGCTTGGAATTGTCGATGGATTCGAGGTCTTGCCCAACGCCATCCTCCTCGCCACCGGTGACGCCCAATTCGAATTCGAGGCTCATGCCGAGTTTGGTCATCCGTGGAAGGATTCGCGCACACTCGCCGAGATTGAACTCGAGTGTTTCTTCCGACAAGTCCAGCATGTGGGAGCTGAACAAGGGACGTCCGGTTTTTTCGAAATGTTTCTCGCTGTAGCCGATGAGCGCTTCCACCCACGGAATGAGCTTTTTATTCGCGTGATCGGTGTGCATGGCCACACAGATGCCGTAATGCTCCGCCACGAGATGCGCGTGTTGGGCAGCGGCAACGGCACCGATGACCTTGGCCTGGAAACCATCGGCAATGCCATTGCCAGCGTAGAATTGGGCACCGCTGTTGGACAGTTGAATGATGACATCGCTTTTGGCCTTGGCAGCGGCTTCGAGCACGGCATTGAGCGTGTTGGTGCTCGTGACGTTGACCGCGGGCAACGCGTATCCACCAGCCTTGGCTGCATCCACTAGCTTCTTGTACTCGTCTCCGGTGACGACACCAGGTTTCAAGCTCATGATATGATCTCCTCGATACGATCCCGAAAACGCGTTCCGGGAGTTGGTCCACGCGGACCCACCTTTCCTAGTAGGAGTCGACGGGCGCGGCAACCCGGCCCAACAAAACACCCAAAAGTACCATCAGCAGGCCACCAGTTTGCTCGCCACTTCCGCCACTCGTTTTCCGAGGTAGCGGCCGTGAGCCAGGTCTGCTTGTCCGACGGGGCCGCCGGAGCCAACGGTGACGGAAGGACCGTAGGGATTGCCTCCAGAGGCAAAAACAAGGGGGTCCGTATACCCCGGAGGCACGATGAAACCGCCGTAATGATAGACGGTATTGAACAGGGCAAGCAGGGTGGATTCCTGACCACCATGGGCATTTTGGGCCGAGGTGAACCCCGCGTAGACCTTGTTGGACAACTTGCCTTGCAGCCACAGTCCAGCGGTGGTGTCGATGAAGGCTTTGAGTTGGGAGGCGATGTTGCCGAAACGGGTGGGGGTGCCGAAAATGATGGCGTCAGCCCATTCGAGATCGTCGAGGCTGGCCCGGGGATCGTTTTGATGGGCATCGACGAAGGACCGCCATGCGGGATTGCGGCTGATGGCCGCATCGGGCGCGGTTTCGGCCACCAGACGGACTCTTACTTCAGCTCCCGCTTCCTTGGCCCCCTCGGCGACTGCCCGAGCCATGGCTTCGTTCGTTCCCGTGGAAGAATAATAAATGATCGCAACTTTGGTCATCAGGTTCTCCGTTCGAAGGGGGCGATTGAGGCTCAGAAGATAGGGTGGTGCGACCGATTGGCAAGCCCATGGAGTGCTGCCCCAGGCACGGACCGACACGTTCACACACACGACACTCGCTTTGGTTGGCTTCCCCTGCTAACAGAATCGCCAGCATGGGTTACCCGTTGCAAATCGCCACCCGCTACCTCGGCGCGAAGTCCAAAGGTGCTTTCGTCTCTGTCGGCACTGCTTTCGCCATTCTCGGCGTGACCTTGGGGGTAGCCGCCCTGCTCACGGTCATGAGTGTCACGGGCGGTTTCCAATCCGAGTTTCGGAAAAAAGTGCTTGGGGTCAACGCTCACGTGCTCGTGCTCAAGTACTCCTCGGATTTCCGTGAGTACCGAGAAATCATGGCCATGATGCGGGAAGTACCCGGAATCATTGGAGTTGCTCCGTTCACCATCAACCCCATGATGGTCTCCCACAAGGAAAAAACGGCGACCGGCGTGCTCGTCAAGGGGGTCGATCCCGAATTGATGCCGACCGTGCTCGATTTGCCGAGTCACATCAAAGAAGGGGGCTCGTTGCACGGGCTTCGAAAGCCGGGCGCGACGCCACCAGAACGAAAAACGCGCGGAGGCATCACCCCCGCCCCCAAACCCTTGCCCTTGGGATCCAAAACCGCGGAACCGAAGGATGGCGGAACCGAACGCGACGACGCCGGAAGAAACATCACGTTGCTGCGAGCCATCGAGGATTCGATCCGAGAAGACGAGCGCAACGCCAAGCCCAAACCACCAGAGGGTCCCCCAGACGGAATCGACGAAATCCTCGAAGTGGAACACCAACCGCCCCCGCTAGATCCTTCTTCCGACACTCTCGACGCCGGGGTCGCCGCCGATGTCATGGTGGGCTCGGTCGTTCCCGAAGGCGGCTACAAAAGCCAACTCCCCGACCCTGAAGACGATCTTCCCGAAGACGTGGCACCCGACCCGTGCAATAGCCCGGAAGCCGTCGCACAACTGCCCGGCATCGTCGTCGGCAATACCCTCGCACAAAACCTATCCGTTCAGGTCGGTGACTGCTTGCAAGTCACATCCCCGACCATCGGTTTCTCGTATTCCGGAGGCGTGATTCGCCCTCCCGTCGCCAAACAATTCAAAGTCATCGCCATCTTCGAGGCCGGATTCGATCAATACGACTCCAAGCTCGTGTACGTGGACCTGTATGAAGCCCAACGCTTTCAAGACTACGGCGACAGCGTCACGGGCGTCGAAGCCAAGGTGCGGGACATCGATGAAGCAGGAAAAATCGAGCTGGACGTTGCCAGCCGTCTGTCCTCCAACTTGTACAGCACCATGGATTGGGAAGACCTGAACCACGGCCTTTTCACCGCCTTGAGAATCCAAAAAATCGGCATGAGCGCCGTGCTCGCACTCATTATCTTCGTGGCGGCCTTCACGGTCATTGCCACACTCATCATGCTCGTATTGGAAAAGAAAAAGGAAATCGCCGTACTCAAAGCCATGGGGGCAAGCGATGTCGCGATTTTGCGGATTTTCGTTTATCAAGGCGGTATCATCGGGGTCATGGGTACCGCGCTGGGCCTCGGCTTGGGCCTGGCCGTCTGCAAAGGTCTGCTCGTCTATGGCTTCCCCCTCGACCCCAAAGTCTACTTCATCTCCACCTTGCCGGTCGAAGTCCGCCCCACCGAATTCATCATCACCGGCGCCATTGCCCTGACCCTCTGCCTCATTGCCACCGTCATCCCCTCGCTCTATGCCGCCCGGCTCCGTCCAGCCGATGGCGTGCGCCCAGAATGAAATCCTCGGCGTTCGAAACCCTTCTCGAGCCCTTTCGCCTTTTGTCTTTCCTGTCCCGCAATCCAATCCCTACGCCATCTCCCCTATATTTGTAACTAATTGAATTTACATTGTTTTTTCTATGATCCTGCCGACGAACCGGAGCCAGGATCGCAAAACGCCGAAACGCCGGATGACTATCGGTTTTTGGCCAGGTCACGACATACCGTCACTTGGCTTTGCCTTGTCGTATCCGCAAAGGTGCCGCCTTGCTCCCATGGCCTACGAAAAGCAGCAACAACGTTAGCTCCTCGTGGGCATCGTCGTCATTGGCATCGTCGATGCATTCGGGCTCGACGCGGCTTGGAACCGCCGCGTTTCAGGAGTTCGACATGCGAAAGTTCTTCGTTTTTTTGCTCAGTCTGACCTTCATGGCTTGCGCGCAGGCACCGGAAGAGGAAACGGTGGCCGGCGAAGCGTTGGCTTCCCTTGATGCGACACAAAGCCCAGAGGCCACCATCCTTCAAATTGCCAACGAGTTTTCGCGCGACGATCTTCTCGCCCATGACGTCGAGCCCGCGGTTGCGGACGCTATTGTGTTGGCGCGGCAGCATGGGCCGTTCACATCACCGGCGCAGGTCGAGCAAGCGATGACCATGTCCTTGTATTCCACGAATCCGCTTTGCTCCTATTATCAGGGGATGGCGCAGTATTATACGATCCGAGCCTTGCAATGCGCCTACTCGATATGTGCGCCCATGAGCCCCTGGTATGCGTTCATGGCTCAGTACTACCAGGGGTTGTGGGAGGCGAATTGTTCGAGCTGATCATCGCGCCTGCCTCTTGCAATTCGTCTCGCCTCCGCGTTGGATCCACGCATGATCTCGGGATCGCTGCCCATTTACACCGACCTATCCACGTATCGACAAGCTTGTGATCGAGCGCGCGCGCAAGAAAAGCGCGTCGGGCTGGTTCCCACGATGGGGGCTTTGCATGACGGCCATTTCGCGCTCATCGACGAGGCCCGTCGTCATGCCGATTTCGTGGTTGTCAGTATTTTCGTCAACCCGACACAATTTGGTCCTTCCGAAGACTTGGACAAGTACCCCCGCACGTGGGAAAGCGATGTGGAGGGATGCATTTCCCACGGCGCTTCCTGCGTATTTCACCCATCCGTGCCCACCATGTATCCGGCGGGGGAGCAGACGCGAGTACGGGTTGGCGCGATCGCCGAGCCGCTTTGTGGAGCTTTTCGCGCGGGGCATTTCGAAGGCGTCGCCACCATCGTGACGAAACTTTTTGCGGCCACCGGACCGTGTGTGGCGGTGTTTGGCCGCAAGGATTACCAACAGATCAAGGTCATCGAGAGGCTGACGACGGACTTATTGCTTCCGGTCACGATTGTGGGCCATCCGACGGTACGAGAGGCGGATGGTTTGGCGATGAGCAGCCGCAACCGTTACTTGAATGAAGAGCAAAGACAGCGTGCGGCAGCGATTCCCCGTGGACTTAACCGCGCCGTTCGCGCCTACGAACGAGGTGAACGAAAGGTGGCCTCGTTGCGCCACGAGGTTGTATCGTGTGTCGCACCGGTCGCGGATAGCATCGATTACGTTGAGATTGCGGATGCGGATACGCTCGAGCCGATGGATGAGCAGCGGCATATCGCTCACCGAGCCTTGATTGCGCTTGCCATTCGCGTGGGTCCTGCACGACTCATTGACAATATCGTGCTTGGCGAGGATCCTCCTATCAAAGGACAAGCGGAATGATCGAAGGTCAATTCATCGTTCTGGAAGGAATCGACGGTTCAGGGACATCGACGCAAGCCGCTCTTCTTGGGCAATGGTATCGCAACCAGGGCTTACCTGTTCTGGTCACGCGCGAACCCTCGGAAGGGCCTATCGGAGCGATGATCCGCCAAGTGCTCACGCATCGCCTGGTGGTAAGTGGCATCGCAGGACCGCGCGCGCCAACCTGGGCAACCATGGCCTTGCTCTTTGCCGCGGACCGACTCGATCATCTCGATTCCTTGATTGTCCGCAACCTGATGGATGGTGTGACCGTCATCAGCGATCGCTTCGATCTGTCCAGCATTGCGTATCAATCCATCACGAGCGCGGCAGAGGTCGACCCTTCCGTCGTCGAGTGGGTACAAACGATCAACGGCCGAGCGAGGCGTCCGGACTTGACCATCGTTCTCGACGTTCGCCCTGAGATCGCGGCACGTCGGCGCGAGCAGCGATCGTACTCGACGGAATTATATGAAGACAGCGTATTGCAAGAAGCGTTGGCGAAAGCTTATGAGACGGCGGAGGCATGGGTTCCCCGGGATCTTGTCGTCCATATCGATGGCAATCCCGATGAGCAGACCGTGCATGAACGAATCGTTGCCGAGGTACGTCGTTTTCGGGGAGACAAGCGATAGTGTGATGACAAGGTCTCCTCGGAGGCGGGAAGACTTGGCCACCGATCGCGTCTAGCGATAAGCAGGGAGGGTGCGAGTTCAAAGGTCATTTTTTTGGGGATTGTGGATGGTGCTTGGAATGGCGACGTTTTCGTGTGCCGAAAACACGCCCGCGCCGGTGACTCCGAAAACCGCCGAGGCGCCGCCTCCGCTTCCGGAGCCGAGCGCACTGCCCAAAGGGCATGTGTGGCGGTATCAAGTCATGGAGGTGTTATCCCCTGGGCTCGGGGCGTTTCTTCAACGCCTGGATGTCAAAGAAAAAATGGTCGATGGCCGATTTTACGGCTTCCAGATCGTGGCCCTGACCGGCGACCCCGACTTTTGGCAAGGCACGGACCTGCGCGCGGGCGATGTGATCACGAGCGTCAATGCATCTCCCATCGGCCATTACGACGAGGCATTTCGCGTTTGGCAATCGTTGGCCACCGCACCCCAAATCGTGGTGGCCTATGAACGCGGCACAGAGCAGCGCGAAATCCGGATCATCATTCACGAAGACGATGATTCCGCCTCGAAAGCTCCCCCTGCGGATACGGGCAAATCCTCCGCGCAGCCGACGCCTTCGGCTTCCGTGGCTCCCGCGGTTTCCTCGGCCCCCAGCCCTTCGAAGCAGCCGTAACCTATTGAATTATAAGCAGTTTAAATGATCCCCGCTAGAGTCATTCATAGACGATTTCGTCGACGTGTTCCGGAGCCACGGCATCCTGCTGCACATCTCGGACTTTGAACGAACGGCCGAGCAATTCTTTGGCGTATTCGTGTTGCACGAGCAGGTTCATGATTTCGTTGGTGCCGGTCCAGATGAGCGCGAGGCGAACGTCCCGAAGCATGCGTTCCACCGGGAAAACGTGTGTATATCCGATTCCTCCCATGATCTGCATGGCATCGTTGACGGTGGCCCAGGCGGCTTCGGTGGCGACTTTTTTGGCTTCGGAGACGATACGACGGGCATCGACACCGGATTCGACGGTTTTTCCTGCGGCAAAGCAGAGCGCCCGGGCGGTATCGAGACGGGTCACGGATTCGGCGATACGGAAGCTTACGCCTTGAAAGTCACGAATGAACCGACCGAAGGCTTTTCGTTTGTGTGCGTAGCGCGTGGCGACTTCGAGCACGCTTCGTCCCATGCCGATGGCGCCACCGGCGGAGGTGAGTCGTTCAGGAATCATCATTCGGTTGAACACGTCGTATCCGGCGTGCAGCGGACCAATGAGATTGCGAGCGGGCACTCTCACATCACGAAGAACGATGCGGCCCGTGCCTCCGCCTCGGGTGCCCATGAGTCCGTACACGTGTTTGACCTCCACCCCCATGGAGCGTTCGACGAGAAACGCGGAGATGGCTTTATGGGGTTTGGCATTGGCATCGCCGGTGCGCGCGTAGATGAGGAAGATATCGGCACCGACAGCCCCGACGACGAAGCGTTTTTGTCCGGTGAGCAGGTAGTCGTCACCATCGCGTCTGGCGATGGTGGAGGCGCCGAAAAAGTCGCTGCCACCGCGGGGTTCGGTGAGTCCTTCGGCGGAGATGAGTTCCGCGCGAAGGATGGGGCCGAGGTATTTTTGTTTTTGTTCTTCGGTGCCGAAACGGCTGAGGGCTTCACCGACGATGCTGGGCATGGAATAGGCGCAGCCCAAGGCAGTGCCGAGCACGCCGATTTCTTCGAGAACGGCGAATTCCGCGGCCCAACTCAAGGCACGCCCGCCGTACGCGGGATCGAAGCGCAAACCGAGAAGATTGGCTTTGGCGAGGTTTTTCACAAATTCGGTGGGGTACTCGACTTTATCCGCGTCCATATCCCGCAGCAGTTGCGGGTCCACTTGGTCCCGGACGAACGCCCGTGCTTCATCCCGGACCGCTCTTTCTTGCTCGGTGAGCAAAACATCGAACATGGTACACCTCCGGAGGGAAACGTCCGTGGGATGCTACCGTTCGGTGAACCAGGATCCAATGGGTTCGTCGGAAACCACCCATGACACCCAGGAGTCTTCGTGCCGTTCGCGGCAGTTGGAGCCGGAGTAAGCCAATGGGACCCGGAAACTGCCATGGCAGGTAGGCAATACACGTAGTTGAGACCACATCGAATCGATATCCTTCGACGGCTTCTCCGTGGTAGGAGAGGGCTTGGTTGCGTGCTAATCTTGCCGTCGTCGCTTTTAATGCCTAAGGAAGACCATCCATGAATTTGCAGAGGGGAATAGACCATGCATAACCCAACGTTACGCACAACCGTTGCATTTGCGGCCTTGGCGATCGCCACCGTGAGTCGAGGGGCTATGGCCGAAGAAGCGGGAATTGATGCGACAGGCAAAGGAATTACGGGAGGGGCGCTGTTAGGCGGAGAGTTGGTCATGGCCGTGGAAGCGGCGGTGGGGGTTCAAAACACGTGGGCCTACGTGGGCGGAGGCGTGGCAGGGGCGGCTGTTGGCGGTGTGGGAGGCTATTTCGTCGAACAGGGAAGCGATCCGCAACCTGCCTACTACATGCTTGCAGGAGGGTTGGCGCTGCTCATTCCGACAACGGTGGCGATACTTCAGGCGACGTCCTACAAAGCGCCCGATCATTATTTGGCGGACGAACCTGGAGCGGATACGGGGCCGGAGGAGATTCCGACGGGACCGCAGACGCCGGGAACGGAGGTGACGGTGACGGCTCCGGAAGCCAAAGCTTCCCCGAAAAAGTCTACGCCTGTAGCATCGAGACCGTATGTTCCCACGTCTTTGGTGGACATCCATGACGGCGCCTTTCAGGTGGGGGTACCGGCGGTGCAGGTTCTTCCCGTGTATTCGGCGTTAGAGACGAAAAAATACGGGGTCGAACCCAAAACGGAGCTTCGCCTTCCGGTGTTTCACGCCACGTTTTGATCGTTTTGGAACAGAGTGCCCACGACAGCGGAAATGAGCCTCGAGAACGTCTGATAGCCCAAGAATTCACGTGCTACAGGAATGCAACCAACGACATCCATGACAGCAAAAAGTAGCGATAAAAACCTGGGTAAGGTCATCGCAGGCCGATACCGTCTGGAGACACGCATTGGCGAAGGGGGCATGGGCGTCGTGTATCGCGCCCGTCATGTGCTCATCGATCGCGTTGTGGCGTTGAAGCTAATTCGCCCGGATCTGCGGGGCGAGACGCATCTACGGGCGTGGATGCTGCGAGAGGCGCGAGCGGCGAATCGAGTGGATCATGCGCATATCGTTGACATCCACGACATTGGGGAGACGGACGAGGGGGAGCTTTATTTGGTGATGGAGTATCTGGTTGGGATTTCGCTATCCAGTGAGATAGCCAGGGGTCCTTTTCCGGTGGTTCGCGCGGTCGACATACTCGAGCAGATGTGTGCGGCGTTGGCGCGTGCGCATGATTTGGGCGTCGTGCATCGTGACTTGAAGAGCGACAACATCATGCTCACGGTCAAGGGGGGGAGGAAAGACTCGGTCAAGATATTGGATTTTGGTTTGGCGGGATTGGCGCGCGATCCGAGGCTTGCTCCCAAGGGCGCGGTATTCGGCACCCCGGAATATATGTCGCCGGAGCAAGCGCGAGGCGAGGAAGCGGGACCCAAGTCGGATCTATATGCGCTTGGGGTCCTTTTTTTCGAGATGTCCATCGGCCAGCTTCCATTCAAGTCGCCGGATCGGGACACGCTTTTGGAGATGCAGCGAAACGCCCCCGCGCCTCGTCCGAGCAAATTGCGTCCGGACCTGCCCCCTGCCGCCGAATCGATCATGCTGCGTTTGCTCGAAAAAGATCCTCGTAAGCGATTTTTGGATGCGCATCACCTGCAGGAGCAACTCAAAGCGCTACAGCGTTCGCTGCCATCGCGCAATTGGGACGTGGGGGGGCAAGGAGAGACACCGGCGCCTCCTCCGCCGCCTCCTCCTCAATCGGAAGGGGTTACGGAGTGGGCCAATCGCGCGGCGCTTTTTTCGCGAATGGTGGCGAGGGCTTATCATCAAGGCAACGCGCCTCGCGAACTGGAAGAAGGAGTCGCAAAAGCTTGGGACCTGGCGGCAAGGGCTAGCCGTTTGGAAGGCGAGGTAGCCACGCATACGCGCAAGCTCGAGGCGCTTGAAAAAAGAGGTCGCGGGTTACGTGCCGAAATCGGACGAAAAGTCGAAGAACTTGCGCACGAAGAATCGCGGGCGTTGCGAGAGGTTGCCAAACATCAAGAAGAACTCGAACGGATGGCTACGGAAATGCGCACGGCAGAACGAGAAGCCGCTGCCGCCAAGCATGCCGCCGATGCTGCTGAAAAAACACGCACTTTCAACCGAGCCATCTTCGAACGCGCCGGTGCCGCCATCGCTCGCGCCACGCTGCTGCATGAACAGGTAGAAAAGTTGCAGCAGTTGCGTGCCTCCCGGGAGGTCGTCGCACGGGACCTTCGCCGCCAAATCGAAGAACTTCGCAATCAATTGGTACGTTATGCGGAAGCCTTGGAAGAAGACCTGGCCGCGGGACGAGAAAAAGTTGCGGTTCGCACTCGGGAAGGAATCGCGTTCGAGCGCTCATTTTCCGAGGTCTGCGGCTTGCTCATCGCCCACTTGAAAAATAAACCGGAGGTCAGAGACCTCATGAACGAACTCATGCCGCCATCGGCCGATCGCCCCACGCGCTCGCAAGACGTTCGATGACGACTCCGGTCAGGGTAATCTCGACGACAGAAACGATCGAAGTTTGATGAGCGTCTGTGGGTCCTTGTGGAACGACGGCTTTTGATAGGTTTTCGACCAGGATTGCACTTCGCGGATGGCTTCGGCGCGAATGGCCGGGTCGGTGATGATATCATCGACGCTCCGGCCGCGCGAAGCGCCTTTGCCAAGCTCGCGCACGACTTTGACGAGGCGGGGGAAGTCATTTCCCATCCATTGTTCTATGAGTTTGGCTTCCTGCGCGAGCCGAACCAACAGCCCGCGAATATCGACTTCACGCACGGACGGGGTTTCCGCCACGGCCAAGCTTGCGGCCACCCGAATCACGAATGCGTCATCGAGGTAACCCAAGTCTTCCACGCCATCGGGAATCAGGTCGAGGGATTTGGTGAGGTAGTTGAGGGCGCCGGCGATATGTCGTTGCGCACCTTCGGGAATGGATTCCGCGGTCAGCAACGACGCGAGCGCCACCACGTCTTCGTGGAGGCAATCGAGCCAATGAGGAAAACGGTCGAGGCATTCGTGTTCTAGTTCTGTCATGGTCGTGCTCCGCCGTGGCTTTGTGCAAGATGCGTTCTGACGTTCAAGCCTGTTCGTTTGTCGGATTGGATGGTGCAGCAGATTGGGTGGAGTCGTTTTGTGTCCGGGCCTTCATGGCCGCTTGGAGGAAATTGACGAAAAGGGGATGGGCTTTCATCACTTTGCTTCGGAATTCGGGATGGAATTGGCAGGCGATGAAAAAGGGATGATCGGGCAGTTCGATGACTTCGACAAGCCTGCTATCGGGTGAAAAGCCCGACAAGACCATGCCCGCAGCTTCCATGGGCTCGCGGTAGGCATTGGCGAATTCATAACGATGTCGATGGCGTTCACTGATTTCGGTAGCGCCGTAGATCTGCGCGGCCATCGTGCCTTTTTTCAGGACGCAGGGATAGGCTCCCAGCCGCATGGTCGCCCCTTTATCCGTGACATTCCGCTGATCGGGCATGAGGTCGATGACGGCGTGCCTGGTATGTTTATTGAATTCGGTGGAGTCCGCATCCTCCAACTTCAATTGGTTGCGAGCGAATTCGATGACCGCCAGTTGCATTCCCAAACAGATTCCGAAAAAGGGAATACGCATTTCGCGGGCATGACGAATCGCTTCGATTTTGCCACGAACGCCGCGTTCTCCGAAGCCGCCGGGAACCAGAACCCCATCGAGCCCGGCAAGAATCTGCTGCACATTTTGGCTGTCGATGGTTTCGCTGGCGATGTATTCCAGGTCCACACGCACGTCGTTGACGAGACCGGCGTGTACGAGCGCTTCGCTCAATGATTTATAAGAGTCTCGCAGGTCGACGTACTTGCCGACGACACCGATGCGAACCGTTCCTTGGGTTGGATTTTTGTATCGTTCGCACACGCGTTTCCAAGCTTCCAGGTCCGGCGAACGAGCCCAAATATTCAACTGCTCCGTGATCCGGACGTCGATTCCCTCGTGATGCAACAACAGAGGCAATTCGTAGATGAATGCCACGTCCATGGCGGTGATGACGCAATCGGCATCGACATTGGAAAACAGCGCGATTTTTCCTTTGATGGACTTATCGAGGGGGCGGTCGGTTCGGCAGACGAGAATATCGGGTTGGATACCGATTTCGCGCATTTCCTTGACGGAGTGTTGCGTGGGTTTGGTTTTGAGTTCGCCAGCCGCGGCAATATAGGGAACGAGCGTGAGGTGAATGCTGATGGTGTTTTCCTTGCCGAGTTCTACCCTCATTTGTCGGATGGCTTCGAGAAAGGGCAAGGACTCGATGTCGCCGATGGTGCCACCGATTTCGCAAATAGCGATATCGTAACCTCTTGCGGCATTGCGAATCCGATTTTTGATCTCGTCGGTGACGTGCGGAATGACCTGCACGGTGGCGCCCAGATAGCCGCCTTGACGTTCACGCGCCAAAACCGCTTCGTAGATGCTTCCGGACGAGCAGGTGCTCCTTCGGCTGGCGACGGTTTGGGTGAAGCGTTCGTAGTGTCCGAGGTCGAGATCCGTTTCGGTGCCATCATCGGTAACGAATACTTCACCGTGCTGAATCGGCGACATGGTTCCGGGGTCGACGTTCAGATAGGGGTCGAGTTTCATATTGGTCACACGCAGCCCGCGTGCTTCCATCAGCGCCCCAATGGAGGCTCCCGTCAGTCCCTTCCCAATGGCGGACACGACGCCGCCGGTCAGGAAGATGAACTTGGTCCGATTACTCACGGCGTGCTCCTTCGATTCCTGGGGCCCAAGGGGACGCGACGCCGCGCATGCCAAGGACGTTATCGTCCTGTGCTAGACCGAAAATCCATCGTGGTCCGGCCGTGGACGACGCGGCATTCTAAGCCCATCTCGCGTCGCGTCAACGGGGCGACAACGCACCGATCGTCTGCTAGCATCCATGCGGCAGGCTTTCGCCTCGAGGGAAGCGGATTTGTGGCTCGGTTCCCGGTAAACGATTTCGTGGGCGGCCGCCCTCGAGCCATGAAGAAAACTGATAAAATAGTGTAAATTCAATTAGATAGGTGTGACGATGGCCAGCTTGCGCCTCGCCAATGTCGTTTATGCCGGTGAACCTCTCATTGCCATCGAGCACCTGGGAGAACTCTTCAGTGTTCGTAAACTCGAAGAGTGTTTTGCGCTCGAATGGTCTCCTACGCATTTCACCGATCGCGCCAATGAGTATCGGCAGCGAGTGTTTTCGTTGGGTATGGCGGGACTGATAGAACTCGCCGAATCCTTGGGTGATATTCCGGGACCTCGGCAGGCAGTGTTGGACCAAACCTTGTGTCTTTATCGTCCACCGACGGTCGACTCCCCTGCCCTCGCGGAGTTTTCGGTGTTGGCGGAAGATGAGGTGCCACGGTTTCGCTGGGGAAATAGCCGGTGTTTGCGCGGGCATGAGGCGCCGCTGCCCATTTCTGACGACGAACCTTCTCCTCAACTTTCGGTTCAGGTGGGAGCCATTCTCATCGACGAACTCGATCATGCCACCGAGGAACAATCCGATCGCGCCATTGGCGGATTTACCCTGTTGAGTCTCTGGTCCTATCCGTCGCGCAACCGGGTATCGCCCGGGTGGGGCAGTTTTCGGCTCGGTCAGCTTGGCCCGGTGCTCGTCGCCAACCAAGCGCAAGACCCTTCCCGGTGGACCGTAAGCATCCGGGTCAACGGGCAGACGGTCGTACAAGCGCCGAGCAAGCCTTGGCGAACATCATTTCCGCAAATGGTAGCTTTGGCGAGCGAGGCGGCTGCGCTTGCTCCCGGGGACATCATCGCTTCCGGCCCCTTGGCGAGAACATCGAGTGATGGGCGTCGCTCGTTACGGGCGGGGGACCGCATCGAAGCGGAAGTTGCCGGTCTCGGCGTGCTTTCCGGTGTGATTGTCCCTTCCCACCACAAAAGCCGATTCTTGTCCCGAACCATGAACGACGGCGACAAAGCCAAAACCCTCCCCCCGAGGGGGGCTTCGTAGCCATCCACCGACTATCCGTATATGGTTAGGCAGAAATCATTCTCTGCCACGAAGACCGAAAACGATGCCAGTGGCTACCCGTAAACGGCGATCGTGGGACTGGGCCGTCGCAACACCGATTCACCTGCCTGATGCAGGACTTCGAACGCGTCGATGCGCACACACGTTGCTTTCGATTACTTGCGCTTGAGCGTGTAGCGAATCTCCAGGGCTTTGGGCAGTTGGGGGCTCGTGATCACGCTATGAACAGTAAGCGTGGTTCCATCGGCCCCAAGCTCGAAGACTTCTTTTTTGCTCCCTTCCTCGCCTTTGAAAAAGAGGGTGAATCGACGCCCCACGAGCGTTGCTTTGGTTTCGTAGGTATTTCCATCCGCGGGGGACTTCCATCGGATGGCAGGACCATTGGGAACGAGTCGGATGACATTACCCGCGTTGTACGTATAGATGAGCAGATCATCTTGACGTTGAAAGCGGACCTGGGTGAGCAGCGGATTGGTATCGCGAAGTCTGGAGCGAGCGAACGGCCGTTTGATGAAATTCATCTCCTGCACCACCGATTCGATGGCATTGTCAATGACGGCCTGAGCCGCTTTCGGGTTCTGCGGAGCATACGTGCCCTCGAGGGAAGGCGCAGGCGCCTCCGCGGATTCGTCCGCGCAGACGTCGTGGGGAAGGGAAAGAACGGAAAGACCCAGTGCAGCGGCCAATAGAAGTTGAATACGCACGACGAACCCTCCTTTCGCGATCATGACACGTTGTCCTCGTCCGGTCGCGGGCGGAGACAATGGGGTATGGACGAAGATACCTTCACCAGGGGCGCCGCGCCACCTCGGAACGCATGGCTCGACAACGAACCACAAATGCTATGATTGGACCTCATGCTTGGAATCATGATGGACGCTTTGAAACGGCAACGGATATGACACCATGATAAAGATTTTTTCGTGGGCGATCGCCTTCGCGCCATTCGTGTTTGTTGCTTGTGGTCCGGGAGGCGAAAGCTCGGTGACCAACGCGCAAGCAGGTTCGGGCGGGGGTACTTCACAGGATGCCGCCGCCGAAGCCGGAGCATGTCAACCGGCCACCTGCCTATCCGCGCATGCCGAATGCGGTGTCATCGCCGACGGTTGTGGGAAAACCATCGCATGCGGTGGATGCGAACATGGACAGGTTTGCGGCGGAGGCGGCACAAACCGTTGTGGCATCCATGCCTGCACGCCTAAAACGTGTATCCAATTGGGTGCCGCCTGCGGAATCATCAGCGATGGTTGCGGCAATGTGCTCGACTGCGGCTCCTGTCCCATGGGAATGACCTGTGGCAACACGCAAATTCAGTTTCAATGCGTCGCCGTGGACGGCGGCACCGCAGGGACCGGAGGAACGGCAGGCAGCGGAGGCTCCGGAGCAAATCCTACCTGCACACCAGGCGAAGCGTGCGACGACGGTGATGCTTGCACCGTGGGCGACCTGTGCAACCATGCAGGACAATGTGAGGGAGGGACTCCCGTCTCTTGCACATCACCTCCCAACGGATGCTTCGTTTCCTCCGGCATCTGCGACTCGCTGAGCGGATTGTGCAGCTATCCGTATAAGGTTAGTGGGACGCCGTGCGACGATGAGGGCAACGCTTGTACGATCGACCAATGCGACGGTGCCGGACAATGCGTACACATCGCCAAATCCGCCGGGACCCCTTGCCCCGGTGGAACTTGCGTCAACGGCGTTTGTAACGCCTCTTGTCCTGGAGGCGTGAATGTCACGTGGAGTCAGTCCCAATCCGCATGGAACGGTAACCCCAAAACCGCTGGAAATTATACCTGTTCCGCCACCCTTCCCTCCGGCTCTCATCCGCATGGTGCCACGGTCCCCGTCGTTCCCAACCAACCCAAAAAACGAATGGGAAACGCCGTGGCCACCTGCGAATCCGGAGCTTGGAAGGTCTCGGGGTCGTGCGACGGCAACGTCATCGATACCGCAATGAAGACCGAATGCGCACCGTCGAGCCCGCCTTCTCGAAAACTCATCGCGAGTTGGTATGTGGCGGACTTGGTTCGGTGCGCAGACTCCGCTGGACTCGACTATTGGGTCTCCGCATACGATGATCCCGCGTCGCAAACATGCACCGCCGCTTCGAATTACCAGGGCATGGGCAGCAAAGATGCTTGTTGGAGGGCGACGTTTCGTGATTCCGCCAACGCCGCCGGGTGTTATGACCAGACGCAAGCCACCGGCCATATATGCGACAGTGCCGCGAGCAACCTGTGTGAGCCGGGGTCGTATTATCCGTGGACGTCGATCCTGAGCGCGGGGACGACCTGCAAAGTCGGCCCCTGAATCATGGGTGGGCTCACCTAGCGGTCACGATGACCGCCAACCAGGAGTCTCCGTTGTTTTTTCGACCGGCCAACCGCCGACATCCTCGGCCCCATACCGGTCCATGAATCGAGTAACATCATGAATTTCAAGCGTTTTTATCGTTATCCTTGCTTCCTTCCGTAAGCTGCTTTTTCTCGTCTTCATCGTCTTCGTGAAGACCTTTTTTGAAGTTTCTGATGCCCGCCCCAAGCCCCTTGCCGATCTCGGCAATCCTCCCAGCTCCGAAAATAAGCAGGACGATGAGAGCGATGAGCAATAGTTGTCCCGGACCTATATTCCCCATGGATTTGACTCCAATGCTGCCAATGTAGGGCAGTCCTCGGAAAACCCGTCGCGAAAGCTGCGCTCGAATCCGCCTCCGATCTCATGCCGTTTACGGCCCGGTATCTGTCTGGGGTCCAATAGACGGTATGCATCGACAACCGCGGTGGCAAGCCGAGCGAAGGTTGGGTTTCGAGCATATCCGAGGGCTGACATCTGCGCGTATTCAATGGCCGACGAGTTGGCTGAAGCTACGTACCACCCGGACTGGTTATGGGCAACCAGGTCAAACGGGTAGCCCATGCGAATGCAATGGGTCCGCAGAGGGTCAGCAGGGCAACGACGAGCCATCCCAGCCAAGACCATTGGGTGAGCGCTTGGTTGCCAAGAAGCATGCCGAGGGTCGCGCTGGTGCCAACCACCAAGGCCCGGGGGCGGGAAGCAAGGGGCCAACGCAGCAGGGCAAACGAGGTGCCCAACGCGGCCAGGCAAGCAAGGCTTCCAAACGCGAACGCTCGCAACGCGGGTGGTATCCGAGCAGCTACGACCCCGGGGACAACCCCCGTAATCACCACGTTTCGGGCACGAAGCGTCGAGGAAGGAGCGGAAACCCACACGACATCCTCGAGTTCGAGCCGATCCATGGCCGGTGTGAACCGAGCGTGACTTGCGGTCAATACCCCCATGGGTGGGTGATGGGCAGGATACCAGCCGACGAGGCGCTTTTGGTGCTGAGAACAAAGCCAGGCCACCGGAAGGGCGGGAACACGCACAGCGCGTTCATGGCGGCAGGCTTGGGAAGCTGCCGTATCGAGCAAGGAATTGGAAACGACGCCTGGGTACGAGGCGATAAGGGCAGAAGGATACGATACGGTGGCGGTGAAAAGCCCGACGATCAGCGCCACGGGCATGGCTTGCATGGCTTGTTGATAAGGGCCAACCCCGAGGGAGCGCAGGGTCAGCGCAACCCCATCGTGCGTCCAGCGAACGACTTCGAGCGCGCATCCAAGGGGCAATGCGATGAACAGGGCGACTTCCGTCGATGCGAGCACAAGGGTTCGAAAAAATGTGAACGACACGGACCATGGTACATCATCGGCCACAATCCAGGGCAACACGCGCACCAGGGCTCCCGCGGCTCCCAGCAACAAGGCGATCAGGCTGACCCACAGCACACTTCGTCCGATCTTGAAAACAAGGTGAATCAGCATGACTCAGCACCTTGGATCGCGGTTTTTGTTTCGTGTCGACGGCATGGAGACGGTTGGCCTTCGATGGGAGGACCGAACGTTGGCCTTGGGGAGTGATTCGCATCCGCCGTGGTTCGGCTATCCGTAATCGGATGCTGTTTTTTCAATGATTTGTAGATCTCGAGAGACTCGCTCTTTGTGGGCCACAAGCTCGGCGGTGAATAGTGTTAGGCCCCAGATGCCATTGTCGGCCTCCCGAAATGGATAACGTGTTGCGCCCGTGGTTTCGATGGTGGCTCGCTTCCCGATTCGTTCGATGGATGCAATTCCGGAAAGGTCTTTGCGAAGACGGGCCACCCATCCATTTTTTTCGGCGAGCCGCGCCCATAGCTCGGGTGGGTCCTTGGCATCTCCCTGTTCGCGATAAGCATTTTCCCACTGGCTCCGTTCCGGTTCACGAAAGGATTTCCTAATAATTTCAAGGGCTTTCCTACGATACGCGTGGATGGTGCAAAGGGCGTGTTGGGCTTCGGTTTCGAGATAGGGGAACGCATCGCGGACGTTTCCCTTGTTCAGGGCCAGAACGATGCGCAAATACGCTCCTTCTGGAGTTCGATCGCTGGGAAAACGCACGGCGGCGAGCGCGGACCAGCCGACGGGAATGCCGATCACCACCGCTCCGACGGCACCCAGCATTCCAAGAAGTTGCCTTCTCGTCATGGTGGCGAGCCTAGCCCTTGGACTTGTCACTGAATAGGGTTTCCGTCTTTCTAAGGGAATGGTGGGCAAAAACGAACTTGCAAGCCTTTATGGTTGTGGGAGCAGCGCCGAAACAGCCGACCCACGGCCTGGTGATAATTCGACTTCTTTCCCCCCCTGTACCGGCCCGATGGCATGCTATACAAGCCTACCCATGCAACCTGGTCCTCCAGAACTGCCCGGGGGAGCCCTCGCCGAATCGCCCATCGATCGCGCGTTGGCTCTGTCCCTCGCTGGCGAACGCGACGCAGCTTTGCGCTGGGCGGCCGCTGTCGTCCAACACGATCCTGGAATGCCTTCCGGACTGCTGCTGTGCGGACGTTTGCTCGCGGAAACCAACCGACTCGAAATCGCCAGAGAAGCCCTGGAAATCTGTCTTTATTCCTCCATCGACGCCGGCAACTTACCCCTCGCTGTCGCCGCCTGCAGCGACTTACGAAACCTGGGGACCGACCCAGACCCCCTCTTCGATGCCATCGCCCTTGCCTTCGGCTTGGGATCGTCGCGCCTCCAAGCCGCTGCCGCTCCACCTATCCTACCGCAAACGGCCTCCGTTCAACCCCTGCCCTCCGTATTGACAGGCATGGCCCTGGTCAATCGCACCGCCGATATCCTACGTACCGCCCGCAAAGCGCGAAAAGACTTGGAACATACACGACACGCCGCACCCCCCATCTCACCCGTCGCTCTTTTCTCCGACCTCGATCCGCCCTCGTTGCGTGCCCTCATCGAACAGTTCGAGGTCATGTCCGTCCCTAAAGATGCCTTGATCATCCAAGAAGGCGACGAAGGTGCCGAAGCCTATATCGTCGCACGGGGAGAACTCGAAGCCATTCGGACCGTCGACGATCAAACCACCGTCCTTGCCCGTCTCACCGCAGGCTCCCTGTTTGGAGAAATGGCATTGCTATCTCGCGCTCCCCGTGCCGCAAGCGTGATCGCCTGCCGTCCAAGCATTCTTCTGGTCGCCCGAAAAGACGCCCTCGACCAAGTCGCTGTCGGCTTCCCTTCCGTGGGAACGGTCCTCGCCTCCCACTGCCAACGTCGCATGGTTCAAAATCTCATTCGAACCAGCGCGATCCTGCGCGCGGTGGGTCCCGATGAGCGGCCCGCTCTCATCGAGCGGTTCGTCACCCGTACGTTCGAACCTGGAGAGATTCTCATCGAGCAAGGAGAAACAGCAGCAGGTTTGCATCTCATCGCTTCGGGAGAGGTTTCCGTCTCGAGGGAAGAAAACGAGGAAACGCTCGTGCTCGCCTCCCTCGGACCCGGAGATATCGTGGGAGAGGTTTCCCTCGTGCTTCGCAAACCCTCCACCGCCCGTGTCACTGCCAAACACGCCACCCTTTGCCTGCATTTGCCCACCGAAGACTTTCTCGAATTGATCCGCGAACATCCCGCGATCCTGGCGGAACTATATGACCTTGCGGTTCGACGCGACGAAGAGACATCCACCATCGTGGCGCAAGAAGTCTTCGATGTGGACGATGCGCTCTTGATCTAATGCCGCGGTTTCAACATCCCGTGGGGGACGCGATGCAGGTCCGCAGTAGCTGCAGGGCGGAAAAGGCCGCGATTCGTTGCACGCGGGAACGGTCACCAAAAAATACCTGATGTCGTACCTGCACGCCGCCTGGATACGCCACGGCGTAGTACACGAGCCCAACAGGTTTGTCTTCGGTCCCTCCCGTAGGTCCCGCAATACCCGTGGTAGCAACAGCCAAAGCTGCACCCATCGCGCGGGCGGCTCCTATCGCCATCGCTTTGGCCACAGGCTCACTCACCGCCCCATGCTCCTCGAGCAACGATTCGGGTACTCCCAACAGCTTCACTTTGGCATCGTTGGCATACGTCACCAAACCTCCGGCCAAATAATCGCTCGCCGGCTCACTCGTCAGAAGCTGGGCCATCAACCCACCCGTACAAGACTCCGCAAGAGCCAATCGAAGCCCGCTGTTTCGAACAGCCTGCGCTACCACACTGACAAAACTCTGTTCGCCTTGCCCGTAGATCAAAGACCCAAGACGCCCACGAACGAAGTCGGCTGCCGCCTCCACCAACGCTTGCGCTCCCGCTCCCCTGGCCAACAGCTTGACTTCAATCACCGGAAACGAGGCCCGATATCCCACAATGACACCCGAAAAGAGCGTCTCGACATCCGCAAGACGCTCCGCCACCGCGGATTCCCCTTCTCCAAACGTATGAAGACGAATTTGCGCGGTCGGTTCTTTGGCATAAGAGCCAATCACCGCTTGCGCATGTTTTTCCCATAAGTGGACCATCTCCCGCGGAACGCCGGGAAAGAAAAACACTTTTGCCCTCCCGAGGCACATCCAAAATCCGGGCGCCGTTCCCACCGCATTCGTCATCACCACCGCCCCGGAAGGGATATCCGCTTGCTTGATATTCGAAGGCCCCATCCTTCGTCTAAATATGCGAAATCTATCACGTATTTCCTCTACCGAGGCCGGGTCTCGCACCAGCGAAACCTGCGCTGCTCGCGCCGCACAAAGAGCCGTCAGATCATCGGTCGTTGGCCCCAGTCCTCCGGTGGATACGATCACGTCATGGGTCGCGGCGAGGCGACGCAAGGTTTCGATGATCCGTGGGCAATCATCGTCAACGCTCACCACCTCCGCGACTTCCATTCCCACTTGCGTGAGCCGGTCGGCAAGCCAGGTGGCATTGGTATTGACGATCTCGCCCCGTGTGATTTCGGTTCCGATACTGAGGATGGCGGCTGTCATGGTTGGTGACTGTAGTTCGAACCAAGGCCATGGCCAACGGGTCTATCGGCCATGCCTGTGATGGTTGGGTAGTTGGCGAAGAGTGCAAGGCTCACGGATAAACGCATCGGAATCCAACGTCTTCGTATCCACGTTCGGGATCCCTTGTTTCGCGCCACCAAGTTCTGAGTTGGGAGGCGAGTTGGCTTCGATACGACCCTCCCCGCACCACGCCCGGTTCGGTGGCTCGCACCCATTCGGAAACGCCACCGCTCAATCCCAAAACGCCCTCGGGGGTGCGATCCAATTCGATGGCGCCGGCCCAATCGGGACCGCGAGCCCCATGAGCGCAGGGCCCTGCCAACGTTCCCCAGTTGGCGCGACGACATACGGCTCCACTATCCCCCCAGGGATAGCGACGAGCGCGTGGGCCTGCGCTTGCCACAATCCATTGATCCTCGGAAGGCAACGTGCCACCTGCCCAATGGCAAAAAGCGATGGCCTGTGACAGCGTGACGCCCGCGACGGGTTGCCCAGGTTCGCCATCGTGTGCCGTGGGTTCGCAAGCATGGGCGGCCACGCAAGCAGCATAGCGGTCGAAGGTTACCTCGAGGGCATCGATTCGAAACGGGGAAGCGACGACCACGTCTCTGGCGACGACCTGGCCTTGTGCTTCCCAATCGCCGGGACCGATGCGAATCGTTGCGCTTGGGATGGGCACCAAGGAGGGACGGGCGACGCAGCCTTGCTCCCGAAGGGAGAAACCCGCGGGGCAACCCTTTGGTTTTCCAATACATTTCCCGGACTTGGCCAATTGCCCGGGGGCACAACACCGACCGCCGTGCGCGACGAGACCATCGGGACATCGGCTGGGAGGCGCGGCATGACGATGACCCACGAAAAGCACGAGCAGCAGCAAGGCTCCTGCGACGGCAACCAACCATGAAGTGGTTTTGGTCGAGGGGCCGAGCCGGGTGTTTCGGCGAGGGGGCTCGGTCTTCATGCGGCGTGGGTGGGGGAATCGAAAGCCGAGCGGCGATAGGGCATGGGGTTGAATTGTGGCGAGGCTCGACCCAAAAGGCCAGCATCGCTTGTTCGACATCCAAGGCCACGGGAAGGAATCGAACGGCCGAGCGGGGCATAAAGCCCTGAAATAGGAAGGAAATGCCGACGGAACCGGAGCTTTTTCGAGCCCGTTGCGGGTTCGAACCGCTGGCCATAGGCTACGGGGGGCTTTACAAGACGGGCATGAATTACACACGGCATTCCGAGGGCATCGACCAGGATATCGACCCGAGTTTGGATCTCGAACAGGAGATTGCACGGCTGAAGAAAGAGAAAAACGCGATTATTTTGGCTCATTTCTATCAGGTTCCCGAGATTCAAGACATCGCGGACTTCCTAGGCGATTCCTTGCAACTCGCGCAGCAGGCCAAAAAAACGACCGCGGATGTCATTTGTTTCGCGGGTGTTCATTTCATGGCGGAGACGGCGAAGATCTTGAATCCGGAACGGATCGTGGTCGTGCCGGACCTCGAGGCCGGATGTTCCCTGGCAGATGGGTGTCCCGTCGATGCGTTTCGGGCGTGGCGTGCGAAGTATCCCGATGCGGTCGCCGTGAGTTATATCAATTGCTCGGCGGCGGTGAAGGCCGAGAGCGATTGGATCTGCACATCGGCCAACGCCGTACGGGTCGTTCAAGCAATTCCACCGGAAAAACAGGTGCTTTTTGCGCCTGACCGCAACCTGGGCCGCCATGTCATGAAACACGCTGGCCGTGAGATGCAGCTATGGCCAAGCACCTGCATCGTCCACGAAACCTTCAGCGAGCGAAAAATCATTGACCTCAAGGAGCGCCACAAAGATGCGCTATTCATTGCGCATCCCGAGTGTGAGCCCGCGGTACTTCGCCTTGCGGATTATGTAGGTTCCACCACGGCGTTGCTTCGGTTCGTGCAGACCCAAGAGGCAAAAACTTTCATCGTGGGCACGGAACCAGGCATTTTGCATCAGATGAAAAAAGCGGCGCCGGACAAGACCTTTCTCGAAGCGCCGCCGCAAGAAGGCACCTGCGCGTGCAACGAATGCCCCCACATGAAGCGAAATTCGCTTGAAAAAATCTATTTGTCCCTGCGGGATCTGTCCCCCCGGGTCGAGGTTCCCGAACAGATTGCCGTCCGAGCCCTCGTTCCCATCGAACGCATGTTGTCGTTGTCCTGACGTGCTTTGGTCGACGGGCGATGCTTGCCGTAGGTATGGCGACGATCCGTGAAATCGAGCTATCGGTGGGCGTTGCTTGCGGGCACTTCGCCCATCTTCATCGCAATGGCTACAGAATTTGCCAGGCTTGAGCTACTGTGCGGTGGCGGTATCGCGCTCTTATCGTTGTGGCCGCTGCATCACCTTCCCGCCACGCGTTTAGGGAGGCTCCTTCCATGCCTATCGATTTCGTGCAAGTAGACGCCTTTTCTCGCACTCCTTTGTATGGCAATCCTGCCGCGGTGGTTTTTGGTGCGGAGGAGGTTCCGGGCGAAACCATGCAGAAAATCGCAAGGGAAATGAATCTGTCGGAGACGGTATTCATCCTTGCTCCCACCACACCCGATGCGGATTATCGGGTCCGCATCTTCACACCGATGAATGAGTTGCCGTTCGCTGGTCACCCGACGATCGCCGCTGCCCATTGTGTACTCACGCGCTATCCGGATAAGGTTCATGCGGGCAGGTTACGTCAGGAATGCGGGATCGGCATCGTGCCGGTCGAGGTGATCGCCACGGAAACGGGCACCTTGCTGCGCATGACCCAGGGCACGCCAAGCTACCGGGAGGCAAGCTTGTCGCACGCAACCGTGGCGAAGATGCTCGGCTGCTCCGAATCCGACCTGGCCGAGACACCCTGGGAGGTCGTGTCCACCGGAGTTCCCTGGCTCATCGTGGAACTATCCCGATTCGAAGCCATGGCGCGCCTCGACCCCGACCAGAGCCTGATTGCCAAAGAATGCAAAGCAATTCGCGCGGTTGGAGTCACCGCCTTCGTCGAGCGCGCTCCGACGGACCCCATACGCATTCGCGTGCGCACCTTTGCCCCCGCGGAAGGAGTCACGGAAGATCCGGTCTGCGGTTCCGGCAACGGTAGTGTCGCAGCGTATATCGCGCGCCACAAACATGCGGGGGAAGCCAAAGGCAACTACGTGGCGGAACAGGGAATCGAGATCGGCCGCGATGGACTGGTTCATGCCTCTTGGGAACGGGAAAACGAATGCCTGCGCGTGAAAATCGCGGGCCAGGCCGCGGTATCTGCCAGCGGACAATTATTTCTCTAATTGGCGATGGGAAGCATCCATGGGCAGCATCGAGCATGCGCTCGTGACATCATTATCAATGATCAGACCGCATTGTGGCGACGGTTCTCCATCATCAGGTGGTTCATCATGCATCGGCTCCTGCTTCCGTTGAGTTTCATGGTGTGTTTCGTGAGTTGCGGTGGGGGCGAGGAAGTCGCTCACGCGCCCGGCCCCGGATTCGATGGGGGGCAAGGGGCCGATGACGCGGCGCAAGGCGATAGCGCGACGGGAACCGATTCAGCCCCCTGGGAAAGTGGGCAAAGCGATGGTCCCCAGCAAGGGCTAGAGGCATCGCCCGATGCTCTCGACGCCCCGTTTGACGCTCCCGAGGAGGCGGCACCGGTCGATTGCCAGACCTATCGAACCCGCCATGACCTTTCTTCCCCTCCCGAATCGGCTAGCTGGCGGTGGGGGGGGCGGCTCCGACTATCCGGACCGGCTCGCGCCCAATCCGTCGTGTACCGTCGAGGTCTCCACGCTGCAAGAGCTGTCGAATGCCTTGGAAAACGCCGTAGCGGGTACGATCGTCTATGTGAGAAACGAGGCACGGATTGATCTGACGGGTCAGAGCCTTTGTATTCCTGGGGGGGTTTGGTTAGCCAGTGGGCGCGGGGAGTCAGGCAGTGCCGGCGGTATGCTGTATTCCACGGCGATGACGAATACGGCGGTTCTCAAGGTATGTGGCGACGACGTACGCATCACGGGGCTTCGGATCGTGGGGCCCGACCCGACCACCTGTCCACCGCAATATCCCAATCAATGTGAAAAGACGGGGCCCAATTGTGCCTATTGCACGCCCCCCAGTCTCGGGATTCGAAATGACAAGTATGTGCGTTGCGAGATCGACAATAATGAATTGACAGCCTGGAGTTATGCGGCGATTAATTTGGGTTCCGGGGCTGACCACCGGGTTCATCACAACGATATTCATCATACGCAGCGCCGGGGCCTGGGCTATGGTGTCGTGTTGAATGCCACCGCGGGCGATGCGGTCGATGTGCTGGTGGAATGGAATCGCTTCGATTATAACCGTCATGCCATTGCGGGAAGCGGGGCATCAGGGCAGGATTATACGTCCCGCCACAATCTCGTTTTGCCTCACTCCATCGGCCATGTATTCGATATGCATGGGGAAAACGAACGCGTGGGAAACGGCGATCCCGGCGCGGGGGGCAAGATGCTGATTCACGAGAATATCGTGTTGGTGGCGGACCAATATAGTCTCGCGGTTCGCGGTAGACCTGCGCAGGGGGCGTGGTTTTATGAAAATTGCCTGGCACGGGCCACGCCTGGGGAAGCCGCGCGACAACTCTATTTTTTCGGCAACTTCCATGTGGATGAAAGCCCGTCGGGGGCCGCGCCCAACCGCTACGGCCAATCGGCATCGAGTTGTGCGCATCTTCGTTGGTGCTTTGCTCCCGGGGGAAGCGCTCCTTTTGCGTACTTGAGCCGGGCTTCCGACCCGATGGAAGAGCTGGCCCTCGGGGACTTCGACGGCGATGGGAAAACCGATGTGTTTCGCAGCAAAAACGGGCGCTGGGAATGGTCCAGGGGAGGCGTGGAACTCTGGGCTACCCTCGCCACCTCGACCATCACGCTTTCCTCCCTGCGATTCGGCGACTTCGACGGCGATGGGAAAACGGACGTATTTCACGCCACCGGCAGCGAATGGCATGTATCGTATGGGGGGTCGAGCGCCTGGCAAACGCTTCGCACGGCGTCGGAGTCGACCAGCCAACTAGCGTTCGGGGATTTCGACGGCGATGGGAAAACCGATGTATTTACCGCCTCTGGCGGGCAATGGAAGGTTTGTTTCGGGGGAAAAGGCACATGGCAATCGCTCGCCTCCTCCGGCGTGGCGCTGGGCTCCTTGGGGTTCGGGGACTTCGACGGTGATGGGAAAACCGATGTATTTCATGGGGATGGCAGCGCATGGCGCGTATCGTGGGCGGGGACCTCGTCGTGGGAAAAACTCACCGATTCTTCCTATGGAATAGACTCCTTATTATTGGCCGATATCGATGGCGACGGGATAACCGATATCCTTCGTAGCGACGGCTCGACCTGGTGGGTTTCGCGGAGCGCCACACAAACCTGGGAACGTTTACGCATCAGTTCCTTGGACGTACGCAAGCTTCGGGTAGGGGACTTCGATGGGGATGGCTTGCCCGATGTGTTTCAAGCACAATGCCTGTGAGGGACGGGTGCAGCCGGAAAGCTCGCCGCATGGCATAGACAAATTTCAATTGAAAATCAATCGGTTATCCTTGTTATCGGCAATGGCGACAAGGGGGGGGAAAGATGCGGCCAAGTAGGAAGCCATGGCGTCAGCAGGCGCGTCTGGAGTGAGACGTTGGGGGGAGCGCCGGGGCCCGGTGAATTGCCCGGAATATGCGTTTTATGCGGGGTTGCGACGCCACACGGGGCATGATAGGGTGGGATATGGGAATTATCGGTAATCATCGACCTATCCTCGTGGTAGCGAGGCCAGGGGTGATGGGCGCTCTCCTCGGATTAGCTGTCATGGGCTGTTCCCAGGAGTCGGAGGATACATCCTCTAGCAAAAAGCAAGGGGATGCGTCGAGCGGGGTGGAGGATTCCCAGGGGTCGCAGGGCGATGGGTCCGTTTCTGACGGCAATCCCACCGATTCGGGGATGGATACCGAGGGGGACATCCTTGTAGATACCAGCATAGACCTGCCGGACGATACCGCGTTCGACCAATCGATCGATGGGGTCACGGATGTCCTCGATGCCGAAGAAACTGGGGAAAGCAGTTCTTGCAAGAGCCATCCTCCGGAAGTGCTGCCTTATGATCCAAAGCATTTTTCTCTCAACCAGCCGCTGGGAAGTGCGGTTACGCTGGATCCAAGGAGCGACGCCGTGGTGGAGCGTCTTGCTTTGAATACGACGTTGCGAGCGGTGGGGTTGGGAACCCATGGGGAATCGCCATCGGTCTATGAGGTAAGCGATTCGGATCCGTTGTATACGGTCCATGTATCATCGGTTCCCACACCGGAGCTGTTCCGGGTGCCGGCGGGTGCCGTGCAGGGGGGAGGGTCGGATTCTCCCTCGGAGCTATTGGATAGGAACCACCCCGCGTATGGTCCTTTCGTGGAACTGCGGCTTTGGCAAGCGGTATTCGACCATACGAAGCAGACCATCACGGCGAGCGGAGGTGGATTATTCCATTATAATTCCGATGGAAAGCTATTGAATCCCGACGGTTCCCCCAGTGTAGGAACCCCGTTCAAAGGTTGGGGAACGGGTTCAGGACTCAGTTATTTGGCGGGCCTCATTCGTCCCGAAGAGGTCATCGCCGGTGAAATCTGCCATGCTCTTCGGTTTTCCTATTCGAATTGCCACTTTACGGATACGTTTCGTCCGCCGGCCACCAAAACCGACCAGCCCAAGGGTTGCCCTCTTTCCCTAGCAGAAAGAGGGGATCCTGCTTCCTGGATGGAAATGGGGATGCGGTTGCAACTCGATCCTGCCGTGGACTGTGAAACTCGCACGGTTCCTAAAAGAAATGCCTCGCACGACGTGACGGAAGAAACGCGGATGCTGAGAATGATTTGTCGTGCCTTGCAGCGTTACGGGATGGTGGCGTTGGATGGCACGGTCCCGGGCGGTCTTTTGATTTATGCGGAAGATACGAGTACGGCCGCGTGGGATACGATCTTGGGTCCCCCGGATGTTCACGCGCGTTATAGTTTCATGCTCCGCGACCAGCATTCCGCGACCGACGGTTTCCAACGAGATGAACACAGTGGAATACCGTGGCATCGTCTGCGAGTGGTCGTCCCGTAAAGGCCATATTGGACCTTCTCATTGCCCATATCATGCGGATAAACGTGCGTTTGCAAGCTATGCACGATCGCCAATTCCGCCATCAAGGATACAGCAACAACTGCGTCGTAAGACGATGATGGGGCGGGGTATGTGAGCCACCATTGAAGTCACAATTTCCGGCGCTGTTGTCGAAGGCGCAGCCCACGCACTTATTGTTCGCATCCCCCGCGTCGGGACGACAGGTATTTTCATATTCGCCGTGAATGGGGCTCATGGAATCGTAGGTTATCGTCGCTTCTTGTCCTGGCTGAACCGCTCCGGTGATATCGATGATGGTGGGCATGGTATACGCGCCGGGGCACCAGCCGGCCCGAGAGAACTTCCATGTACCCGCCTGTTTGGGTCCAATCGGATTCTTGGAGCAATCGTCGCGCCACGGATCAAAGGAAAACGCGGTACCATTCACCGTGAATTCATGCTCGAGTCTGCAGAATTCAGCGCAATTGAAGCGGTTTCCCTGCCCATGCCCCGTCGCCACGACACGCAATTCCGCCCGTTTCGTGCCCGCGGGAATCAAGACAGTCCGCGTTCCCGCCTGCTCAGCGACCGGACGTTGCGGGTCACCAACGTCGATGGTTTCGAACGGCCATAACGATACGACAGAACTCGGAACGGTCGTCGATGACGGTGTGCCAGGGTGGAATACGAACTGGACGGTGGTCCTCCACCCATGCCCATGGATGGGTTCGTTGGGCCCTACCCAGGTATCGATGAACGAGCGGAGGGTTTTGGTGCCCGTAAGGCGTGGTGCGAGCCGCGTCACATCCGTGCGGATGCATAAGCCGATGTTGAATGGCGTGATGTACCGCTCCAATTCGAGAACCTCTTCGTTCGCGGTACCGGCATTGTCCACGAGCATGAGATTCGCAAACCGGTCCCAATTGTCACAATCGCCATCCTCTGGACAGGTCAATTCCACGATCAAATCGATCCGCTCCCAGGCGCCTTGTGGGAAATTCACCACGGCATCGATGGTCCGCTTGTCCTGAGGGTTGAAGTATTGGTTTTCATGATCGAAAGCGGTGACGAGCGTGGCCGTCGCGGGCTTGTCGTGGGGCGTGCATCCAAACCAGGGGGGGCCCGGCCAGGTAGGCTCCTCGCCCGCATCCGCGTCGTCTTTCGCTTCTTGCCCCCCATCCACGATGGGTTCGTCCGACACATCGGCTTCGGTATTCGAATCATTCGTGACGGATGTATCGCCGTGGCCATCATCGCTGGCGTTGGGCTCCTCGACGGCATCGAGCGCGGCGTCTGAGCCTGCCTCCTTACCCACGGAGGAAGGGGCAGATTCCGACGAACAGCCAAAAACGAGCGAAAGCAAGGCGATGGTCGCAAAGGGGCGGTATGCCATGGTCATGGATTCCAACAACAACCGTGCCGTATGACAAGACCATACGCAAGCCTCGAGCCGTGGGCGCAAAGGCATTGTGTCATGGTGCCCCCCACGAAGATGCGGCGGCAAGGGCTTGGGCGGCGAGTCGAACGTTGACCCCTTTGGCAGCTTGCGGTACCCGCAAGGCATACCATGGGCGACGATGTCTTCGGATTGGTCGGTCGAACCGTAGATGGCAAGGTGCGGGTGGACGACTGTATCGGTGAGGGCGGATTTGCCGTGGTGTATCGAGGCTTTCATCTTGCGTTCGAGCAGCCGGTAGCCCTCAAGTGCCTCAAGGTTCCATCCCATTTCGACAGCGAGGCGCAGGCGTCTTTTCTCACGCGTTTTCGTGAGGAAGGAAAAATGCTGTTTCGCTTGTCTCAGCATGCCGCGGTCGTACGCGTATTCGATATTGGCGAAGTGGAGACTTCACGCGGCGAGCAGGTTCCGTACCTCGTTCTGGAGTGGCTCGATGGCGAAGAACTCAGTGACCTGTTGAGCCGTCGCAATGCCCAAGGACTCGCGCCTCCTTCGGAGAAAGAAGCCTTGACGTTGCTTCGTCCGGCGGTGGATGCCATTGCGCTGGCGCATCGTCTCGGCATCGCCCATCGGGATCTGAAGCCATCGAATCTCATCTTGGCGAATACCGTGCAAGGAAGCGTACTGAAGGTATTGGATTTTGGAATTGCGAAGGTGATGCAAGAAGGAGAGACCTCGGCACTTCGAGCCACGAAGACATCGAGTGGATTTCATGCATTTTCACCGCAATACGGTGCGCCCGAGCAGTTTTTGAGTTCGCGTTTTGGGGCGACCGGGCCATGGACGGACGTGCATGCGTTAGGGTTGATATTGACGGAGATCGTGGTGGGAAAACCAGCCATGGTGGGCGAAGAGCACGGGGACTTCCATGAGCTTGCGGTTCGAGCCCTGCGCCCCACGCCACGCACGTTAGGAGCCCAGGTATCTGATCCTTTCGAAGCATTGTGCCGTCGATGTCTCGCAAGCGATCCGGCGGACCGATTTCCCGACGCGGACGCTCTATTAGCAGCCATGGACGCTATCGAGTTGGGGGTTCGTGATTGGACGGTATCGACGCCGGTGACGCCAGAGCACGCCTCTGAAACGTTCCCGAGCCCGCTGGAGATTTCCGATGCGGCGCTTACGATCGAATCGACGAACCATCTTCCTTTCGCGGAGACAGAAGCGTCCGACGCGAAGACAACGCCGGAGGGACGTCGGTCTCGTCGGTTGATCCTTGGCGCTGGTTTGGCGATATTGTTTGCGGTCGCGGGTCTCGTGGGCTGGTTGGTTCCCTCCCGTTCCCAGAACCAAGCGCCAACGGAAGAGCCGTGCATTGCCGTGGCAGGGGGCACATTTCGCATGGGTGCGGAGGGCGCAGCCCCGGACCAGCGTCCCGCGCACGATGTCACCGTGTCGGACTTCGCGCTCGATAAAACCCAGGTCACGGTGCAAGCGTATCGATTATGTGTGGAAGCCGGAGCGTGCGTTGCCGTCGATACATCTCATCTCGTATCCAACGCGGAGGAACAAGCAAAGTGGAACACGTTCTGCAACTGGGGCAAACCAGGGCGTGATCAACATCCGATGAATTGTGTCGATTGGCATCAAGCCCAAGCGTATTGCGCGTGGGTCCACAAGCGTTTGCCATCGGAGCAGGAATGGGAATATGCGACCAAGGGGGGGGAGGAGCAACGCATGCACGCATGGGGAGATGATAAACCCGATGCGGATAGGCTCAATGCATGTGACTTGGACTGTGGACAGCAGGCCGCAAGCGTTGGATGGAAGTGGAAACCGATATATGAGCGAAGCGATGGCTGGCCGGGAACTTCACCTGTTGGGTCGTTTCCCAACGGCCAAGGGCGTTGGGGTCATCTGGATTTGGCGGGCAATGTATGGGAATGGACGTCCTCTCCATTTTGTCCGTATGGGGATAGAAGGAACGAAGCCTGTTCGAAAACCAACATGGTGGCGCGCGGGGGGGGATGGGCCAGTCGATACCCAGGAATCTTTCGAGGAAGCTTCCGTTCCAAATACCCACGGGAGTATCGAGCAGCCGACGTTGGTTTTCGGTGCGCTCGATAGATATCGCTCAGGTTGACCGGATCGGGATGCACAAAAAGCAACCGCGCAAAGGAAAGGGGGGGAGGTATCCTTCGCGCGGTCTAAGCGTGGGAGGATGAGGGGGGTACCCTCTCACGCCTTCCCAGGAAACCAGCATAGGACATGCCAAATCAATTACTTGAAAACTCCAGGGCTTGTTGGTCGATGGGTGCGAAGGGGCTTGCGACCATGCAATTTCACCCTTTCTCAACGGCAACAGCGACTGTACGGAAATGTAGTTCACGGATCAAACGCTCCCTCAGTACCAGCAAAGTGAAGAAGTCCGTTTGGACGCGACGAAAAATGTGCGTTCCCTGTCGATGAACAGGTGCGCTTGGCCGTCAAGGAATGCACACTTCACTCTGTCATGCTCTGTCCCAAGCCATTGCCCTTACCACGATGAAGATTCGCCACCACCCTTCGGATTGGTACAGATCCTGCGCTTGGGTACGGAAAGTCTCCAAGGTCGGCTGCCCCGCCGACAAGCACCCGATGCAATCCCCCACGCATGGGGTGCAGAAAGGGAAATCGATGCGCTCAGCCCAGTTATTATCCCTGCTATCACTCACCTTATTGCCCGTCGCCTGCGGTGCGGAAGACCCCCTCCCCCCTCCCGAATCCACAGGTCAACACACCGAACCCATCATTGGCGGCACGCTCGACTCCGACAGTTCCCATGATGGCGTCGTCATGCTCTACACCCAAGACGGTGCGCTTTGCACCGGTTCGGTCATTTCTCAACCCGGCCAAAAAGGCGTCGTCCTAACCGCAAGACACTGCGTTTCCAACGTCGTTTCCGAGTATGTGACCTGCAAAAACGATGTGTCTGGAGACCTATACCCCGGTTCCATCTACGTGCTGAAAGGAACGAGTCCGAACGAAAACAGCATCATCGGCCGGGGAGAAAAGCTATTTCATACCGGCGGCACGTCGTTGTGCGACAACGACATCGCCGTGATGGTCCTTCAAGATTCCCTCAGCGGAGTGCAGCCCCTGCGAGTTCGAAAGGACAAACAAACTTTCATCGGAGAGACGTTTACTGCCATTGGTTATGGGTTGACCAACCCCAATAGCCAGTATTCCGCGGGCAAACGATACCTGCGCAGCAATGTCCAGGTCACCGACTTCGGACCCAAATATTACGGCCTGTACGAAAAAGAGTTCCTTGGGACCGTGTCGATTTGCCAAGGGGACTCGGGTGGCCCAGCCGTGTCGAGTGATTACGCCGTCATGGGCGTAACCTCCCGTGGTGGGGACTGCAATGGCAATACCAACATCTGGACCCGCCCGGAAAAGTTTATCGATGTCATCGACCAAGCGGTGACCTACGCCGGATCGACTTATCAAGACGACGATGGCAATTTGCACAATGGTTCGGGTGGCGGCAGCGGGGGAAGTGGCGGTAGCGGCGGAAGTGGCGGTAGCGGCGGAAGTGGCGGCAGCGGGGGAACTGGGGGCAACGGCGGAACTGGGGGCAGCAGCGGAGTTGGCGGAAGTGGCGGTGATCCGGTCGGTGGGAACGGAGGTTCGGAACCCGTGGGCGGCTCCGCCGGGGCGGCAGGCGGACCCACGGAACCCATCGAAAACTGCGGAGATTTCGGCCCATGCCCAGAAGGCACGACCTGTGTCATGGACCCCACCTCGCATCAGTATGCTTGTGGAACCACGTGCAACGAACAGCTTCCTTGCGCCGTCGGCGTCTGCGACCCATCCCTCGGCGTATGCGTCCGTCCTCCTTCCAAACGTTCGAATGAAGACTCCGCTGACTCCGATGGCTCTTGTTCCATCGGTTCCTCCCCTTCGCAACACCCACGCTGGTGGACCTTCGCACTTACGGCCATCGGCGCAGTGATGTGGCGTCGTCGCACGCGCGTTCGCCCAGGAACGTAGGGTTCAAGACCAGCTCACATTCCGCATGTCCCCCCAGGACAACAAGAACCCGTAGAGCATCCTCCCCAGGAGCCTTCGCTCGCCATCACGCTGGAGCCCGAAGCGCCCACGGAAAACGTCGATAGATGTTTGACGACTTTGTTGGATTGGCAGCGTGGGCAAGTCACCCCTTCACAATGGGTGAACACCAGTTCTTCGAAGCGATTATTACATTCTCCACACGAAAACTCGTAGATTGGCATGACCGATTCTCCTTGAATAGCCGGCTTCATTCCGGCTGAGAGCACTCCACCGCCGCGGCAGAATTCCCGTCGGAATCTGTCAGGGAGGCTCGTTCGCACGAGGGTTGCCCGTCTTCGAACTCGGTGCGTCCTTGCTCACCAGCACAAACGGCGTCCATGAGCGCCGCGGCGGCCGCACGCAGGTCCGCAAGCTCCCGTTCCCCATAAATCTGCCCTTTTTCTACCCCATCGGAACCGTAAAGCTTGAACGTGGGTACCGCGTGTATCCCGAGTTGCCGTCCGAGATGGGCGTTGCGAGGATCCGAAAGATTCACCGTGAGTATCTCCACCCCACGACGAACACAATCTTGTTTGAGCTGGTCGACCCGTGGTTTCATTCGTTCACACACGGGGCAGTTTTCGTCATAAAACTCCACCAAACGAGGTTTGGGCGTCGGAGAACCCAAAGCAGGACCTACCGTAATGTCATCGTCGGCGATGACCACCAGAGACGAGGAAGCCGAAGGTTCCCTTGCCGCGGCTATCACCGCGGGAATTGCCAACGCAAGCCCCACAGCCACCATGACCACCCCTGTGGCTTTCTCGATTTTGGGCAGGTGACGATTGAGTTTTCGCAGCAGGGGCACCAATCGGTCCGCCAGCACACTGACGACGAGCAGCGGAAGGCCCACGCCCATGCTGTACACGAAAAGGTAGCCCCCTCCCGCCAACGCGCTGTCTGTCGTCGCAGCCGTGTACGTGAGCACGGAGCCAAGAATAGGACCTACACAGGGAGTCCATCCCAGGGCAAAAACGACTCCGAAAAGAAACGCGTCGAAAGCTCTGGAACCGGTTTTGAATTGTTTGACCTGAAAGGTTCTTTCAAGAAATCCAATTCGCAGCAGGCCAAGATACTTCAGACCGAAAAGAACGATGATGACGCCGCCAGCGATGAGCAAAACGTCTCGATGGTGACGCAACACCGAGCCGATGGACGACGCCCCCAATCCCAGGAACGTGAATACGAGGCTGAATCCAGCCACGAATAGCGTCGCGGATCCCAAAAGCCGAAAGCGAGCGCTCGGTGCTTTCGCGGAATCCAAGCTCGCCCCTAGCAGCAGGGACAGGTAGACAGGGAGCATCGGTAGGATGCACGGCGTGACGAGGGTGAGCAGCCCAGCGCCAAAGATCGATAAGATACTGTGTTCCATGGGCGGGTAATGGTGTTCGTTGGAGCCCGACGACCACCAAAGGGTTCACGGCAAAGCATCCGGACCGTTTTCACGGTTTGGAAAAAAGGGCCTGTCGTAAGCTTTCTACCCCCCAGCGCCCTTCCAAACTGCCATGAACCACGTGGCGCGCGAGATGAGTTCGATGATCATCCGGACGGTTTGCCAAAATTCTGCGCAAATCCGGATAAGCTCCGGCAACGAAAGAAGCAAACTCGACCCCATCACACTCGCCAACCTTACGGCCCACGATGATGGCGTTGATTCGCAGCGGCGATGATTCCAGATAGCTGATCGCTTCCATCGGCGTTTTCGCCCCATGGGTCTGCACCCCAATGGCTTGAAGACCCATCGACAACCAGCGAAGTTCTCGCTCCGAAGACGAAGCAATCAAGCATCGGGGAAACATGCCCAGCGCCAGTTCCGTTACGATGAGGTTGCCAATATTATCCTCGTTCTTCGCTTCGAGCGGAGCGAATTGGATGACCACGCGATTCTCGCGGCTCCGCTGTGGAAGCGTTCGCAATACCGTGCCCCGTACATGCATCGTTTGATAGCCGGGAATCATCAACCGAAGAGAAGCTTTCGACCCCGCCGACAACGGAGTCATCCCGGTCAACGCCACGCCTCCCCGCGATAAATCATGTACCGCATACAATCCGGTCGCTCGCTTCGTCGTGCATTGCGCAACAGCATGACGAGGCTGAATACGATAGGCGCGTCGACGATCCACCGATGGGCTTGACTGGCTCATGGGAACCTCCTGGACAGCGAGGTCTGAAACGCCACACGACCCACCGTCATGGCGCGAAGTGCGCGTCCCATACCCTTGTCTTTGAGCGATGCCCCCATGACCGCAAGCCTTTCGACGACTCTTCTTCAGACTCGTGAACGCTTCGCTAGCAAGCTGGCACCACGGGTGGCAACGATGGTTCCAAACCCAAGCAATACAACTACGAATAGAACGATGGTTCCCAACAAGGGCAGCGCTTTGGCAAGCAAAAACAGCAAACACCCCAGCGCGAGATGGGTGTACGGATTGCGTGTTCGATGACCGAGCAAGGCGCTTCCCAGCACAGCCAGAACACTCGTCACACCCGCGTACGCCCCCATGATGACCAGCAACAAAGCAACAATCGCGATGGGAATGCCTACCACGCTGATGGTGAGGGCAAGTAGCAATGCGGCAAAACAGATCGTACCGACGATACCAAGCGCCAGCGAACGCATGGGACGAGCAGCCACTTCCGCTTGTAGCTCGCGCATTTGCGAAGAAGCAAGCGCCAGAAACACGGATCCAAGCAAGAACAAAACAGCGATTTCCGCAATGGCTCTTCCCGCGGCTGTGAGCACTCGCCGATACCAAGGCCATGCATTGCCCTCATTCGCCTCGTCCTTCTCGCCCATGGAATTGGAGGCGGAACGTCCGCCAATCTGCGCGGTATCGCCCCTTCGCAACACGCCACCTACGACACCCACATCACCGTCGACACGCGAGCCATCATCCACATGCAAAGACCCACCCACGGCCGTTGCATCTCCCATCACGTGTGCGCCACGATGAATTCTCGCCGACCCTCCAATGACCGTAACATCGCCCGTCGCGGTGCCAAACACATCTGCAGAGCCTCCGAACACCACCACGTCGCGGACGACTTCATCTTTTTCGATCCGTGTGCTGCCACCAGTCAATACGCGATCTTGCGGCTTGCTGGCCGTGGGTAGAGCGTCGGGGGGCGGCGCGGAAGAAGGGGGGGAAGCCGACGACGATGAAGCTATAAGTGTTGGTTTTATAACATCTTTTTCTATTGCTATGAGGCTCCCTTCTCGCCTTGCCACATAGTCGTCGTCCGCCAAAATCATCGACAGAACGTTGACGGCAGGCTGCTTGTGAACGACCAGATCGATGACATCGGTTTTCGGAGAATGAATGACGATACTCCACCCCATCGCATCGGCTAACCGCCGAATGGCTTCCGAACGAGTAAGCCCTTGGGCCTCTAGAGAAACGGCAGAATCCGCATCGGGCCAAGGGCCTTCCAAACGCACGGCAGCGTTGGCTCGTGTGGCGAGCAGCGTAACCGCTACCACCCCTACGAGAAGCCATGCGGGCAGACGAAAGGATTCGAGGGATTTCATCGCGTTTCTCCGTAGGAGGCGGTTTGTCGGGGAAGGGAACGGACGATCGTGGCGGCACCGGCAAGCAGAACGACGATGGCGATCAAAAAGACCAATGCGATGAAATGGGCCATGTCCTCGGAACGGGATAACACAACCAAAGCGCGCGTCAGGTTCGGAACGACGGCCGAGAGCGTATGAGCCAGGTTTTGTGCTTTGGCGACAAATCCCCCAAGGGAAGGCAATGCGCCGAGCAACGCCAGAACCAACACGGTCAGCAACGACGGAAGGGAAAGAGGCCAGGGGATTTGCCGATACGATTGCTGCTGCAACAAGGTCTGTGCTTGTGCGGATAACAGAAAAGCATCTCCCAGACGGATCGCGCACGGCTCGCATTCGTTCGCATGCTCACGAACGCAAAGGGGAACGAGCGCATCCTGTCCATCGGCCAGCGCATCGAGCGCAACATCCGAAAGATGACCATCCTTTTGCCAAAGGATGTCCGAGGGAATCATCCTAGGTTCGCTCATGGTTTCCTCGATTCGGCATGTATTTCGGTAAAAATGGCTCTTCGTCCACGAGATATCCACGTGGCCACCGTGCCAAGAGGAACTCCGAGGCGCTCGGCAATATCCTGATAGCCAAGGCCTTCCACGTGAAACAGCAGCATGGCTTTTCGTTGTCCTTCGGTCAGTTCGTTCATGGCCGCGCGCAACTGTCGTTCGCGACGCAATTGATCCATCTGTTCATCGAGCGCTGGGCGGGGGTCGGCGATCCGGTCGTAGATGATCGAGGACGAATCGCTTTCATCGGGGGATTCGTTCTGCACACGCCGCAAGGTATTTTGTCGGGCACGATGGTGGTCTAGGGCTACGTGTCGCGCGATTCCCAGAAGCCATGGACGAAGGGCTTTGTCGGGGCATAGTCGGGCGTATCCTTCAAGGGCGCGGCGTAAGACTTCTTGAACACAATCCTCCACATCCGCGTGATCGCGTCGTTCACGAAGCATCGAAGCGATGACCGCGCGTACGATGGGAATATGCTCAGCCACCTCCTCGCCGAAGGAACGAGGTGCCGTGACAGCAGGCACGGGACGGCAAGGGGGGGACATGAGGGCCGGCATCATTGTGCGCCGGATCCTTCGTTTTGGCAGACCAGATTATTTCATCGGGATAGCCTGGTCCCCATTCAAATCTCGTACATACGCCCACCGTGTCGCGGGAAGTAGGGACGCCTCGCCACCAAAAACGTGCTGTCATCGGTGGCAAGTTGCGAACCTCGATAGGCGGTGAGCCGCTGGAGGACTCGTTCGCGGTATTCCTCGACGGTGGCGTGGGGTTCACGTTGAACGATATCGGCCAGGTGGGCGCTAAGGCGCTCTTCACCGAGAGCGACTTGGTTTTCGTCCACCATTTCCGTCAGGCCATCGGAATAAAGGACCAACAATTCATTGCCGATGAGCATGGATCGTTCCATTTCCATGCGTGTTTCCATCATTCCCAACGCAACATTTCGTTCGGATTGAAGCTGTCGAACGCGTCCATCGGGACTGACGGCGAAAGCGGGTGGATGACCGGCGTTGACGACTTCGAGTTCGCCGCTCATCGTATCGATGGCAACGAGCATCATCGTCACGAAGGAGTGTTCGGGCAGATAGCTACACAGGTAGGTGTTGCAGCTTTGGATGAGTTGGGAAAGGTTTCCGCCCGCGTCGATGGTGGCATGCACCATCGTATGCAAACTGGAAGCGACCAACGCGGCTTGCAACCCTTTGCCGCAAACGTCGGCGATCGCGAGCAGAATACGCCCGTCGGGCATCGGAACGATATCGACATAATCACCACCGACCCAACGGCATGGTTCGTATCCGATGGCGACATCCAAGCCTTCGATATGCAGAGTTCGCGGCACCAGCCCATCTTGGATTTGCCTGGCCATCTGCAATTCACGTTCGACGAACGCGGATTGTCGGACGTGTTTTCGCATGTCCCAAACGAGTTCCGCTTGTTGATACGCTTCAGCCACGAGTGCAACGAGGGTGAGCCACTCGGCGGTACCGTAAGAGGGGGGAAACTCGACATATAGGGCGTCGAGTTTATGGTCCTCCATGTCGAGAGGGCATGCGACAACCGCGAGTTGGCGGATGGCATTGGGCATGGAAAGGCGGCGTATTCCGTGTCCGGAGTACATTCCATTGCTTCCCAGAACGGGTTCTCGGGTATCCCACAAGGTTTTGAGCACACCGATGGAAACCTGTCGTCCTGGGGAGGGGATAGAAGGATTGCGCAGGAAAGGTCCGCTTACGATTTTCGTGGGTTTTCCATCGCGCATGCGGATGGTGACGACCGAATCGGCGGGGAAGTCCGAACCCACGATAAATTCGCAGAGGGTACGAAGTCGTTTCGCGGGGTCTTCGACGCTCATGAGTTGTCGACCGAGCGCCATGACGGTGGTCAAATGGCTCGCGTTGATCTGCGGGGAATCGGTAATTTTAGGCAATACGGTGATGAGGGTGGCATCCTCATCGGCCATGAGGTGAGCCGGAGCGTCTGGCAACGGATGGAAGGAGTCGGCGCGCTCTCGGACTTCTCTTGCGCCTGGGATATGGAGACGAAGGGAGAAGTCACCGATGCCGATGGTATCTCCGGGGTTGAGCATTCGTTCTTCGACCAGGGAGCCGTTGACATACGTGCCGTTGGTGCTTCGCAGATCATGAACCCACCAGCGACCGAACGGATCGAAAACGAGTTCAGCATGCGAGCGGGATACGGTGGTGTGGTCAAGAACGATTTGGGCTTGTGGATTGCGGCCAAGAATGAGGTGAGAACCGGATAAGGTCTGTCGCTGGACACCGGGGATGCCGACGCGAGAGATTTCGAGAAATCCTTTGACGTCGGGGGTAGGCAGGCTATCGCTTTGAGACATACGTAATTCGACGTGTAGACGATTCTGGAGGAAAAATCTCGATCTTCCTTATCCGTCGGCTCGACTCGGGAGGAAACAGTCAGCCAGGACGGTTGCGTCGGGGACGAACGCTCTTATATCTGAACGGTCCTTTCCAACCGTCCTGATCGTGGCGTTGTTCACGCAACGGTTCGCGACGGAGTGGAAATTGATGTGCCAATAACGATCAAACGACTCAAATGAATGGATTAAGAGCCTCTATCCAGCCTTCCGTTGGCACCAAGGACGTGCTACGCGACAAGGTTCGATATGGCAAAAGTCGCAGTCGAGTCGCTGCGGCTTGAGGTTTTCCAACCGAGCAGCAAGGGGTGATTATGTTCTCTCGCGACGTACTGAAGATCGATGCGGCGGCGGTAGCGGAGACGATCCAGGCGCAAATCCGAGAACAGGTTCTTGGAACGTTGCGACGCAAAGGAGCTGTCGTTGGCTTGTCTGGAGGTATCGATAGTTCCGTGGTTGCGGCGTTATGCGCCAGGGCCCTTGGCAAAGAGCGGGTGTTGGGTCTGTTCATGCCTGAACATCATTCTTCCGACGACTCGTTGATGCTGGGTCAAATGCTGGTTTCGGCGATCGGCATCGACGCGCAGATCGAAAATCTTGGACCGACCCTCGAGGCGGCTGGTTGTTATCGTCGTCAGGAAGAAGCGATTCGGACGGTATTTCCCGAGTATGGTCCTGGATTCAAGAGCAAGATCACGTTGCCTTCGATTCTCGAGGGCAATCGGCTCAACGTATTTCAACTCACCATTCAAACGCCGCAAGGGGAAATCAAGTCTTCACGCATGAAGCCCGCGGCCTACCTGCAATTGGTTGCCGCCACCAACTTCAAACAGCGATTGCGAAAAATGATGGAGTACTATCACGCCGACCGGCTGAATTACGCCGTGGCGGGCACCCCCAACCGTCTCGAATACGATCAAGGATTTTTCGTCAAGCAAGGCGATGGCGCCGCGGACTTCAAACCCATCGCTCACCTGTACAAAACACAGGTCTTCGCCCTTGCGGAGTTCCTCGGCGTGCCCGAGGAGATCCGTCGTCGCACCCCAACCACGGACACATACTCCATGGCGCAAACCCAAGAAGAATTCTATTTCGCCCTTCCCTACGACCGCATGGACTTGTGTTTATACGGCCACAATCACGGCGTTGCTCCAGCGGAAGTGGCACCGGTCGTAGACCTGCTACCCGACCAAGTCGAACGTGTCTACAAGGATATCGAGGCGAAACGTCGCACCACCCAATACCTACACTTGCGCCCATTGCTTGTGGAGCCGGTCAACGAGGTTTGAGCATGTGCGGCATCGCCGGTATTTTGAATCTTCGTGGACGACAGGATCCCGCGGCAACACTCGACCAACTCGGTCGGATGGCTGCAACCATGCGGCATCGAGGTCCCGACGAGGTTGGCGTTTATCGTGATGCAAGCATCGGGCTCGCCCATTCACGCTTATCCATCACGGACCTGGCCACCGGTCAGCAGCCATTGGGCAACGAGGATGCTTCCTTATGGGTCGTGTTCAACGGTGAAATCTACAATTTCATCGAATTACGAGAGCAACTCAAGGCCCTTGGTCATGTGTTTCGAACGCAAAGCGATTCGGAAGTCATCGTTCATGCGTATGAGCAGTGGGGACAGGAAGCGTTTTGCCGTTTCAATGGTCAGTTCGCTCTGGCGCTGTGGGACACGAAAACCGAGACGTTGGTGCTGGCAAGGGATTGGGCCGGCATTGTCCCGCTCTATGTATGTGTGCATGATAATCGGCTGTATTTTGCTTCCGAACTGAAAGTGATCTTTGCCGCCGACCCAACCATCCCCAGGGATCTCGATCCTGTGGGAATGCACGAGACGTTTACGTTTTGGACCATTGTCCCGCCGCAGTCGGTGTTTCGCGGTATCGAGGAAATCGAACCGGGTCACGTTCGCACCATCCATCTAGGGGTGATTCGAGACCAACCCTTTGTGGAGCCGTCGTATCGGACGGGGCCTGAGGATGGGTTTCGGGGTACGCTTGACGACGCGGTGCGCGCGGTTGGCGTAGCACTCGAAAAAGCCATTCGTATTCGCATGGATAGAGCGGATGTGGCAGTCGGCTGTTATCTATCTGGGGGCTTGGACAGTTCCTTGGTCGCCTCGATGGCCAACGAAGCGCATAAGGGGAAACCACAGGCATTACGAACGTTTTCTTTGCGCTTCGAGGATGCGGAATACGATGAAACGCCATTTCAGCAAGAGATGGTCGAGCGAATGGGAAGTGACCACAGTGAGGTCGTCGTATCGCGACACGCGATTGCCGAAGCGTTTCGCGATGTGATCTGGTTTACGGAGCGACCTATTCTTCGAACGGCGCCGGTGCCCTTGATCCTGCTCTCACGCCGTGTTCGCGAAATGGGAATGAAAGTGGTGCTCACGGGAGAGGGCGCCGACGAGGTCTTTGCTGGATACGACATATTCCGTGAAGCCAAAGTGCGTCGATTTTGGGCAAAAAGCCCACAATCCGAATGTCGACCCCGTTTGCTCGAAAAGCTTTACCCTTATCTGGCGCGTTCTCCTGTCGCACAGCAGGCGATGTCTCGACGCTTTTTCGGTCGGAATCTCGATCAGGCCCATCGTCCCGGCTTTTCCCATGACATGCGTTGGGAAGGAACTTCCGCTCTCAAGCGTTTGATGTCTCCTGAGTTTTCTTCCGTCGGCGTCGATGTCGTGGCAAGGGTGTTGGATTCCCTTCCCGCATCATTTGATCGTTGGTCTTTTCTATCCCGAGACCAATATCTCGAAATTCGGATCCTATTGGCCGGTTACCTGCTCTCCTGTCAGGGTGACCGCATGCTGATGGCAAACTCGGTGGAAGGACGATTCCCATTTTTGGACAACGATGTCGTTCGTCTCGCCAACTCCTTACCCGCGGACTACAAGCTTCGGGTATTGGATGAAAAGCACGTGCTCAAACGATTGGCCTCCGGAAAGATTCCCGAAGCCATCGTGAGACGCAAAAAGCAACCTTACCGTGCGCCGGATGCATTATCTTTCGTGGGTCCCGGGGCGCCCGAATGGATCGAGGACATGATGTCCGAGGCCGCAGTGCGAGATGCAGGGGTATTCTCGCCCGCGGCGGTCTCGACCTTGTGGCGCAAGTGCAAGACGCGCGCAAACGATGGTCAATTCTCCAACACCGACAATATGGCCGTGGTAGGAGTGTTATCGACCCAGGTCTTGCATCACACCTTCGTTCGTTCCAATCCCAAACCCGAATCGATCGTCGAGTTCAACACCCTCATCGACCGTCTTTCACCCCATCGGTAGGATATTGCGATGATTGAAGCGATCCCGCTCTTGCACGATTATCTGCATTTGTCGGCGCGGCGACTCCCCGACAAGACTGCTCTCGTCTGTCAAAAGAAGCGTTTGACGTATTCCGAGATCGAGGCGCGATCCAATGCGCTCGCCTGGTCTTTGGAAAAAAATGGGGTACAGCGAGGCGATCGTGTCATCGTATTCGCCGACAATACGGTGGAGACGGTGATTGCATTCTGGGCTGTGCTCAAGGCAAACGCGGTCGTATCCATAGTCAATCCGCTGACCAAAGCCGACAAACTAGCGTATTTGCTCGATGATTGCCGAGCGGTGGCCATGATGACCGACGCGCATCTCACGCGGGTATTTGCCGATGTGGTCAAAAGGGCGAAACACCTCCGAACGCTCATCGTGTCGGGAACGTCGGACCTTTCGCAATTCGACACGATCGCGTGTGTGAAGTCGTGGGACGATGCGGTGGGCGAAGGAAACACGGACTGTCCGCCGCGTCGGCAGTGCATCGATATCGACCTTGCGGCCATCATCTACACCTCGGGAAGCACGGGTGACCCCAAAGGCGTCATGCTCACGCATCGCAACATGATCACGGCAGCGACCAGTGTATCCACGTATTTGCGCTTTGCGCAGGACGAGATCGTGATGTGTGTGTTGCCTCTTTCTTTTGACTACGGCCTGTACCAGATGTTGATGTCGTATCGTCTTGGGGCAACGTTAGTCCTCGAACGTTCGTTTACGTTTCCGGCGCAGGTGCTCAAGGTGCTGGTAGAGGAAAAAGTCACGTCTTTTCCAGGAGTTCCTACGATTTTCGCGATTTTGGGAGAACTCAAAAACCTATCCGATTACGACTTCAGTCACATTCGATTCGTGACGAATACGGCGGCGGCGCTTCCGGTCAAGCATATCGATTTGCTTCGCAAGATCTTTCCCGACGCGCGGGTTTACTCGATGTACGGGCTTACCGAGTGCAAGCGATGCACCTATCTGCCTCCCGAAGACATCGACAAAAAGCCTACCAGCGTGGGGATTGCCATTCCCAATACGGAGATGTGGATTGTCGACGAGCAAGACCGGCGGGTTGGGCCCCATGAAGTGGGGCAACTGGTCATTCGTGGTGCCACGGTGATGAAGGGCTATTGGGAAAAGCCCGAACAGACCGCGAAAAAATTGAGGCCCGGTCCGTTGCCCGGCGAACTCGTGTTGTATACGGGCGATTACTGCAAGATGGATGAGGACGGATATTTGTACTTCGTGGGCCGCATGGACGACGTCATCAAGAGTCGTGGAGAGAAAGTCGCGCCGAAAGAGGTGGAAAATGCACTTGTCCACATTGCCGGTGTGAAAGAGGTGGCGGTCATCGGCGTAGCGGATGAATTATTGGGTCAAGCGGTCAAGGCGTTCGTGGTTCCCGAACAGGGGGCGGTGTTGACAGAACGACAGATTATCGGCGAAGCACAGCAGCGTTTAGAAAACTTCATGGTACCCAAGTACGTGCAGATCGTGGACGAGCTTCCGAAAACGACCACGGGAAAAATCAAAAAAACGGATTTGCGATGAACGATTGGCAACGAAACGTGCTCGACGCGCTGGTGCAAGCAGGGCTCGAAGAGCCTCAAAAAGATGCGGATCGCATCATCGAGGTAGCGTCCGAGAGTGAAAACCCTTCCGAGGCTGCGCGGGAAATGCTGGAGCGGCGATTGCGGGGCGAGCTATTGGAATACGTGATTGGTCGCGTTCGGTTCATGGACATCGAGATGTTGGCGGAGCCGGGAGCGTTGATTCCTCGCCTCGAGACGGAGATCCTCGGACGAGGTGCCGAGAGCCGTATTCGTGCTCTTGGGGTCGACGGTGAGCTTCGCATCATCGACATGTGTTGTGGGGCGGGCAATCTCGCCTGTGCTCTTGCCATTCGATTCCCGAATGCGCGGGTATGGGCCTCGGACTTGACGGATGGTTGTGTTCGTGTGGCAAGAAAAAATGTGCAGTACCTGGCGTTACAAGAACGCGTGAAAGTATGGCAAGGAGACTTGTTTTCATCCTTGGAAGGACAGGATCTCGAAGCCACGATTCACGCCATCGTATGCAATCCACCCTATATTTCCACCGGTCGTCTCGACAAGGATCGCGCGCATTTGTTGGAACATGAGCCGGTCGAGGCCTTTGATGGAGGCCCCTACGGATTGACGATTCATCAGCGTGTCATCAAAGAAGGTCTGCCGTTCCTCCGTTCGGGCGGGATATTGGGTTTCGAATTCGGAGTCGGACAGGAACGGCAGATTGAATTGCTTTTCCGCCGTGCCAAAGGAATGGACAGCCTCGAATTCGATTGTGATGCCGATGGCCTTCCGCGCGCGGCTTTCACCCGTAAGAAGGGCGAGTAAGGAATGGATACCGCAGACAGGGTGCGACAGTTCATCAAAGACAACTTCTATGCGGCTAGCGCAAGCGATCTCACCGACGACGCTTCGCTGCTCGACCTGGGAATCGTGGACTCCACGGGTATCCTCGAGGTCGTGGCGTTTCTCGAGGATGAGTTCCAGATCACGGTCGACGACGCCGAGATGCTTCCGGAAAACCTTGATTCCATTCAGAATATCGTTGCTTTCGTGGAGCGAAAAACGACAGCCTGAGCGCGCCTGATCACATTTTGAATCATTGGGGATAGGGAGGCAGTTCTGCCCCCGGAAATCGAGGAAGCATCGTGACGACGGAATACAAGAGCGAATTGCTCAAGAAGATACAGCAACGCGACGTTCACGTTGGGGTCATCGGACTCGGCTATGTCGGTCTTCCTTTGGCCCTGTCTTTTCCGGAAAAGGGAATTCGCGTCACGGGATTCGATATCGACCCGCGAAAAGTCGAGATGCTGATGAAGGGTGAGACCTACATCATGCACATGGATGCCAACCGTGTGGCGCGCGCCTTGAAAGACAAGCTGCTCGATGCCACTTCCGATTTTGGTCGTTTGCACGAACCCGATGCCTTGCTCATTGCCGTTCCCACGCCTTTGACACCGCAGCGGGAACCGGAAATGAAATATGTGGTAACGACCGCGGGTCAAATCCGAGACCGCTTGCGAAAAGGACAGCTCGTCGTTCTCGAATCGACAACCTATCCGGGAACCACCGATGAGCTGGTGCGCGGGATTTTGGAACAGACAGGGCTGGTATGCGGCAAGGACTTTTTCCTCGCTTTCTCACCGGAGCGAGAGGACCCCGGCAACAAGCAATACAATACGAAAACGATTCCCAAGATCGTGGGTGGCGTGGATGAGTCATCGGGTGAGATTGCGGCCAATCTTTATGGCCTCGCGATCGACTCTGTCGTTCAGGTTTCTTCGGCGCGCGCGGCGGAAGCCACCAAACTGACGGAAAACATCTTTCGTGCCGTCAATATCGCTCTCGTCAATGAACTCAAGGTCGTGTACGACCGCATGGGGATCGACGTTTGGGAGGTGCTCGATGCGGCGGCTACCAAACCCTTTGGGTTCATGAAGTTCACGCCAGGTCCGGGGCTCGGAGGCCATTGCATTCCCCTTGATCCGTTCTACTTGACCTGGAAGGCTCGCGAGTACGGCGTTTCCACACGTTTCGTCGAATTGTCGGGTGAGGTCAATGTCGCCATGCCGCGGTATGTCATCGACAAGCTTCAACTCGCCCTCAACGAACGTGGCCTTGCTCTCAAAAACGCCAAGATCCTGCTACTTGGGCTCGCGTACAAAAAAGACATCGATGACCCTCGGGAAAGCCCTTCGTTCGAACTCATCGACATTCTTCTTCGAAGAGGTGCCCTGGTTACCTACCATGACCCCCACATCTCTTTGGCGCCCAAAATGCGCTCCTGGCCAGACCTACCCGCCATGCATTCGGTGCCTCTGGATGCACAAACGCTGGCCACTGCCGACGCCGTGCTCATCGCTACCGAACATAGCTCCGTCGATTACGACCTCGTGTTGAAACACGCCAAGCTCGTGGTCGATACCCGCGGCGTATTTCGCAAACCAAAACCAAACGTCGTCAAAGCCTGAGCCCTTGGGAGCAAAAAGACATGGACATGATGGACTTCACGGGACGGGGGGTATTGGTTACAGGAGGCGCGGGATTCATCGGTTCCCATTTGGTGGATGAACTGGTGACACGGGGCGCTCGCGTGCGCGTTCTCGACAATTTTTTCAGTGGGCGACGAGAAAACCTGGCTTCGAGCATCGATCGAATCGATCTTCTGGAAGGCGATATCCGCGATATTTCTACCTGCCAGGCGGCGATGAACAACATCGATGTCGTATTCCATCAGGCAGCCTTGGGCTCTGTTCCTCGATCCATGAACGACCCGGCCACGAGCATCGATGTCAATATTGGAGGGACTGCGAATATTTTTTCCGCGGCCCGGGACGCCAAGGTTCGTCGCCTGGTGTACGCCTCTTCTTCGTCGGTCTACGGCGATAGCACCCGGCTCCCCAAAAAAGAGGGAGAGGAAGGCAAACCCTTATCGCCCTATGCGTTGTCAAAACAGGTCGATGAGCAAATCGCGGATACCTTTGCCCGTTGTTTCGGCATGGAGGTGGTGGGGCTGCGCTACTTCAACGTTTACGGTCCACGACAAGATCCTTCTGGCCCGTATGCGGCGGTCGTTCCAAGGTTTTTTGCCGCGTGTATTCAGGGGCAGTCACCGACCATTTTCGGCGATGGCATGCAGAGCCGGGACTTCACGTTCGTGGCGGATGTGGTGCGTGCGAACTTGCTCGCGGCATCAGCGCCACCGGCTTCCTGTGGTCGTGCGTACAACGTGGGCGCGGGAGGTACGACCCGCATCAACGATCTGGCGCGTACGATTATCGAGGTCACAGGAGCCAATGTGCAACCGCGCCATGAACCCGCACGCGCCGGAGATGTGCCGTTTTCTCAAGCGGATGTGACGGATGCCAAAACCATGCTCGGATTCGAAGCGACGACACGTCTGAAAGAAGGCTTGCTGGCGACCAAGCCATAAACCTCAGGGCAAGGTCCGGACTATACGAAATCCCAGATCGGGCGCATCAATATCATTGCCGGGTGTATCCGCTCGTTCCGCATGACGACAAAAATGCGCCACGCTATAAAGTCCGCCTCCTCGAAAAATTCGAGATTCACTTGGGCACTTTAGCGGGCCAATTGGATCGGTTTGGCTGGCGGACGTGTAGGGCTGCCCGCAATCATGCACAAACTCCCATACATTTCCGGCCATATCGTATAAACCGAAGTTGTTGGCCGAACGTGTGCGAACCTGTTGGGTCCCCACGGAGTAGGTATTTTCATGACACGTCGTCAAGGTTTGGCTGTCGTAAGCCGCGTTCGAATTCGCAACGTACCATCCGATTGAGCCGAGCTTCGGATCGACATTGGCGCAATCCAATTGCGTCAGCGCACCCGAATACAATGCCGTTTGTGTTCCCGCTCGGGCGGCATATTCCCATTCAGCCTCGGTGGGCAGTCGATAACCCTGGCACTCGTAGGGGCTACCATACTCGCTAGACAGCTTACAAGACGTGGACTTTTTCTTACCCGTACACTCGAAACACGGCGGAAGACCCTTTGCCAACGACAAGACATTGCAAAACGCAAGGGCTTCGTCGAACGTTATCGTTTCCACAGGGCAACTGGAGCCGCACTGCACAAAGAACGATGGGTTGTAACCCATGACGATATTGAAGTCGTGTTGGGTCACTTCGACATCCCCGATTTCGAACGGGCGCGTGAGGGTTACGGAATGAAGGGTTTCATTGAGTTCACCCGACGAACCGAAGTTGTATTCATCTCGTCCGGGTTCGCTGGTGGGGCTTCCCATCATGAACGTGCCGGCGGGAATTGGCTTCATGGCAAGGTCGAGCGCGGAACATGACTTCCCATCCAGGCAGAAATGATTCGCAGCGCACGAGCCACAAGCCATACTCCCGCCACATCCATTGTCGTGGTTTCCGCATTCAAGGCTGAGCGAATCGCAATCCTGGGGAGTACAGCACGTTCCTTGCGGGGTACAAACCTCACCGGCGTTGCAACAGACACCGTTGCATACTTCGTGTGGGCACGATGTGCATACTCCCTGAGCGCATTGCTGCCCCTCGTCACATTGATCGGTCGGGCAAGCATGCCCACAACCATCGTCCGCACCCGCGCACTTACCCACGCACGATGATATGCATCCGTCAACGTCGCCACCGAGATCGCCATGAACATCCACGGGCCAACTGTCCGAAGAGTTCACGTCGGACCCCGAATCGGCAACGTGACCGTCTGGCGCCCTGTCCGCGCTAGCATCGCCTGGCATGGCGGCTGCGAACGGAGCATCGAAATCATACGTGCAGCCAAGGCAAAGAATGGGCCCCAAGACCAAAATGGCAGCCTTATTCCGAGTCATGCCTGACCGTTTCCACATCATCGGTGTATTGTGCGTCGGGCGAAATTCCTTGGCAAGACGAGCTTTGGATCCTGCCGTCCGCAGGCAAGATGGGGAGGGTCAGTCCACGCTTGCCATGCGTGTTGGCGTTCGAGCAAGCAGATACTTCCATGTGAACCACTTTCGAACATGGATATAGTTTCTGAGCCGCGTGTTGACCAGCAAAGCAATGATGCACGTACTGAACAAACACCAAACCGCCGGGCGTTCGTTGACATCGCTGGTGGTCAACGATGCCGCCAAAGGACCGACCACGTAATGATAGAGCGACCACTTCCACGAGCCATACAGCACGGGTAAGGCAAAGGCAGAAACCACGTACCATCGCCATCGTTCGTTGAATCCGTTGAGCAACACATCCCAGCCGATATGCCATTGCCCTCGATAAGCGCAGGTTTGCACGTGGCTACAAAGCGGGCCGCCCGTCTCACAGCGCCCTAACAATTCGTAGGCGGGAATGAGCCGCATCAAGCAGAACACGGCCACGAGCCCACAGAAAGCATATACATACTTTTTGATCCGTCGTTTCACCCCAGGGTCGACGAACTCCATGCCCAACATATTGATGAAGATCGGTTGAAAAGAAATGTGGACCATGGCCAGATGGGTGAACAACGTATTGAAGCGTGTTCCGCATTCTCCCACCACGATATACGTCAACGCCTGAAGGCCTTCCATCAACACGAAATACGCGGTGGGAATGTAGATCTCTTTCGGTTCGCCTTTTCGTTTGAGGATGTAGGCGCTCGTCAATCCTCCCAACGCAATGGCGGCGCTTGCTTCACCACTCCAGCACATGCATCCCTATCCTTTCGACAGCCATGGTTGGATGTCCATTGGTTTCATGGGTGCGCCGGACACTAACACGCGGGCCATGCGAACGGGACGGATTGCTCACATGATTTCGTGAGGCTGCATTCATTCGTTCGGACGGTACAATGAATCGAATGGGTCTATCGCAAGGTGACGGCTTCTTCCGCGAGGCTTGGGTGAATCGCAAGGGTGTCGTCGAATTGTTTTTTGGTCAGCCCCGCGGTGATCGCAACCGAGAAACCCTGAATAATTTCAGCAGCTTCCGGCCCAATCAGATGCAAGCCGACCACCTTTTCTTCGCGGTGGGCGACCACCATTTTTACGAAAGCTCGGACCGGCGAATCGGGCATAAGAGCTTTGCGCATCGGTTTGAATTCGGCGCGATAGACTTTGACGGATTCGCTTCCGAATCGGTCGATGGCTTGCGCTTCCGTGAGTCCCACGACACCGATTTCGACGGGCGTGAAGACAGCGGTGGGGATCGTATCGTACCGCATTTTCTCGGTACTTGCGGTGTACAGACGGTCGGCGAGTCGTCGTCCGGCTTTGATGGCCACGGGAGTCAAAGCGGGGCGTCCGGTCACATCACCCACCGCGTAGATATGGGGAGCGGAAGTCCGTTCTTCGTCATTGACGCGGATGAAGCCTCTATCATCGAGTTGAACACCGGCGCTGTCGAGCCCAAGATTTTCGACGTTGGGGGCGCGTCCCACGGCGGACAAAACCACATCGAAGGACTTCTGATTTACCGAGCCATCGCCGGATTGGATGCTGGTGCTAAACCCGTCGTGAGAGGCTTCGATTCGCTTCACGGACGTTCGCACGTGAACATCGATACCGAGACGCTCATAGAGCGCGTGGGCATGGCTAGAAATCTCGTGGTCGAAGGGAGCGAGCACGCGATCGAGGGTTTCCACGAGCGTGACTTTCGATCCGAAGGAAGACAGGATTCCGGCGAATTCCATGCCGATGTACCCGCCGCCGATGATGAGACAGCGCGAAGGAAGCTCGGTCAATCGAAAGAAATCATCGCTGACGAGGGCTAGATGTCCTCCTTCGATAGGGGGAGATTTGGGGCGGGCGCCCGTGGCAATGACGATGTGTTGTGCTTGAAGGTGGTGGCTTCCCGCCACGACGGTGTGAGGGTCGATGAACCGCGCCTGGCCTTGCACCCGCGTGACTCGATCATTTTCGAGGTTTCGAGCGTATATCCCGTTGAGGTTTTCGATGTATCTATCTATCCGTTCACGGATAGATGCCCAGCTTGGTGGCGAGGCTTGTACAGCAAAACCCATGTGTCGTGCTTCATGAAGGGCTCCCACGATCGCGGCCGTATCGTGCCAAAGCTTTTTGGGTACGCATCCCCGGTTGACGCATGTTCCGCCGAGACGATCGTGCTCGACGAGGGCAACACGCTTTCCGTGAGAGGAAGCTCTTCGTGCCGTGGCAAGTCCACCGCTTCCTCCTCCGATGACAATCAAGTCGTAGATTTCCATGGTATCTTGGGTTCCTGATGAGATGAGGGAAAAACGCTTGCGGCGTGCCGGTGGCAGAATCTATGTCGCACGATGGCGAGTGCAAGCTCCCGAGGGAAAATATCGGCGCGTTGGCGGGTCAATGGTGATTCGTCCAGAACCCTACGCTGTGGACGAAAGCGCCATCGCGGTGTATTCTTCGAATTTATTGGATCGTCGACAAATTCTATTTGCCGCACGGATCCGACACCAACTCGGAACCTGCTTGATACGAGTTTTTTGATCTCGAGGGAGAAGCTGTAATGAGAGTTCAATTGCAAGCCCTTGTTCATGTCCTGGTACTAGGCGGACTTGCCTTGTCATCGATGGGATGTGAACTGATTGCCTCCGTGGATCGAGACAAAATCCGTGAGCCAGGAGCTTCGGTCGATGGTGGGGCGGGGGGTTCTGGAGGCTCGGGAGGCTCAGGAGGCTCAGGGGGTGCAACCGGCGGAACAGGAGGGGCAACCGGCGGAACAGGGGGCAGTACCGTGGAATGTACGGTTGTCGGAGACTGTCCCGATACGGGTAATGAATGCCTCGAGCGAACCTGTGTCGGAGGCACCTGCGGTACCCAGCCCGTGGCGGCAGGAACGCTCGTTTCCAAACAGACCGACGGCGATTGTAAGGTCAATCGCTGTAACGGCAACGGATCGGTCGAAACGGTGACGGACGACACGGATCTTCCCGACGACAACAATGAATGCACGGTGGATACGTGTGAAAACGGTACGCCAACGTTTACCAATGAACCCGAAGGTTCTGCTTGCGGCACGGACTTGGTCTGCGATGGAAAGGGAACTTGCGTGGGATGCACGGATCCTTCCCAATGTCCTGGGGACGATGACAATGAGTGCCTGGTTCCGACGTGCGAAGAGAATCAATGTGGTTTTTCCTTCGTGGAAGAAGGTACGCCACTGAAAAAACAAACCGATGGCGATTGCAAGATCGAGCAATGTGATGGTGCCGGAAAGACCAAAGAAGTCATCGACAATACCGACGTTCCGGTCGACAACAACGACTGCACCGACGACATTTGCACCGCTGGACTACCTTCGAATCCGCCTTTGGCTGCGGGAGAAACGTGTTCTGGCGGGGTCTGTGATGGCGATGGCACCTGTGTCGAATGCCTGGACCCCAAGGATTGTGGCGCCACCACCGAGTGCCGGTGGTTCACCTGCGAAAACAACAAATGCCAACCGGTATTCGCTCCGGAAAACACCGTTCTGACAAACCAAATCGACGGAGACTGTCAACGACTGCAGTGCAACGCGGTTGGAGAGATAGTGAGTGTCAACGACGACAACGATCTTCCTGACGATGACAACCCATGCACCGAAAACAAATGCGAAGACGGCAAATATTCCCATCCGCCCGTCGCTGCAGGAGAGCCCTGCGGCAACAACTTGGTCTGTGATGGAGAAGGCAAATGTGTGGGGTGCAACTCAGCGGACGATTGCGAAGGGAACGAGACTTTTTGCAAACAGAAAGCGTGTGTCGCGGGAGTCTGCGGATTCGAGCCCATCAACGAAGGAACGGAATTGCCTACGGGGCAAGAGGATGGAAACTGCCTGGTTTGGGTCTGTGAAGATGGCGATGCCGTCGAAATTCCGGATGACGCCGATGTCCTTGATGACGGTACGGTATGCACCATCAACACCTGTTCGGACGGTGACCACGTCGTAACCAGTGCCGACGAGCACACGCCCTGTAGTGAGGGAGGTGGCAAGGCTTGCGATGGAAAGGGTCATTGCGCGCAGTGTACGCAGGGCACGCACTGCCCCAGCAGTGTATGCATCGACTATGTCTGCCGATGTGACAATGGCAAAAAAGATGGTGACGAAACGGATATCGATTGCGGCGGAAGTTCATGCGCTCCGTGCAAACCCGAACAAGCCTGCCTTCAGGATACCGATTGCGAAACCGGACAGTGTGTGAGCCAGAAGTGTGGATGGACGACCGTGCTATCCACGATTCCTGCGGATGGCGCGAGCGGCGTGGCGGTGGACACGAACCTTGTGATCACTTTCTCTTCGCCGATGACCCCTGCTTCCCTCACGGCGCAGACTACGGCGGGGGCGTGTTCGGGAACCATTCAAGTGTCTTCCAATAGCTTCGCGGATTGTGTGGCTTTCAAGACCGCGGCGCCTGCCATGAGCGGTCAGGATGCGGTAGCTACCCTCGAACTCGAGACAGCCTTGACTGCCACGGGAGTCTACAAGCTTCGTGTGTTGGGAACCGCGAAAGATGCGCTTGGGAACGATATCGAGCCTTTCCTGATGACCTACGGATTCACGGCGGACATCAATTGTCTCGGACAGGCGATCGTGATCAGCCAGGCGTATGGAGGTGGCGGGAACTCCGGTGCGACCTACACGCACGACTTCATCGAGCTACACAATCGGGGCGCGATGGACGTCGACTTGACGGGCTGGTCCGTGCAATTTGCTTCCGCGACGGGCACCACTTGGCAGGTCACGCCGCTTACGGGAACGATTGCCGCTGGCGGTTATTTCTTGATTCAGCAAGCGAAGGGAACGGGAGGGACGACGTCGCTTCCGGACCCGGACGCGATCGGAACGAGCGCCATGGGTGCTGAGAACTTCAAGATTGCGCTCGTGCGCAATTCGACAGCATTGACGGGGGCATGCCCGAACGATCCGGCCATCGCCGACTTTGTGGGCGTTGGCACGGCCAATTGTTTCGAAGGCACGGTCGGGGCCAAGCTCAGCAACACCACCGCCGCGCTTCGCAAGGATCAGGGATGCACGGAAACCGATGATAATGCAGCGGATTTCGAAGCTCTAGCCCCCACTCCCCGCAACACCAAGTCGCCCATCGTCGCTTGCTCATGCAGTGCCAACGAGACGGATGAGCCTTATGAAATCGATTATTGCGTGTTGCAACACCCGGCATCGGTGACGGTGGTCAAGAACACAACCACGGAATCCATTTATGGCCGGATTTTTGAAACGGGGCTCACCGAGGCCGCGGGATCTGCCGACCGGGTGTTGGCGCAACTGGGATGGGGGCCCACTTCGGTCAATCCGAGCGCGCAGAGCGGTTTTCAATACGTGAACGCCACGTTCAATGTTCAAGCGGGCAACGACGATGAATATGCGGCCACCATCTCGCCCGAGGTGGCGGGGACCTATTCGTACGTGTATCGATTCAGCATCGATGGGGGCGCGCATTGGACGTATTGCGACCTGGACGGAGCGGGTTCGAACGCAAGTCTATCGTTCGACCCGGCGCTGCTTGGTGAACTGACGGTAACGGACTGATCCTTTCCCGATCCCTTCCCACCTTTTTTCCGCCAATCCGCCGCGCTGACTGGACGGCAGGTATCCTTTGGTGTCACGGTAGCTCGTCGATGCTCATGCAAGGAGGTCACCATGCTCCTCGAGGTTCCACGAATTCGTTCGAAAGCAAAAACGGCCCTTGTAGCCGCGGCGGTGCTTGCGGCGTGCGGCAGCCCATCGGAACTGGATACGATTGGCCAACGAGTCAGCGCCTTATCTTCGAATCTGGTCATTGCGGAGGTCTATGGTGGAGGGGGGCTCAATACGGGTGGCACGCCTGCGCCCTACTCGCATGACTTCGTCGTGCTATTCAACCGGGATTCGGCACCTGTCAATCTCAAGGACTTCGTGCTGCAATATGCCTCGCCCACCAACAACTTCAGCAACAAGATCGACCTACCGGATCACTCCCTTGACGCGGGGCAATACTTCCTCATCCGATTAGGGACGGATAACGCTGCGGTAGGCAGCCCCGTTCCCAATCCCGATTTGACACCAACAGCCGCGACCAATATCGGAGGAACCAATGGGAAACTCGCGCTTGCCCGTGCGAGCAAGCCCTTGAGCGGCTGCGGGGGTTCCGCGAATCCTTGTCCTGCCGCGGATATCGTTGACCTTCTGGGTTACGGAACGGCATCGCAAGCGGAAGGAACCGTTTTGCCGGCGCTCAATCATACGAGTTCGGCCAAGCGCAAGCTGGCGGGGTGTCAGGAAACCGATGATAATAAAGAAGATTTCGAGATTGGGGCCCCCACTCCGCGAGGCACGACAAGTGATAAAAAGGATTGCGCTGCCTTGCCCGATGGGGGAGCGGCTGGAGCTGGAGGCGGAGGAGGATCGGGAGGTTCGGCGGGCACAGCAGGTTCGGCGGGCACAGCAGGTTCGGCGGGCACAGCAGGTTCGGCGGGCACAGCAGGTTCAGCAGGTACCGCCGGTTCGGCAGGCACAGCGGGTTCGGCAGGCGCTGGTGATGCGGGGGTCGTGGTAACCGAAGGGCTCGTTCTTGCCGAAATCTATCCGGCGGGCGGGAACTCGGGTGCCGTTTTGAAACATGATTACGTGGTGTTGTTCAATCGCGGCACACAATCCGTCACTCTCGGGGGTGCCGTGTTGCAGTATGCAAGCGCCGCGGGAAACTTCGAAAATACGGCTAAATACACCATGAGCCTTCCGAATGAGTCCCTGCTTCCAGGCGAGTATTTTCTCGTCCAGCTTGACGGCGGCTCCAACGGTGGGGACCTTCCCACCCCTGATGCAAGCGGGACGCTCGCGCTTGGGGCAAGCGCGGGTAAGGTAGCGCTGGCCCTCGCCACTGCTCCGCTGACCGGGTGTGGCTCGAGTACAACGCCATGTGATTCGAAGGATATCATCGACTTGATTGGATACGGTTCGACGGCATCGCAATACGAGGGCTCTGCAAGCGCGTCGGCCCCGAGCGTCACCAAGTCGATGCACCGGAAAAACGGTGGTTGTGTCGATACGAATGACAATAAAAACGACATTGACGTGCTGGACCCCAACCCACGAAACCGGTCGACGACGAAATATGATTGTTCCGCGGTGGTAGATGCGGGAGCGGATGTGGTGGCGGATGTGGTGGCGGATGTTCAGCAGGACGCCCCGCAGGATGTGGTTACGGATGTGGTGGAAGCGGGAGCAGACTTCGACGGTGTCGTCATTGCGGAAGTATATGGCGGCGGCGGAAATTCTGGAGCTTCGTTTACCCACGACTTCGTGGTCTTGTTCAATCGAGGCACCGAGCCGGTGAGCTTGGCGGGGTTGTCGATTCAGTATGCGTCGGCGACGGGCAGCTTTTCTTCCTCGAACAACACGGTAGCGCTTCCCAGCGCCATTCTCGCGCCCGGCAAATACTTCCTGATTCAATTGGCTCTCGGAACCACGGGAGATGGAAGCGCGTTGCCAACGGCGGACTTACAAGCGACGATCGCGATGTCGGCAACCGCGGGCAAGGTGGCTTTGGTGAAGTCATCGGCCCTGCTGGACAAGTGTGGAGACGCGGGCACCCCTTGTTCTTGGACGAATATCATCGATTTCGTGGGGTTCGGAAGCGGATGCACGCAATTCGAAGGCACTGCCCCCACGGCAACGGCCAGCGCCACGAAATCGGCCCAGCGAAGGGGCCTGGGTTGTGTGGATACGGACGATAACTCCGCGGATTTTGTGCTACAGACACCGGCACCACGCAACAGTGCGACCGCCGCGGTGGATTGTTCGCAGGTCGATGCGGGTACCGATTCGGGCACTGGCGGTACGGGAGGTTCGGGAGGCACTGGCGGTACGGGAGGTTCAGGAGGTACCGGCGGAACTGGCGGAACTGGCGGAACTGGCGGAACTGGCGGAACTGCAGGTAGCGGTGGAACCGCGGGCACCGGTGGCAGCGCGGGTGCCGCAGGAACCGCGGGAATGGCTGGGGAAGCCGGCTCCGCGGGCGAAGCGGGTGCGGCGGGTACGGGGGGAAGCGCCGGCTCTGGCGGAGGAGAAACAGGCGGTACGGGAGGCGCGGGAGCAACCGGAGGCTCGGGAGGAACTGAGGTTGGCGGTGCTGCCGGTGCGCCAACGGGAGGAACTGGAGGCGCCCCCACGGGAGGCTCTGGCGGTGCGGCTACCGGCGGCTCCGGAGGCTCTTCCACCGGCGGCAAACCCTCCGTCTATTCCGAACCAGAAGATTCCAGTTGCGGCTGCTCCGTTCCGGGGCATTCCTCATCGCCCAAAGGCCTGCTCCTATCGCTTGGATTGCTCGCCTGGTGGACGCGCCGCAAGCGCTCTCGCTCTTTACGAAATCCCTAACCTTTTCCCTTTTTCATCGCTATACTCCCCCGTTCGACGCGGCCCCTTCCGGTCGGCGTCTTTCATCGCATGACGATTTTAATCAAGAACATCAGTCACTTGGTGACGATGGATGACACCGGCTCGGAGTATCGGGACGGTTGGATCCTCGTGGATGGCCGGTCGATTCGCGCGTTGGGAGACGGCGAGCCACCGCCTCCGGAAAAGGGCGAAGCCCGCACGCAAATCGATGCCTGTGGTGCGATGGCTTTGCCCGGCATGATCAACACGCACCATCACCTTTACCAGACCTTCCAACGGGCGGTGCCCAGGGTGCAGGACGCCAAGCTTTTCGATTGGCTCGTTGGGTTATACGAAATCTGGCGTGAACTGACTCCGGACGATGTGCGCATCAGCGCGCAGGTTGGCCTGGGTGAACTTCTACTGACAGGCTGTACGACCATCGCCGATCATTTCTACGTTTTCCCCAAAGGTCAATCACCGCATCTTCTCGATGAAACCATCGACGCGGCCCGTCAATTGGGAGTGCGATTCCATCCTTCTCGCGGCTCGATGTCGCGCGGACGCTCGCAAGGGGGCCTTCCTCCCGACGATGTGGTGCAAAGTCCGGACGTCATTCTTTCGGATTCCCAGCGGGTGGTCGAGCGATACCACGACGCCGATCGTTTCAGCATGTGTCGTCTGGCCTTGGCGCCCTGTTCTCCGTTTTCCGTAACGGACGATCTTCTAGCCGAGTCGGCGAAACTCGCGCGTTCCTTGGGCGTGCGGTTGCACACCCATCTTGCGGAAACGCGCGACGAAGAAACGTTCTGTTTACAAACCCATGGTTGTCGTCCGCTTGCGTACATGGAAAAAGTCGGATGGCTTGGTTCCGACGTTTGGTATGCGCATGGTGTGTACCTCAACGATGCGGAACTTTCGCTCATGGCTTCGACAGGCACGGGCATTGCCCATTGTCCCACGTCGAATTTGCGTCTGGGTTCCGGCATGGCGCCGATCCCCCGAGCGATGGACCTCGGTGTGCCGGTAGGGTTGGCGGTGGATGGGTCCGCATCCAACGATGCCTCGGACATGATACGAGAGCTTCAAACCTGCACGTTGGTGCATCGTGTGGGCACGGGGGTGGAGTCGATGCCGGCACGGCGCGCGTTATGGATCGCCACCCGTGGCGGTGCTCGGGTATTGGGCCGGGATGACGTGGGCATGCTGGCACCAGATATGGCCGCGGATATCGTGTTGTTCAGCCTCGACGATATCGGGCTCGCGGGGGCGATGCACGATCCTTTGGCAGCCCTCGCGTTCACGACCGGGATCCGTCGGGCGCGCTGGGTGATGGTCAATGGTCAGGTCGTGGTGGACGAGGGACGGTTGGTCCACCTTGATGAAAAAGAGCTGCTCGTTCAGGCTAATCGAGCGTCCGGGGCGATGGTTGCCCGCGCGACGGCCAGAACGGGGTTGGATTTTCTTTCTCCCACGCGTTCGGGCGCGGACGGGAAGCGAGCGGAGGGTTCTACGTAATGATTGCTGCGTACCACCAACCAGAAGCGCTTGGCGCTGCGCTGGACTTGATCGCCAACGGAGCGGTTCCGATCGCGGGAGCCACTGGCTTGTACACCGGCCGCGTCAAACGAGATCACCAGCTCGTCGACATCACACGACTCGGTCTGAACCAGATCGAGATCTCTGCCGATGCCGTGCGAATCGGAGCCACGGTCACCCTGGCGGAACTCGTCGCCGCTGCCCAAATCCCCGCCACGGCGGGTGAGGTTTTGCGAAAGGTCGCACGGGGGATCGCCTCCGCTCCTTTGCGCAACATGATCACGGTCGGCGGAGGCATCGCCCACATCGTGTATTGGGCCGATATGCCCGTCGCGCTGCTAGCTCTCGATGCCACGGTCGAGGTGCAGCGCGCCAAAGAAAAACCCGTTCAAATCCCCATCGATTTCTGTTTGCGCGACGGAAAAAAGACCTGGGATGGCGGATTGATCACCTCCGTGCGCGTGCCGCTGGACTCCGACAAGATTTCGTTTGGCTACGAACGCTTTACGAGAACGGCTTCGGATTATGCGTTTGCATCCGCGTGCGTGACGCTACGGAACGTCGGTGGTGTAGCGAAGCGAGTGCGAGTGGTGCTGGGTGCGGTGCAGGGGCGTCCATCGCGCCTGGCATCTGTCGAAGCCCTTGTGGAAGGACAGGCCATTACGCCACAACTACTGGAAACCATTGAGAAAAACGTTCATTCCAGCGTTCAGGTCGCGCCCAACTTCCGCGCGCCAGCGGAGTATCGTCGCGAGCTTGCCGCGGTGTTGGTGGGAAGGGCGCTCGATTCGGCCTGGGCTCAGGCGTCGCGGGAGGAAGGGTGATGAGGATATCGACTCGAATCAACGGTGTGGCTCGACAATTCGACTGCCAGCCTGGCGATACCCTTTTCGATGTATTGCGTCGCATGGGATTGCGAGGGGTCAAGGAAGGCTGTGACCGCGAGGGGACTTGTGGCGCGTGTACGGTGCTGTTGGATGGCAAGGCGGTATTGAGTTGCATCACGCCGGCTCCCAAGGTGGCTGGCCGTGAGGTATTGACGATCGAGGGGTTGGGAGACGTGGCTTCTCCTCATCCGATCCAGGTTGCCTTTGCGGACGCGGGGGCGGTGCAATGCGGGTATTGCTCGCCGGGCATGATCCTATCCACCAAGTCGCTGCTCGACCGGACGTTGGTGCCGACCCAGGAGCAGATCGCCGAGGCGCTTTCGGGCAATCTTTGCCGATGCACGGGGTATGTGAAGATTTTCGACGCCGTTCGCGATGCGGCCGCGGCCTTGCAACAGGAGAAGAAAGACAATGAGCGCTGATCGCACCAGAGACTTGCAGGTTGTCGGCCATTCCGTTCGCAAGGTCGATTCCCTTGGGTTGGCGTGCGGTCAAGAGCTGTACGTTGCCGACTACGCCACGCCGGACACCCTGGTTGGGTACGTGGTGCCCAGCCCTTATGCCCACGCCCGCATCAAGCGCATCGACGCCACCCGTGCGCGCGCGATCGCGGGCGTTCACGCGGTGCTTACCCACGAGGATATCCCTCGTATTGCCCATACGACGGCTGGACAGGGGTATGTGGAGCCTTCGCCTTATGACAACTTCGTGCTCGACAGCAAAGTGCGATTCGTGGGCGATCGGGTGGCCCTGATTGCCGCGGAAACCCTCGAAATTGCTGAAGAAGCTGGGAAAGCCCTGGACATCGAATGGGAGATGCTCGACCCCATTTTCGATCCCGACCATGCGATGGACGAGGGCGCGCCCATCATTCACGATGAGCCGGAAGCCCATATGCCCATTCCGGTTCCTTATGACCCCAAGCGAAACATGGCCGCAGGTGCCAATATGGGAGACGGGGATATCGAACAGGCCCTTCGCACCTCCCCCAAGGTTTATTCCCGGGATTTCAGCACGCAATATGCCCAGCACTGCCCCATCGAGCCGCATGTGACCCTGGGTTACCTCGATGCTCGCAATCGTGTCGTGTTGATCACCTCGACGCAGGTCCCGTTCCACGCGCGACGCATCACCGCTCAGGCTGTCGGCATCCCGGTCAAGCGGGTGCGGGTGATCAAGCCGCGCATTGGCGGCGGATTTGGCGCCAAGCAAGAAGTTTTGCTCGAGCCTTTGGTGGCGAGTCTCGTTCTTGCCACGGGCCGCAAGATTCTGATGCAACTCAGCCGGGCCGAGGAATTCCTTTCTCGAACCCGTCATGCCATCAAGGTGGGTATCGACGGTGGTTTCAACGAGGATGGCACCATCAACGGCCTTCGGATGCGTGTGCAGTCCAACACCGGCGCCTATGGTGCCCACGCGCTTACGGTGATGTGCAATTGCGGCTCCAAAGTCCTGCCCTTGTACCGGATGAAGGCGGTGGCCTTCGACGCCAAAGCGGTATACACCAACCTGCCCGTGGGCGGAGCCTATCGCGGTTATGGTGCCACCCAGGCGGCTTTCGCGATGGAATGCTTCCTCGACGAGGTCGCGGAGGATCTGCACCTCGATCCGATCGAAATTCGCCGTCGAAATCATATTTTACCCGGTGAAGGATCTCCGGTTTTCGCCGCCCTTGGAGAAGGCAAACCCGGTGTCGAGCAAAAAATTGGTTCCTCGGGGCTGGCCGAATGCTTGACCCTTGGGGCCAAGGCGATCGGTTGGGAAGAAAAACGCAGCAAGCCTGGAACGGGAACCTTGCGACGGGGCATTGGCATGTGCGCGTTGATGCAAGGCTCCGCGATCCCGGAAATCGACCTGGGAGCCGTTCATATCAAGATGAACGATGACGGTTCGTTCAACTTGACGTGTGGAGCCACGGACTTGGGAACGGGCTCCGACACGATTTTGGCCCAAATTGCCGCCGAGGTGCTCGGAGTCGATGAAACCGAGGTGCTGGTATATTCCTCCGATACGGATCTGACTCCGTTCGATGTAGGGGCTTATGCCTCGAGCACCACCTACTTGTCGGGAGAGGCGTCGCGTCGCGCGGCCCTGGCGGTAGCCGAGCAAATACGCGAAATTGCTTCAGAAATGATGGAATCCCACCCTGATCCCGCCACCTTGGTGTTGAAAGACAAAGCGGTCGTGGCGCCGGATGGTTCCCGGGTAACGCTCGGTGAGGTAGGATTGCGTTCGCTCTACCAGGCCAATCAGCGTCAGGTAGCCGCCACCGGCTCGGCGATTTCGCATAAATCACCGCCCCCCTTCTCTGCCCATTTCGTGGAGGTGACGGTCGATATCCAGACTGGACAAGTGCGTGTGGTCAAGTATGTAGCCGCGGTGGATTGCGGCACGGCCATCAACCCCAAGCTGGCGGAAGGACAGGTGGAAGGCTCCGTTCTCAACGGGATTTCCTACGCTCTTACGGAAGAGTATCAATTCGACGACAAAGGGCGTATGCGCAATACGGGATTCAACGATTACAAGATCTTCGGAACGCAGGATACGCCGGAAATCCAGACGATTCTCGTCCCCACCTGGGAAGAAACCGGGCCCTATGGTGCCAAGAGCGTATCCGAAATCTGTATCAATGGCGCTCTTCCCGCGATTTCGAATGCCATCTATGATGCCGTAGGCGTACGATTGCGGGAAGGCCCGTTTACGCCGGACCGGGTCCTCGCCGCCATCCGTCAAAAAGCCTGACATTCTTATCCTGTCAATTCCCGCCCACCGACAAGCTTGGTGACGGCGAACGCTGGTTCTGCCCGCAATCAATCACTCATCCATCCCCGTGAAGGGCAAGGGGCAGTCCGCAAGGTCTACGCCCATGACTATGATCCAACTGATCCCAGTGGGATACGGAAGAACGCGCGAAGAGTCGTCGTTTGTCGTCGAACGGAAGTTGTTTTTTAATTTTTTCAGATTTTCAACCACACCCCGCTTCAAACCACGAGCCGATCGAATGGCACTGCTTGGCCTGGCGATTGCTTTGTACGGATGTGGTTCCTGTGCGGCAACGCCGCCCACCCAGCTTTTTCCCATGTCCAAGCGCCCTTATCGAATACCGGGATACTCCGTTTGCCTGTTCGCGACGCTTGTCGGATGCGGTTCTGATCCGTCCGAACAGAGTTCTTCCCCTCCTCCTGTCGTAGACAAGCCTCCGGAAGCGGTGCCTTTGCTCTTGGTGGACCGGGCCCCTTCCCTATTGCCATCGGCTGGACCCGTGGAAGGAGCCTGGGCGGCTTTTGCAGACCTCGATGGCGATGGTCGTCCCGATATCGCGCAACCCACCTCCCAGGGGCTACTCCTATATTGGAATGGTGAATCGAAGTTCGAGAAGGCTTCCGCTTCGGCCTTGCCATCGGAGTTCACGGCCCCCAAAAAGCCGGCGGAAGACGAGGAACCTATTGTATTTCAACAAGTATTGGCAGGGGATTTCGACGCGGATGGGTTGTCTGATTTGCTTATCGTGTCCACGGGAAAAACGCCGTTGCGCCTTCTTACCCACAAGGACGCCCGGTCTTTTCAATCCCAAACGATTGCCGTTCCTGAAGGTTCCATCCTTGGGCATGCGGCGGTGGCCGATATCGATGGGGATGGGGATACGGATGTGATTGTGACGTTAGGGGGCGAGGCATCCGGGTCGACCGGGGCGCCCAACGCTCTTCTGTTGATCAACGATGGGAAAGGGAAGTTCGCGGATCAAAGCCTGGCGAGGCTCGTGGCACCGGGGCTTTCGAGCCGTGGGGTTGCCGTGGGCGATGTGGACGGAGATGGCGCGCCGGACCTCGTTTTTTCGGGCGATACCACGGGACATCGCCTGCTGCTCAACGATGGAAAAGGATATTTTCGCGATGCGCCCCCCGACGCTCTTCCCGCGGGACAGGCTCCAGGGGGAAAAATTCCAGCGATGGGAGACCTGAATGGGGATGGAGCCTTGGACATCCTGATCCCTTCGTCGCAAGCCAATCAGGTCTTGATCAACGATGGCAAGGGGAATTTCACCGATGAAACCGCCTTTGTGCTTGGGTCGCAGCCAGGAAAAGCAAACGTGGCGGTCCTTGTCGACCTCGACCGTGACACGTTGTTGGACGTGGTCTTGGCGGGGCCCTCCGTTCCTCTGCGAATCCTGCGCAACGACGGCACGGGGCGATTGTTCGATTATTCGGCCAACATGGTGCCCCAGGGGCCGGCCGCTTCCGAGGTGGTTTCCCTTGGTGTGGCGGACGTGGATGGGGACAAGGATCCGGACCTATTCGTGAGTCGCCAGGGACTCGCATCGCCCTGGCTGCTGGTCAATTGGCATCCGGAACCGATGGATGACACGGATGGCGATGGTATCCCCGACGAAATCGACAATTGTCCGAAAGAGCCCAATCCCGACCAAGCCAATTCCGACGCGTATGCGTTCAATTGCTCCACGGCCAGGCAATGCAAAACGGCCACCGGATGTGTGCTGAAGGTCTTTGGAGAATCCTCCTATTTGTTGTGCGACGAGCCGAAAACCTGGCAGGCGGCGCGCGCCTTTTGCCGATCCCGGGGTGCGGATCTGGTCGTGATCGACTCCAAGGAAGAAAATGAACTGCTTGCTGCCTCGGGCATTCCTACTGCCTGGATTGGATTGTCCGACCAGCAAACGGAAGGCTCGTTCCTGTGGGTCAATGGGAAATCGTTGACCACGGCCTATTGGAACGACGACGAACCCAATGATTCCGGGGGCGCGGAAGATTGCGTGGGGATGTTTACCAGCGGCGAAACCGCGGGTTTGTGGAATGACTTTTCCTGCGATGCCGAGCATGCATTTATTTGTGAGGAAAAAACCTTCCGCGGGCCACAAGACCCAGGCGATGCCTGCGATGTCTGCCCGAACGTCTACGACCCCAATCAAAAAGACTCGGACGCGGATGGCGTGGGCGATGCCTGCACGACGGAGTCACCGGAATGAGGAGAACGATGCAACGATGGATGCTTGTGGCCGGACTTGTCGTATTGCCGACCGGTGGACTGCTGGCTGCGTGTGGGGATACGGAGCAAGTAGCTGAAATCACAGTGATTTCTGTAGAGCCGGCGGAAGGCTCGGCTCGTGGGGGCGAGCGTTTGATCCTTCGCGGGTCGGGATTCGATGCGAGCGCGCGTGTACGCTTCGGAGAGGCGGCGGCGACCGAGGTACGATTCATTTCCAGCAGCCAACTCGAAGTCGTCACGCCTCTTCACCTGGCCGGGGCCGTGGATATCACGGTGCAGGCCGCGGGAGCCGAGGCAACTTTGCCCAGGGGCTTTGCGTTTCTGCCCCTCGAATTATCCTTTCGGGAAGCTCCTGCCTGGTACTTACCCACGTTCGAAGATACCCCTACCGATGTTCTTGCGCAGGATTTCGATGGCGACGGTCATCCGGATTTGCTCCTTTCCCGCCCGAACCGTCCCGCCCTTTTTCTTCCCAATAGCGGCACGGGGAGTTTCGCTGGTGCTACGGTCGTCCCGCAAACGCCTGATGCGGGCGTGGATGCCGACGCAGGACAGGCCGAAGGCGGAGACGGCGGCGATTTCGAGGGGGGGACGGACGCACAACCCGCGGAAGCGGGAGCGTCGGATGCTGGAGACTCGACCGGTGCCGCTTTGGCAAAGACATGGACGCGCCATACGGCGCGGATGTTGTCCACCGACATTGATGGCGATGGGGACCTCGACGTCATCCTTTGCAATCGGGGGGGCCAGCCTCATGCTTTGGCCAAAAATATAGGGAAAGGCGAGTTTTCGATCGTCGAGGGCGCATTTCCGGAAACATCGGATGAGTGTCGCGACGCCGTGCTTACCGACGTGGATGGGGATGGATTGGAGGATGTCGTTGTGGTGGGGGCGGGGAAAGTTGGCGGGGGAAAGTCGTATTTGAGGGTGTATCGTCGGGTTTCCAGCGGCGATTCCGTTTCTTTTGTAGCTTCCAATAATACAGAAAAAGAGGACAAGCTGGCAGAAACAAGCTGCGCTACGGTCACCGGGACGGCCGAGGTGGAGGTATCGTCGAAACTATCGCGTACGACAGCCGCCCAGGGCAACGTATCGTGTCGAATTGGCTTTGAAACCGCGGCGGATACGGGAAGCCTCGAGGCCTGGTTTGCGTTGCCGAAATTGCCGGTATTGCTCGATGCGATCACGTTCAGCGCCAGGCTCGAAACCGGTTCCCAAGCGCTTCGCGTATTGGTGCGCGATGCGAACGGAGAGGTATTTGCGTGGGATGCGGGGACGGTGGATGCCACGGGCTGGAAGTCGATACGTGCTTCGAAGCTCGGTTCTTGGCAAGCGTGGGAGGGGGGAGATGGCGTGATGGATTTGCCTCTCGATGCGGTGGGGGTATCGCTGTCCTTGTCGTCGGCGGCGACATCGGCGTTGTTTTTGGACGCGTTGGCTCTCGAGGTGCCTGCCATCGGCAAGGTATATATCGATGATTTTGAGCGAAAGGAGTTCACGCATGCGTGGACGGACATGAGAACGCAGATTTCGGTAGGGGATTTGGATGGGGATGGGCTTGGGGATTTGTTGATCGCCAGCGCGGCGCAAGGAGCGCAATCGCCGCTCGTATTGTTGCGCAATGCGTCGGTAGCGGGGGAGATTGCGTTTCGACCGGTTCTTTCCGGGGCGCTCGAGGCGCTTACCGAACCGGTGGCAGCGACAGCGCTACTGGATGTGGATGAGGATGGGGATCTGGATATCGTGGTCGGGGTGGTGGCGGGTCAGGATCGGTACTTTTCCAATGATGGGAAAGGCTATCTATTCGACGATACCTTGGCGATGATGCCGGTGGATCGGGTGGATGCGGTGAGCATGACCGTGGTCGATTTGGATCTCGATGGGCGTCAGGATCTGTTGATTGCCAATGATCGAGCGGTCGACCGTGTGTACCTGGGGCGGGGCGCATCGGGATTTCGGGATGCGACGCCCTGCATACCGCTTTTGGTAGGGAGGACGCGGCGAATGGTTCCGTTGGATGTGGATGGGGATGGGGATATGGATCTTTTCGTTCTTGGGCTTGGAAGCGACCCATCGCGGCTGCTTGTGTCGGTGAAGGAGGCTCGATGAAGGTAAGCAGAGGCAAACGGTTTTGGGGGGGAGTCGGCCTTGCAGCCGTTGGCCTCGTCGTGGCGGCAACCTCGATGGCTCCCGGCAGCCTGGCATTTTCAAAAAATAATAAAGAAACTCAACATGTTACATCATCAGTGGTGCAAGCCCAAGGCCCCGAAGTCGTGCTGCAGGTGCCCTGGGGGCCGGAAAAAGAAGCTCTGGGCCGGGTGGATGGCGACGAAAGTGCTTCTGTGGGACCGATGAGTTTCGCGATAGGGCAAGATGGGAGCGTATGGTTTTTGGACCAGAGCAAGTTCCGTCTGGCGCGTTTTGGAAAAAACGGCTTTGAGCGGGAGGTTGGGATAGGCAGCGAGACGTTTCAGGACGTGGAGATCGCCTCTGACGGCTCTTTCGTTTTGCTGGACCGCTTGGTGGAGCGAGCGGTGGTGGTGATGGCACCGTCGGGAAATATTGTGGAGCGTATTCCGGTCCAGGGCGAGGGGATTGAGGATGCGGGATTGGTGACGGCGATGTGGCTGGATGCTTCGGGGGTATGGCTCGAGCATCTTCATACGCATAGGGTTCGTGTTTTGGATGAGAATTTGCGTCCTTGTGAGCGGCAGGTTCTGCGGGGACGAGAGGTAGCCGAGGGGCGGGATGTGCTGGGTGCGCGAGACGATAGGGGAAACGTGAGTCTTTGGATTGAGGATCGGATGGGGGGTAATGGCAGGCAGGTGGTGGTATCGGCTCCTGAGGAGATTGGTCGGATCATCTGGCTCCAATCCGATCCATACGGCAATATTTACGCGGCTTTTCATCTGCTCGCCTTCGATCCCGACGATCCGGCGCGTGGTGTGGTCGATCGGAATTACGGCCTTCGGTACGATAAGAACCTACAGGAAACGGGAAAATGGTTATCGCCGTGGACCATTCGGCAATGGGAGCAGTACCGGGAGGTGCGGGTGCAATCGGACGGCACCGTATGGCAGATGGGATTTGAGGATGGGGGGGTTGTGGTAGCGCGCTGGAGGTGGGAGGCATGAAAAAGGGGCGAGTCGTGCTAGGCGGGGCGAGCGCGCTCGTTTTGCTTGCGGTTTCGGCCGTGGCGGCTCCGCCGTTGATGAGTCGCGACGATATCATCTGTCGTGCGAAGTCCGGGGTTGGTTTTTCCTATTATTGGGGGGGAGCGTGCTGGTGCGCGTCGGGCTGTTCCCCCAATTTCTCTTGTCCCGCGGGAAGCTGCTCCGGCAATTGCCCCAACTGCACCCATTACGGCCAATACGGGGCGGATTGTTCCGGGTATGTGACCAAAATCTGGCAAATCCCCAACCCCATCTCGGTTTCCACCTGCGGTCACGGCCCGTATGTCGCTTCGATGTACACCAAGACGTCCTCTTATTGGACAGTCATCTCGCGCAATTCGCTGCAGCCGGGCGATTCGATGGCGAGCAGTGCGCATGTGCTGCTTTACGAGCAAGGCGATCCCTGGGGCTCGCTCGTTGCCTATGAAGCGCGCGGCTGTTCCTCCGGAATCGTGCGCAACTGGCGTACATGTTCCGGCGATTACGTGGCGGCTCGTCGAATCAATCTTGGAACTCCTTGTGCCTGCACGCCGGGAGCCAAGGAGAATCGCGGCTGTGGTCAATGCGGGACACAATCCCGGACGTGTGGTTCGAATTGCCAATGGGAAGGCTGGGGTGCTTGTACGGGCCAGGGCCCCTGCGCGGCGGGAACGTCGGAAAAGCGGAATTGCTGTGATTGCGGGACACAATCCCGGTCATGCACTTCATCCTGTCAATGGGCGGAGTGGTCTGCCTGTGACGGGCCGGACCCGGAGGGGGGAACCTTATCGTGCGATACCGGGGAGCCAGGGCCGTGTGCGGAAGGGCGTATTCGCTGCGTGCAGGGCTGTAAAACGTGTCGTCGGGTGGTGGACCCCACGCCGGAACTTTGCGATGAAGTCGATAATGACTGCAATGGGCAGGTCGACGACGGTCATCCGACGGAATTGGGGGATCCGCCTCCTGCTTTTGCCGCCACGCTCGTGGATCATTCGATTCCCGTGGTGATGCATCATGGCGAGCAGGCCACGGTTTGGGCCGCATTTCGCAATGACGGGTCCAAGCGTTGGAATAAAAACGAGATTTGGCTTGGAGCCACCACCGTGGACGCCGAGGCTGCGCTTTATGACCCGGAATCGTGGGCCGCGTATGATATCGCGGCTTTGCTCGATACGGATGTCGAACCTGGGCAGGTGGGGGTGCTGACCTGGTCCATCCGGGCGCCTGAAAAAGGGCAATCCAGCCAACAGACGTTTCGTCTGATGGATCCATCGGGCAGTTGGTTGCGCTGTCCTTCGCCGGAGTTGCAGGTCACGGTTCGGCTATCGGCATTTGGCCGGCGCGCCGAAGACGGTGGGCTGGCCGACACGCAACAAGGAGGAGAAAACGCTGATCCTTCGAGTGGCTGTGCCTGTCATCACGTTCGCGCTCCCGCGTCATGGTCTTGGGCGGGATGGTTGCTCTTTGCGCTCTACCTGGGGGCATGGGCATCACGGTTTTCGGACAGGAGTTCTTGGCGGCCGGAAGACAGAAGGTAAGAGTGGTCCGAGACAGGTCGGTTTGGCGTGGGAGTGGGGGGTGCCATGGGGCTCTGGGAGAGGGACGGAAAGACTATATTATTAATAAAATCAATCAGTTACATTCTTTATGGAACAATGGGGCCACTTTTTCCGCAGCAAACGCGGAAAGGGGCGTCGGCCGATTCGTTCAAAAAAAAAGTGGAATTCACGAAAAGGAATTCGCATGATCGAGTGATGAGGCTCTTGGCCCTTTGTGCGGGGTCCGCTAGCCTTTCCATGGCATGGGGTTTTCCCATGCTCTGACATCGAACCAAGCAAGGGATCGGCCATGCGCTGGGTACGAACTGCAATCACGGGTTTCTGCTTATCATCGTTGATTGGCGTGCTGGGATGCGGAGGCCGTTCCGGCATCTTGGGGGAAACGGATTGTCTCGATGAGGGGACGTGTGAATGCCGATACTCTGAGGATTGTCCAGCGGGTCAGCAATGCGTCAACGGTTTTTGCAGACTGCCGCAGGATGGTGGCGCGTTGCTCGAGTTTGGGGAGCCTTGTCAACTGGACATTGAATGTGCTTCGGGATTTTGTATTCCCACGGCAGCGGGGGATGGCAAGGTATGTACGCGGATGTGTACGGGGACGTGTCCGGCCGAGTGGTCATGCAAGGTTCGGGTGGGTTCCCCCACGGTGAGTTTATGTACGCAGCAGGTCGATCGTCTATGTGCTGCTTGTTCGGTGGATGGCCATTGCAATCCGGCGTTTGGCGATTATTGCCTTGCCTTGGGGGGGATGGAAAGCTGTGGTCGGGACTGCAATTACGAATCGTGTCCGGAGGGATATTCTTGCACGACGGTGAGCATTCCGGCGGGATTTGCCAAACAATGTGTACCGAATGCGGGGACGTGCGTCTGCTCCGCGGCCACCGAAGGATTGGCCAAACCCTGCGAAAACTCTAATCTTTTTGGAACTTGCGCGGGGCAAAGCGTCTGTCACGACGGGCAATGGTCTGTCTGTTCTGCCAAGGAGCCATCCCTCGAGGTATGCAACGGGATTGATGATGACTGCAATGGGCTGGTCGACACCGAGGATCCGGGGATTGACACATCGGCGCTTCCGTCTTCGCCGCCTTATCCTGCCTGTCAGAAGGGGGCGGGAGGGGTATGTGCGGGGACCTGGGCCTGTCAAAAGGACAACGGGCAGTACGACTGGGTATGCATGGCGACGGAACCCATGGAGGAGCAATGCGACGGAATCGACAATGACTGCAACGGGATTGTCGACGATCCGTTTTTGGATAGTGAGGGGCGATATGTTTCGGTCGAACATTGCGGCAAGTGTGGAGTGGATTGCCGGACTGTGGTGACGAATGCGGCGACGGGGCCTGGGGGAGAGGTTTCGCCTGATTCGGTAGCGTGTATCCTGCTCGACGGGGCGCCTGTGTGCGTGCCGAAGGAGTGTGCGCCTGGGTATTACCCTTATCCTTCGTCGCAACCGCTGCAATGTCGTCCGCTGGCTTCGCCCCAGTGTCGTCCATGCACGACGGTGGGCGATTGCAGTGTACCGGAGGATACGTGTCGTCGGTTGGGCAAGGATGCGAATAAGTCATGTCTTCAGTCCTGTGGTGTTCACTCCTTGTATCCTGGGTGTACGGGTCAGATTGGGGAGCAGGGGTGTTGTCCGGATCAATCGTTGTGTCAACTGGTGGAAGGGGAAGCGATTTGCGTTCCGGTGGGGGGCAGTTGTGAATGCGATGCGGATCATGAGGGGATGAAGCGTTCGTGCGTGGTGGAGGGGGAAAAGGGCGCGAAATGTGAGGGATTGGAAACGTGTCGCATCACGAAAAACAACATTCCTCAATGGTCTAGCTGTGAGACGGTAGGGGTAACGGACGAGGTTTGCGACGGCAAAGACAACAATTGCGATGGGCGAATCGACGAAGCATTCATCAACAAGAAGGGGACGGGGACGTACGATGTGGATGAGCATTGCGGGGCGTGTCATGTGGACTGCACGGCGAAGTGGAGTCCGACGATCCAGCATGCGGTGGGGGGGTGTGTGGGGTCCGCGACAACGCCGCCGGTTTGTGCGATCGTGTCTTGCACGAAAGACACGATTGGCGGTGGGGGAGCGTGTCACGTGGCTTCCGATTGTCCCACGGGATGGTCGTGTGAGCCGCCGTATTATCAATGTATGAAAGCTTGTAGCAAGGGTTCGGATTGCGCGGCGGGGTCGGTATGTCAGGCCGGATGGTGTACGGTGCCGTGTTCGTCGAGCGCGCAATGCGTGGAGAAGTTCGGATGGCCGAGTACGTGTACGGGTGGGGTATGCAAAACGGATTATCAATTCAACGATACGGACAAGGTGGAGAGCAATGGGTGTGAATGTCCCGCGAGTGCGTTGTTGAACGAGGACGAGCCGGACATACATCCCACCTATCCGGATGCGGGGATGCCGAATGTGGATCGGAATTGCGATGGGGTGGATGGGGAATTGAAGTCCGCGCTTTTCGTGTGGCAGGGCACCGATCAGAGTTTGGGGACACGGGCTCATCCGTATCGGACGATCCGGGAGGCGATGAACGCCTTCAACGCGAGCAAGCACAAGCATATTTTGGTGGCATCGGGGCAATACGAGGAAGCGGTGACGCTCAAGGAGGGGGTGGGGTTATTTGGTGGGTATTCGCCCGATTTTTCGCGACGGGACATTGTGGGTTATCCTACGTTGCTGTTGGGACCGGAGCCGGTATCGACGGTACCGAATCCGCCGCCGGCGACGATCAATGGGACGAATCTCAAAGGCAAGCGCACGGTGGTGGCGGGGTTCGCGATTTATGCGGCCGATGCGGCGGAGCAAGCGGCGGCGGGGGAAGCGGGTCGAAGCAGTTATGCGATCCACTTGTACAATTGCTCCAATAGCGTGGTGATTGCCAACAATCTCATTTTCGGAGGAAGGGGGGGAGATGGCGGACATGGGGCCGCGGGCAATCCGGGGGGTGCTGGCGTGACGGGAGGCAATGGGCTCGACGCCAAGGAGTGTACGAACGCCAGTTGTAGTGGACAGAGCCAGCCTGGGGGAATTCCGGGAACCAATCCAGCCTGTGCGTCGGGCACGAGTGGAAATACCGGTGCGGGTTCGAATGGTGATATGGATCCACAGACCTACCAGGATCCTTTGGGGCTCAATGGTCGTGGCGGAACGAATGCCACGTATACGAATGCAGGCAATCCGCAGTTCGCCCATCTTTGTAAGTATGATTGTCAGATAGCCGGCGATCTCAATGGTCTCGACGCTGCATCTGGGGGCAACGGTACCGCGGGCAGCGCGGGAGTGGGTTGCAGCAACAGTGTGGGATCGATTGTCAATGGCTTCTGGCGAGGGGGGACGGCCTCTCACGGTGGTGTGGGAACCGTGGGCAAGGGCGGTGGTGGAGGAGGGGCTGGAGGATGTGTCATCAACCTGAACTCATCTTCTTGCACGGTAGGGTCACGGCGGGGGGATTTGGGGGCCACGGGCGGAGGAGGGGGTGCGGGCGGTTGTGGGGGTCAAGGCGGTCGAGCGGGTGGCTCCGGCGGTGGTTCTTTCGGGGTATTCGTTGCCTTCAGCACCTCCCCAGGGACGGCGATCCCGCAAGTATTCGGAAATATTGTGTATCTTGGTGAAGGGGGAGCGGGAGGCGATGGTGCCTTTGGAGGTCATGGTGGGCCTGGGGGCGCTGGGGGAAAGGGAGGTGTTTCGACCACTTCCGCGTGGTGTGCGGGGCCGGGCGGTAAAGGGGGTCGGGGGGGCGATGGGGGTCCTGGCGGCGGTGCCGGTGGCGGTTGCGGTGGCGTGGCTTTCGCCATCGCTGGCAACTATCTGGGCAATGCCGATTATTATTCTCGCAATGCTTACGTCCAACCCGCGGGCGCAGTCGGCGGTGCACCGGGTTCGGGTGGACCTTCACCGGCTGGCGGAAATGCCAATGGCACCCCAGGCGTTGCCGGAAAGGCGGGTTTGATCCATGTTTACTAATCCTTGGTCCCGTCTCCTCGTTCCGTCCGTGTTGGCAACCATCGCCGTCAGCGCGGGCGTCTCGGTCTTCGGTTGCGGACGAACCGAAGGAACCTTGCCTTGCTCGTACGCCGGCTGCCCTTGCGTATTCGAAAGCGATTGCGCGGCCGGCTTCGATTGCATCGACCAGGTATGCACCGCGCGCACCGTGCCCGAAGCCGGGCCCGATGTACAAAACCTGAAAGGTTTCGGTGAGTTGTGCGAGGCTAACGCGGAATGTATCAGCGGCTATTGCCTCCCCGACCTGCAAGGTTCTTTCTGCACTCGTCCTTGCTCGCCGGATTGCCCTTCCGGCTGGGCTTGCCGGTTGGTTCCCGACCCTCGCGGCGGCGCCGACCCCGTCGGCTTATGTGTCGTTGCCCGCGAAAGGCTCTGTGAGCCCTGCGTCGATGATACCTCGTGCAATCCTTCCGGGGGCGACCGATGCCTTTCGCTGGGTGGATCTCTCGCTTGTGGGCGGGATTGTACTTTTGAGCCGTGTATCGAAGGCTATGAATGCACCACGATTTCCGACGACGGCCAAACGCTTCGGCAGTGCATTCCCACGAGCGGCACGTGTGCATGTACGGAAGAGACCGCCGGACAGGTCCGAGGCTGTCAGAAACAGAATGAACACGGGATATGCAGCGGCCAAAAAGTATGCGTACCGGGTAGCGGTTGGTCGGAGTGTTCCGCCCGAACCCCCATGCCCGAGACCTGCAACGGCATCGATGACAACTGCGATGGCACCATTGACGAAGGGCTTGCCGCCGAGCCTTGCGCTTCCACCGTCGGCCCCTGGTCTTGTCCGGGGATGCAAACCTGCCGCGGTTCCGAGGGGTGGGTATGCGATGCTCCCATTCCGGAAGAAGAGTCCTGTGATGGGATCGACAACAATTGCGATGGCGCCATCGACGAAGGTTTCGTCGATCAAGCAGGCGTGTACATGACCAAGCATCATTGTGGGGGGTGCCAAATCGATTGTGATACCACGATTCCTTTTGCCACGGAGACGGCCTGTCAGGTCGAGGGCGGCAAGGCTCGATGTATCGCGTTGGCGTGCCAACCGGGTTATTTCCCGTACGATGGAGGCGCCGTCTGCCTCGAACTTCCCGAAACTCTCTGTCAACCGTGTCTGGTCAACGAAGACTGCATCACCCCTTCGAGCCTATGCATCCTCAGTGGCTCGGAGAGGTATTGCGGCCGAAGTTGTGATGAAAATTCCCCCTACGGCACCGCCTGTCCTGCTGGCTATCAATGCCAATCCTACTTGGGACAATCCCAATGCGTCCCCATTTCCGGCTCTTGCGTCTGCAATAACGACAATGCCGGGCTCGTACGCTCCTGTTTCGTCGATACCTGCATCGGTAGGCAAACCTGCTCCCTATCCTCGGGGTTATACTCCTGGAGCACCTGCGATATCAGCGATAACGTCGAGATTTGCGACGGAACGGACAACGATTGCGATGGAAAAATCGATGAAGGATTCGTCAATGCCGTGACCGGTAAGTACGATACGAACGAGCATTGTGGATTCTGTCATAACGATTGCACGAAATATTGGTCTTCGCAGATCCATCATGCCAACGGAGTCTGCGACGCGACCCCTTCTATGCCTGTATGTCGTATGCAATGCAGGAAAGAAACCATCGGTGGAAAAACCTATGAATATGTCGACACCAACGGAAACGCTTCGGACGGCTGCGAGTGTCGTCGCATAGCCGGCAATCTTACGCAAGACGAACCGGATATGGGTGAGTTTCCGACTTCTAGCGAAGACTTTGTCGATGAAAACTGCGATGGGGTCGATGGGGTCATCGAGCATGCGCTTTTCGTGTGGGCGGGGAATGCGGCGGTGGGAACGGGAACGAGGACCAATCCTTATCGAACCATCCAGCAGGCGATCACCGCTCTACCCGCTTCCGGGAAACGATATATCCTGGTGGCCGAAGGCACCTACGATGAAAACATCGTGCTAACAGAAGGGCTGAAGATGTACGGTGGATACGCCCCGGACTTCTTCGGCCGGGATATTTTGCTTCACCCCACCACGGTCCGAGGACAACTGCCCGTCAAAGACCAGAAGGGAACCATCACGGCCGTCGGCTTGGGCAAAGGAGTATCCACCACGATCGTCAGTGGTTTTCATATCTTGGGGCGTAATGTGCCTGACAACCCCGCCTCCGATGTCGATGGGGCCGCGACCATTGCCGTATACGCAAGAAGCTGTGGCTCTCGTTTGATCATCCAGAATAATGTCGTCATCGCCGGAAGAGGAGGTCGGGGAGGGCGCGGAAGTACGGGTGCGGCTGGCTATGGCCGTCAGGTATCTCTTACCTTGGACGGCGGCAAGGGCAGGGATGGGGAGCGTCGTGACGGGCCTTGTGCGGCGACGACTCGTGCTGGCGGTGCGGGGGGGGTCAATGGGCAATGCGCGGCGAGCGCCAAACCGGGCGGGGGGATCGTCTGTCCCTCTTATAACAGCAGTTCTTATCAAGGTGCCCAGGCCCAATATGTCTCTCCGACCGGACTGGAGGGCGCGGGCGGGTTCGACTGGACTTTTGATGCCTATAGTGGCTGGTCCTGCAGCCATGTGACGGAAAGTGGCTGGCCTTCGGCGATCCAAAGCAACAACGGGCAAGACGGTTTGGATGGCCCCACGGGGCAAGGGGGGCTTGGAGGCAACGGTTGTTCCAGCATATTCGGCTCCTACGGGGCATTTTCGTGGATACCGGCAGCCGCGAAAGCCGGTGGAAACGGAACTGCGGGAATGGCCGGAGGCGGGGGTGGCGGAGGAGGGGGAACCATGTATCGTCCCTTTGGCGGCTGTCCTTCCCACGAGCTTGGCCCGACCGGCGGTGGGGGCGGAGCGGGCGCTTGCGGTGGTATGGGAGGACTTCCGGGTGGTGCCGGAGGAGCTTCGTTTGCCGTGTTTGTTCACGCGGACGGAGCCATTGCGCCTACCATCATGCACAACCGGATCCGACGAGGTCCTGGTGGAGACGGGGGTATGGGTGGATTTGGCGGTCCTGGAGGGCAAGGGGGCCGAGGCGGGTTCGGTGGTCAGCCTACCACGTGGTCTGGTTCGGCGGGCGGAAAGGGTGGCGATGGTGGCGCGGGAGGACCTGGCGGCGGCGGCGGCGGTGGCTGTGGCGGACCGTCGATCGGCTTTTTTGCCTTTGGTTTGACGGCTACCCCGGCGTCCAACCTTTTCGATTACGACGATGCCGTTTCGACGGCTGGTTCTGGCGGGCCTGGAGGCGGTGCGGAAACCGCGGGCTCGAGTGGCGGAAAGGGAGTGGATGGCAAGTCCGCCAACCAATTGATTCTCTTGCCTTGTGGGCCCGGCGGACTATGTCCCATCGGTACCAGTTGCGACGCCAACCAGGTCTGCATCCCGATCAAATAGCAATAAAAACCAATAATTTCAGCATGTTACCGCCTTACGGCGCCCCTCATCCATGACCTATCCCACCATATCCGCGCGGGCTCATGCCAATATCGCGCTCGCCAAGTATTGGGGAAAAGCCAGTGTGCAAAACAATATGCCGGCTGTTCCCAGCGTATCGGTGACGCTGAAAGCTCTGACGACGACCACCCGGGTGACATGGGATGAATGGCTCACCGACGACGAGATACAGGTCAATGGCGTGATCCAGCAAGGCAGAGGCAGAGAACGGGTGGTGGAGCTGCTCGATCGGGTTCGTCGGTTCGCGGGGATATCGGTTCGGGCGCGTGTTATTTCGAGCAATGATTTTCCCACGGCCGCGGGGTTGGCGTCGAGTGCCTCTGCGTTTGCGGCGCTTGCGCTAGCTGCGACGCAGGGGGCTGGGCTTGGGTGGGATCGGGCACGTATCAGTGATTTGGCCCGGCAATCCAGTGCTTCGGCGGCAAGGAGCCTTTATGGCGGATTTGTGCGTCTTGGCGCGGGCGAGGGTTCTACGACCTATCTTCCGGCGGAGCCGTTGGCTTCTGCGGAGCATTGGGATTTGCGTATTGTCGTGGCGGTTTTGTCGGATAAGGCGAAAGCCGTGGGGTCCACGGTGGGGATGAATCATACGCAGACTTCGAGCCCTTACTTTGAGGCGTGGAAAGCCTTTTGTCATGGGTTGGCTCCCCGCATCGAAGAGGCCATATTGCGGAAAGACTTGAAAGAAGTGGGTGAAATGGCCGAGCAGAGCGCCCTTGCGATGCATGCCTCGGCGATGGCGGCGGCGCCCGCGGTCATTTACTTCGAGCCGACGACGTTGGCGGTATTGCAGGCCGTTCGCGACATGCGCGGGGGGGGGCTGTCGGCTTATGCGACGATGGATGCGGGGCCTCATGTCAAAGTGATCACGATGGGCGCTGATGCCGACGAGGTGGTGGAGCGTTTGGAGCGGATACCGGGGGTATTGCGGACGATGGTATCGGAGGTGGGGGGGCCTGCGGAGATCGTTTCCCCATGAAGGCGAAAGCTCCGGGAAAAATCGTGATTTCGGGGGCTTATGCCGTACTCGAGGGGGCGCCGGCTCTGGTGACGGCGGTGGATCGGTATGTGGTGGCGGATTCGGAACGTGAAGCGGTTTTCGAAGCGCCGGAGGTGCGCGTTGCCTTACCCACGGGGCCTTTGCCCTATTTCGATGCTTCGTCGTTGCGAAAAGACGGAAGAAAGCTGGGCCTGGGTTCGAGTGCAGCCATTGTGGTGGCGTGTTTGGCCGTCGTATGGCTCGAAAGGCATCCTATTTTGCCGGAAGGTGAGTTAGCGAACCGCATATGGCTCCCCGCGATGCGGGCCCATCGAGCGGCGCAGGGGGGGGGCAGTGGCATCGACGTGGCGACCTCGGCTCATGGGGGGACGCGTCGTTGCTGGCTCGACGGATCCTGGTTGCGTCATGAAGTTCATGCGCTGCCGGACGATTTGCATATCGATATTTATGCTGCGCGGGAGCCCAGTTCGACCCCGGAGATGCTTGCCACGGTCCGGGCGTGGGCGAAACGAGCGCCGCAAGAATACCGGCGAAGGATGGATGCGTTGTGTGAGGCGGCCAAAGCGGCGACGACGGCGGAGTCGTTGGCGGCATTTCTCGACGTGATGGCGCAGCAGCGGGATTGTCTTGCTCGTTTGGGTGATGCCTCGGGCGCTCCGATTGTACCGCAGGAGCTTCGAACGTTGGCTTCCCAGGCGCAGCGGGACGGCGTCATCGTGTATCCTTCGGGGGCTGGTGGTGGGGATATCGTGGTATGCATGGGGCGGCGAGGGGGATGCGAAGCCTGGAGGCAAGGGTTGCAGCGAGCGGGGCTCGAATGGCTTTCGGTGGGAGTGAATGCCCGTGGTGTTCATGCGGTCCCTTCCGGCGACGATTTTGATTGACTCGACAACGAGAGCAAAGCAGCACAAGATTGACCATGGCGCGGCTTCCCCTCGACGGGATTTTTCTCGTGGCACTATGCTTTTGTTGTGTAAATCCCATAGGATGCGGCTCGGAAGAGGAGATGGCCCATCCGCCGGGGCCTGGGGATGCGTCGGGGGATCAGGGGGATGCGTCGGGGGATCAGGGAAGTGTCCATGAAACAGGGGGTCCGTGTAACCCACGAAGCTGTCTCGACTTGAGTGCCCAATGTGGGACGGTGCTTGACGGCTGTGGGGGTACGGTGGATTGCGGTTCGTGCCCCACGGGCCAAACCTGTGGTGGTGCGGGACCCAATCAATGTGGCGTCGGCGAATGTACGCCCAAGACCTGTGTGCAGCTCAACGCCGCTTGTGGTTTGGTATCGGATCTATGTGGCAATGTGTTGTCGTGCGGCGAGTGCGCGAAGCCGGAGGTGTGTGGGGGGGCGGGGATCGAGAATCAATGTGGCTGCACGCCTATCTCTTGCGCGTCCGTGAAGGCGGAATGTGGAACGCTTTCCGATGGTTGCGGTGGGGTCGCCCATTGTGGAAGCTGTCCCAAAGGGATGGTCTGCGGAGGGAAGGAGCAAAACCGTTGTGGCCCGGAGCCATGTACTCCGAAGACGTGCGCGAGTATCGGAGCGAATTGTGGGGCATACGCGGACGGGTGCGATGGGGTAATAGATTGTGGAACCTGCGTGGCGCCGCAAACCTGTGGGGGAGGAAAGGATCCGTTTCGCTGTGGATGTACGCCAACCACGTGTGTATCGCACAACGCTGAATGTGGCACTGTTGCGGACGGCTGCGGCGGGACTCTTTCTTGTGGGACATGCAAGTATGGAACATGCCAGGGGAATCGATGCGTTTGCGCACCGGTCACCTGCGCCTCGAGCATGGCGGAATGCGGCACGATCGACGATGGCTGTGGGAAGAGTCTTTCCTGTGGTTCATGTAAGGCGCCGAGGCAATGTGGGGCTGCGGGGGTAGCGAATCAATGCAGTTGCACACCGGCTATATGCCCTCCCATTTTCGCGGACAGTTTCGAATCCGGCAACATGGGCACCAAGCCTACGGGCTGGCAGATTTGGCACAACTGTCATGCGGACAATGCTTGGTTCGTTGAAATCGCCGGGTCTCCAGCTCCAGGGGGAGGGTTTCAGAATCTTCGTTTCCAGACGACCAAGTTCAGTGGTTCCTGTTCATCCCCGGGCGCTTATGCGCAAACGGACTATCTGCCCGTCATCGCGGGAAGAAATTACCAGATCGAGTCGTGGTCGAGAAACTGGGGTAGCCATAGCAAGATCGACGCGTTGTTCTACAGCGCGCAACAAGAGTATATCTCTATGAAATCAAAGGATTTTCCTGCGGACTCGGGATCGTATAAGCAGAATCCATCGTTACTGGTGAAAGCGCCCGCGAATGCCTCGTTCGTTCGGATTCGTGTTGCGTTACAGGACTCGGGGGCGGCTCTCGACTTCGATAGGCTCGAACTATTCGAAGAATGACGGAGCGTGAGAGGGCAGTATCCATCACCGCGGCACCCATGTGATTTTCGTTGTGGGTGAGGCAGGGTGGGGATGAGGGTGTCGCGCGGCCCCTTCGGGCCGATCGCGTTGTGGGGGCCCTGGTACGGAAGTGATGCGGTTGATGCGGGGAGCTGGTTTTGCGATCCGGATGATGGCTGGAATGCCAATTATCCATTAACGGATATACTCAAAATTTGCCGATGGGTTGTCATTAAAGATAAAAATATTCTATATTTTTTGGAGAATACAACATATATCACGCCATTTCTCCAAGTCACAAATATACGTAATCGTATACTTCACCCATCCTGGCGACATCATCGTCGTGGACGTAGCTGCCACTATTTCAATCGATGGCAATGACATGGAAAGGGGGCAGAACCATCGAGGCATGAGGCGACGGGGGGAAGAAGGGAAAACGGCAACCCGAGGGTGCAAGGCTGGTCGGAGCCGTTTGCTTCATGCTTGGGGGGAGAGAAGACGGTGGGCAGCTATCGATTTTCGATGGTGGAATTCGGGGTGGTGTGACGGCGAAGTTGCGTGTTCCCTTGAGTTGGGGAGCAAGCCGTGCGAAAGAGCGAGGCATGTTTCGGCTGGACGACAAAGTGGCGTTGGTGACAGGTTCATCCCGAGGGATTGGCCGGGCGATCGCGGTGGGACTTGCGGCCCAGGGGGCGCGAGTGTTCGTGAACTATCTCTCGGGCAAGCAGCAGGCCGAGCAGGTGGTTATGGAAATCGAGGCGGCGGGAGCAAAGGCGGAGGCCCTTGGTTTCGATGTAGCCGATAGCAAAGCGGTCGACATGGCGGTCACGCAGGTCGTTGAGCGCGCGGGGCGTCTGGACATCGTGGTCGCCAATGCGGGGATATCGAAAGACGGATTGCTGATGCGTGCGAAGGATGAAGATTTGCAATCGATGTTGGAAGTCAACCTTCGGGGGGCGATTGCGTTGGCCAGGTCGTCGATCAAGCCGATGCTGCGAGCGCGGCGAGGTCGAATCATTTTGGTGTCGAGTGTTGTGGGCGAGATGGGCAACGTGGGGCAGACGTTTTACGCGGCGTCGAAAGCGGCGATGCTTGGAGTGACCAAGAGTTTGGCGAGGGAGTTGGGTTCGAGGGGAATCACGGTCAATGCGGTGGCTCCGGGGCTCATCGACACGGACATGACGGCGGGGATGAGTGAGCAGATGCGCGGGGCGATGGTGAATGCGATTCCGCTGGGTCGATTTGGGCAGGCGGGGGACGTAGCCGCGGCGGTGGCCTATTTGGCGAGCGACGAAGCGGGATACGTGACGGGGCATGTGTTGCGAGTGAATGGCGGGATGTACGGTTGAAAGTCGTGAATAACGCATCGCGTTGCAAGCAGAGAGACGGTGGAGGGTCGAAACAGCTTGATGGTTTTCGAGGAGCGCGCTACGCCGTGCGACCGTTATCACAAGATACGGTGATGACCGGATCGGCGGGCGTGGCTTGGCTGGATGAAGGGCCACGACGACTCGACGATGACAACGAATTGAACACTACGTGTCCGGAGGGACCCCATGGCGGATAAGCGTGATATTGCGGCCGAGGTGACGGCGATCATCAAAGAGCAGATGGATGTCGACGAAAAGGACATCAAGCCCGAGTCGACATTCATTGACGATCTTGGAGCGGATTCTCTTGGGTTGGTGGAGTTGGTGTTGGCGTTCGAGGAGCGGTTCGAAATCGATATCCCCGATGAGGATACGGAAAAAATCCGCACGGTGCAGGACGCCATCGATTATATTGAGAAGCACGCAAAAAAATAGTTTTGTGGGCCCCGTCGCTCCGGGGTTTGTGCGCGACGCACTTTCCGACGAGCAGTCATGGATACAGCACGAGAACGGATAGTCGTGACGGGTCTCGGCATGGTGACGCCATGTGGGACTGGTGTGACGGAAACCTGGGATAACCTGCTTGCGGGTCGCAGTGGAATTGGGTTGATCACGGCGTTTGACGCGAGTGAGTTTGCGGTTCGTATTGCGGGTGAAGTGAAGGATTGGGATCCTTCGGTTCATATTCCCAAGAAAAAGGTTCGTGAGTTGGGGCGTTTTGCGCAATTTGCGGTGGCATCGGCGCAGCTTGCGGTGCGGGATGCGGGATTGGAGTTGACGGAGCAGGAGCGGGAAAACGCGGCTTGTGTGATGGGAGTTGGCATGGGGGGATTGGAAGGTTTGGAGCGTGTGTCGGAGGTGATACGCGAAAAAGGGCCTTCGAAAGTCAGTCCTTATGCGGTTCCCACGATTGCGATGAACATGGCGGCGGGACAAATTTCGATTGCGCTTGGGATACATGGCCCAAGCTTTTGTACCGCGTCGGCCTGTGCTTCCGGGGCCCATGCCATTGGCGAGGCTTTGATGCTTCTTCGCGCGGGAGCGGCTTCCGTGGCGATAGCGGGCGGGGCGGAAGCTACCATCACCCCCACGGGCATTGCGGGTTTTCAGGCCATGTTTGCTCTGTCGCGAAGAAACGATGACCCCAAAGGCGCGTGTCGTCCGTTCGACACGCAACGCGATGGGTTTGTCGCCTCCGAAGGAGCAGCGGTCCTGGTGCTCGAGCCGCTCACTCGCGCCAAGCGTCGCGGCGCTCGCATCTATGCGGAACTCACGGGATACGGTTCCTCGTGCGACGCTTATCATCCCGTTCAACCCGCGCTCGACGGCCGAGGTGCCATGGCATCGATGCGTAGGGCGATGCAGGATGCCGGACTCGTTGCCGAGCAAATCGAGTATATCAATGCGCATGGTACGGGCACTCCCCAGGGCGACGTGCAGGAATGCAAGGCTATCGTGGATGTATTCGGCCACCACGCTTCCGATCAACGTTTATGGGTATCGTCGACCAAATCGATGACGGGGCATTTGCTTGGGGCTGCCGGAGCTGCGGAGGCGGCATTTACGGCGCTGGCGTGCGCCCGAGGGCTCGTTCCCCCCACCATCAACATCGGCGAAAAAGACCCCCAATGCGCCGTGGATGTCGTAGCCAATGAGGCAAGGGAGCGCTCCGTGCGCCATGCTTTGTCCAATTCTTTCGGATTTGGCGGCACGAACGTCTCGCTGGTCCTGTCGCGCGTGAACTGAATCTCATCCATCTTTTTTTTCCCTACCATCAACGCTAGAACCTACGCATGACCCCGCTCGCCATTGCTTCCGATCACGGTGGATTCGCTCTGAAAGAAGCCCTCAAGCAAGCACTCATGCAATGGGGCATCGCTTTCGAGGACCTTGGACCCTTCGACCCTTCGTCCTGTGACTACCCGGATTACGCGCACCTCATGGCGCGAGTGATTGGGCAAGGGCGTTTTCCCCGTGGTGTGCTCATCTGCGGCACGGGGGTGGGGATGTCGATGGCGGCCAATCGACATCCGCATATTCGCGCTGCGGTCGTATCCGACACCTACTCCGCTCGCATGGCGCGAGAGCATAACGATGCCAATGTATTGTGCATGGGAGAACGTGTCGTCGGTCAGGGACTTGCCTGCGACATCCTTCGAGTTTTTCTTGATACCCCTTCGGATTCGAGCGATCGGCACGCACGACGAATCGCCAAATTGTCGCCTGGGGAGCCTGTAGAATGAAATGCCCCCATTGCGGCCAGTTGGAAAACCGGGTCATCGACTCGAGACTCAGCACGAGCGGAGAGGTCACACGTCGTCGTCGTGAATGTGAAAACTGCGGACGTCGCTATACCACCTACGAACGTGTCGAAGACCTGCTTCCGTCCGTGGTCAAACGCGATGGCCGTCGCGAATTCTTCGATCGTCGGAAAATCGTCAGCGGTATTCGTTTGGCCTGCAACAAACGTCCTGTCTCGATGAGTCAAATCGACGAAATCGCGGAGAGTATCGAACGCGAATTGCAAGAATCCGGTGAGCGAGAAGTGTCCTTCACGACCATTGGAGAGAAGGTCATGAACCGCTTGCGAAAGCTCGATCAAGTGGCATACGTGCGATTTGCAAGCGTTTATCGTCAGTTTCGGGATCTCGAAGACTTCTCTCGTGAGTTGGCGACGCTTGTCACCGAGCCCCCATCGCAGTAAAGCTTGCGAGGTTACGAATGCCGACGGAAGCCGACATCGATCTCAAAATGATGACGAAAGCGCTTGCAGAAGCCAGGCGTGGACGTCCTTCGCCCAATCCTCATGTAGGCGCGGTAGTGGCTCGTGGTCACGAAGTCATCTCTGTGGGGCATCATGAACGCGCGGGAACGGAACATGCCGAAGTCGTGGCTTTGCGCGCTGCTGGGGAAGCAGCGAAGGGCGCGACCTTGTATGTCACTCTCGAGCCGTGCAATCACACGGGCAAAACCCCTCCATGTGTTGACCTTATCTTGCAAGCGGGCATTGCGCGGGTGGTAATCGCCTGCCGAGACCCCAATCCTCATGTCGAGGGCGGTGGTATCGAAGTGCTCGAAGCGGCTGGCGTGCAAGTCGATCTTGGTGTCAAAGGCATCGAAGCTCGCGCGTTGATCCAACCGTGGGTCAAACAAATCACCACGGGTCTACCCTACGTCAGTCTCAAACTTGCTGTATCTCTCGACGGTCGAATCGCCACGCGAACGGGCGCGAGCAAATGGGTGACGGGACCGGAAGCACGGGCCAAAGTCCACGAAATTCGTGCTTCCCATGACGCCGTCATGGTCGGTGTCGGTACGGTATTGGCCGACGACCCTCAACTGACCGTGCGTGACGTCGAAGGTCCTAACCCGATTCGGATAGCGGTCGATTCGAAGCTTCGTATTCCTCTTTCCGCGAACCTCATCGCTACGGCTATGGATACGCCCACTTGGATTGTTACGGCGCAGGATGCACCAGAATCCATTGAAAGCACCTTGGTAGCCCAGGGAGTCGAAGTCATTCGCGTGGCACGTTCGAGCGAGGGACGAGTGGATATCACCGCGGGATTGCGAGCCATAGCCGGTCTTGGAATCGTCCGGCTGCTGGTCGAGGGCGGCGCCGAACTCGCCGGAAGCCTGCTCAACGCGGGACTTGTCGATGAGCTGCACGTCTTCATCGGGCCCATGTTGTTGGGGCCTCGAGGGCGTCCTGGCGCGGTCGATTGGGCTGGGCCGGCCAACCTTGCCGACGCACCGACCATGGTGGAACCACGGTGGGAGCTTTGCGGACGAGATGCCTACGTGCATGGCCTGCTTACCGCCACCACATCGTCGCGCGCCTGACGGTCGCGTCGCCGATTCACGATACGCAGCCTCCCTTTTCGGCCCAATCGCTGACGAACGGTTTGCGAGGAAAAACCGTGGGAGAATGGGTAACGGCCACGGTTGATGCATCGTTGGGTTTGTAGGTTGCCTTGGTGCATCGATTCTTCTGCGCTGTCGTTCGACCGGAACGTAGACCTACGCTTGCCAACGCGCGCCTGGCGACGTACGAATAGTTTTGCATCATGGCTATTCTTCCCATTCGCGTATTTCCCGATCCGGTCCTTCGCGAGCGCGCCAAGCCCGTGGACCAAATCACTCCGGAATTGCTTCGTTTGATCGATGATATGGCTGAGACGATGTATGCGGCCCCGGGTGTAGGTCTCGCTGCCAACCAGGTAGGCGTCCTTCATCGCGTGTTCATCATCGACATCGCGAGCGAAGACGAGCCCAGCGATTTGCATGTCTTCATCAATCCCCAGATCGTTCATCGAGAAGGGGAGCTGACGTGGAACGAGGGTTGTCTTTCATTTCCTGGCGTTAGCGAGACAGTGGAGCGGTCCGCGAAAGTTCGGGTTCAGGCGTTGGACCGCACGGGTACACCGTTCGAACTCGAGGCCGAAGGGCTCCTGGCGGTTGCGATTCAGCATGAAAATGAGCATCTCGACGGTGAGTTGATGATTGACCATTTGGGGCCCGTGCGCCGACGTTTGGTGCAACGACAACTCGCCAAGCATCGTAGTCGTTAGTGAATGAGAGCATGAGCGCGTGGCGCTGGCTCGCGGATCCACACGACCTTAAGGTGCGGGTGTGAGGGAAGGATATATGTGTTTGCGACGGACCTTCTATTCGGGTCATCGCATGAGGTGATGGTTCGTTATGAGGGTCATCGACGGAACAAGTTCGGGTCGATGGGTACGCCACGGGCCTGAAGGTTATCGGCGACCTTAGGGACGACACCTGTTGGATGGAAACTGCCTTCCACGGTGCCGCCAGAAGCGGTTCGTTCGACGGAGAAGGTGAAGATATCGCGCATGGCGATGATATTGCCTTCTACTCCCGCGGGTTCTGCGATGCGCGCGACGCGCGATCTACCATCTCGCAAGCGAACCACTTCGATCGCGAGATCGAACGAAGCGCTTAGCCATTCTCGCACGGATTCGATGGGCAAACCTGGGCGTAAGGCAGCGATTTCGGGGGCGGCTCGCGCGACAGCATGACGCAGCGAAGGAGCTTGCATGAAAGCGACGACGCCATCACAACCGCTTGCCACGGCATCGAGAACTTCGGAGGTCACGAAGCCTTCACAATGTGTGACGAAGAGGCTATCGGAACCGAGGCGTGCGGCGATGCGCACGGCGGAAGCTCCTTCGCGTGTGGGTTGGGTGAGAATACTGGTTCCATTGCGGGGCAGCGTCAGTGGGCACCCGGCATCATGAGCCACCACAACGTGTTCGTCGGGTCGAACGGCGCTGAGCAAACTTGCAATGATGCTTCTACCATCGGCGCCTGGGGCCACGGTCACCAAGATATTGACGTGTCCCGTGATGGCTTGTCCTATGAAAGAGGCCATGGCCCGGGACAAGGTTCCTGCCCGCACCAGATCTTCGAGAGACAAGGTTACCGGCGGGCATTTCAGCAATGTGGCGACCGGTCCCGTGCCGGACACGGGAGGGAAAGCAGCGATGAGTTTCGTGGATCCGGCATGCACTTGTCGTTCCACCATGGCTTCGCCGCTAGCGATGGGCGAGCCCGCGCTAGCACACAGTCGTCGAAGAATACGGTCGAGGGAACTTCCGGAAGCAAAAGGAATCTCGGCACGTCGTGGACCTGTCGTGCGAATGACCGACACCCAGGCATATCGATGCACATGAATTTCGATCACTTCCTCGTCCGCGAGCAAGGGTCCGAGAGGGCCCAATCCAAGGAGTTCTTCGCGAGCTTCTTGGATCACGCTTTCCGGATCGATTTGAGGAGCCATCTCGCCACTGGCACGAAGGGCCGAGACCGTTTCGCGCAAGACGCGTTCGACTCGATCCGCCGTCGCCTGGGACACTTCTTTTCCATCGGAAATCGCTTTGATTTCCGGCGTTTGCTCGACCCGTTCGATGACCGTGAACGCGGCAATGCGCTGTGCGGGCACCTGGATCGAGTCGGAGCTGAACCCCACGTCGCGAGCGCTCGAGCGTGGCAGGGGGGCGCGATTGGGTTGTGCCGATGCGGCTTGCGTGGGCGAGGTGACATCGGCCTGGCTGCCTGGTCGGTGTGGTGATGGCGACGCTTGTGGCGATACGCGAGCGGGCGGTGAGGGAACCCGGGGGGGAGCAGGAACGCGCAAGGGCGCGGGATGAGCCGGCACGGGGGCGGGCCCATCCAGCGGCGATGCGTCGCCACTCCAAGACTGTTCGTCGGGATCGTTTTCCAACGGGTAATGGCTGACAGGTCCTTCGGCACCTCGTCGTACAGGCGGCCGACTAGGGGGAGGAACATCGCGCATGCTTGGGCTACGAGACGAAGAGATACGTTCTGGAGAGTCCTCGGAGGGAGTGACACTGGGTCCACCGGCGGCGACGACGGCCCCTCCGGCGCCTTGCGGCACTTCGAGCCGCAAGATGAAATCGCCTACATAGATTTTGTCGCCTTCCCGCACGATCGTGGCCTGCGTGATTTTGCGACCGTTTACGTACGTGCCGTTGGTGCTTTTCAAGTCCGTGACGATGAATCGGCCATCACGGTACAGCAATCGCGCGTGATGCTTTGAGACATTGCCTTTCGGAAGCATCAACTCATTGCCTTGCACGCGCCCGACGCTGACCTCCGTCCGATCGAACACCTCGCGCCGTTCGTTGCCGCCTTTTTCCGTTATGATAATCGCGAACATTCCAGCCTTTGGGCGTGAGATTACTCACACCACTAGTGCCGATTGCAACCCGAGCGCAAGGTGATGTCAATCGAATCAATGCCTGGGCGTTCGGGAATGCCTCCCGCAAGCGCGTGAGGGACCTGCCTTATATATCTTCGCCCTGATTATTCGCTCAATTCCGTGAATGAGAGATTGGGTTGTCCCCTAAACGCTCGATTTCGAGTAGCATCGTGCATCTTCTGGTTTCATCCCGTTCGGTAACCCCACCGCGAAGGTGCCAAGCGTGCAACTGGACTTCGTTTCTCGAGAATTGACGATCAAGCTCGTCTATTACGGCCCTGCTTTGAGCGGAAAAACCACGAATCTTCAGGCGATCCATGGTTTTTCCGACGAGCAAACCCGGGGTCGCCTGATGACGTTGGAGACGCGCGACGATCGAACCTTGTTTTTTGACTTATTGCCGCTTCGTTTTCGAGGGGAAGGCGATTTATCCGTACGATTAAAACTATTTACCGTCCCAGGGCAGGTCATTCACGCCTCGACACGTCGGCTCGTATTGCAAGGAACCGATGGTGTTGCGTTCATCGCGGATTCACAACTGTCCGAGACGCAAAACAATGCTCGAGCCTTCCTCGACTTGAAGGAAAACCTCCGGTTCCACGGCCGCGAAATGCGCGAATTGCCCCTCGTCATCCAATACAACAAACGCGACTTACCCCAGACACGATCCCGTGATGAGATCGTGCAACTCGCGCAAAAAGGCAGAGAGCCCGTGTTTACGGCGATCGCTACCCAAGGTGTCGGTGTGCTGGATACGTTCGTCGCATTGCTGCATCTGACGTGGCTGAGTCTGGATGCCGCCCATGACCTGTCCGGGAAATTTCGATTCAATTCCGAGGCGTTACTACAGGAGGTCATCACTCGTATGGGCGCACGGGGCACCATCGATCAGTTCTTGAATGCTCGGCTCGGAGGACAATTCGAAGCCCGACGCAAGGAGTCCGGGCAATGAAACGCGACGACGGTTTGGAACCGAATCTCGAAGATCTTACGACCACGAAAAATATTCGGCTCGAGGATCTGGTCGACCGCGACTCTCTCAAAGAAGTCATCACTTCTTTCGTCAATCTTTTCGGAATCTCCGTACGGCTGTTTTCGAGTGAAGGCGACTTGCTCGCCGATGCGGTCGAGCAACAAGAGGTCTGCAAGGTCATCAACGAGTATCCCGACGGCAGGGCAGCTTGTACGGCCACCATTTCTACCGTCAAACACACGGTTCCCGACCCCACCCAGGACACCGTTCACCCTTGCTTCTCCGGCGCTCGCTACCATATCGCGGCCATCACGTATGACGGACGTTATGTCGGGCGAATCGTCCTCGGCCCCTATCTTCCAGCCGAGGTCAAAGAACTGCCAGGCTCATTGTTGACCACGGTTCGAGAAGCGCCACCGAGCCGACTGCAACAACTGCTTCCCCAAATGCCCAGAGCACGAGTAGAAACCGTTCGCAATATCGCGGAACACATGCGGGGGATCCTCGACTTGATCCTCTTCAGCGGGCACAAAGCCCTGCTCACCTCGCAAATGCACCTGGCCAGCGTGCGGGAAAGCTATCGAGAACTCCAAGACAAAAACCAACGTCTGCAAGACGCCTACGATAAACTCAAGGAACTCGACCGCCTCAAGTCCAACTTCATCGCTACCATTAGCCACGAACTGCGCACTCCCTTGACCTCCATCATCGGCTATAGCGAAATGATGAGTGAGGGAATTGCAGGAAGCCTCACCGACGAGCAACTCGAGTTCGTCAACACCATCCGCGACAAGGGCGAGCAACTGCTGACGCTCATCATGAGTTTGCTCGACCTATCCAAACTCGAAAGCGGAAGCTTGGCCCTCGTCAAATCCGATGTGGACATTCGAAAATCCTTGGATGATGTCGTCTCCCTGCTCAAGCCCAACGCCACCAAAGCGGGGGTGCAGCTCCATGTCGATGTTCCCGCCGCCTTGCCTACCATCCGCGGCGACGCCAATCGAATCCGTCAAGCCGTGCTCAACCTTGCGGAAAACGCAATAAAATTCACACCTTCCGGCGGTCAGGTCTCACTATCCGCCAAACTCGCCCAACAAGTCCTCGATGATGCGGAAGACGATATTGGATTCGCTTTGATTGCTCCCACCCGTTCGGTCATCGAAATCCGTGTCGCGGATACTGGCATCGGCATTCCCGAAAACGAACGCGAAAAAATCTTCACCCCTTTCTACCAAGTCGACTCCTCGTCCACACGCGAATATGGCGGTACCGGGTTGGGACTTTCCATCGTCCAACGCCTCATCCACGCTCATGATGGGAAAATATCCGTCGAACCCAACCACCCCAAAGGCAGCGTGTTCATCTTGAAAATTCCCGTCGACCTCGATGCTTGAGTACCCATGGCCGGTGAGTTCGAACGCATTGAGCATCTTCGTCGCTTGTTCGGACCTGCTCCCGAGGGAGTGTCCGTCGGCATTGGCGACGACGCCGCGGAAATCGATGTTCCTGTGGGCGAAAAAATCGTCTGGACCATCGACGCCTGTATCGAAAACGTTCATTTTCGCCAAGATATCGCTAGCTGGGAGGATGTGGGATTCCGTTCGATGATGGCCGCGGCAAGCGATCTCGCCGCCATGGCCGCAACACCGATTGGCGCCTTGTGCAGCGTATCGGTTCCACGAAACCTGCCCGACGATGCATTATACGCCTTGGCCAATGGGCAAAAACTCGCCGCTCAACAACTCGGATCATCGGTCATCGGGGGAAACCTTTCGGCCTCACAGATCGTCACCGTCTCCACCACGTGGTTGGGTCGAACCACCCTGGCTCCTCGTCGCCATGGGGCTCGTCCCGGCGACCAGCTAGCCTTGTGCGGCCCCGTCGGATTCGCCGCGCTGGGCCTGCGAATGCTCTTGAAAAAACCTTCGTGGACCGCTGCCGATGAAATCGAAACCATCGCTTTGCATGCGTGGCGACGGCCCCGTGCTCGTATCGAAGAAGGATTGCGATGCATGCATGCCTCTTCGCTCATCGATATCTCCGATGGACTCGCGCAAGATGCGCTCCACCTTGCCATGGCAAGTGGCGTTCAAATCGATATCGACTCCTCTACCGTCGTCTCCCCTGCCCTGATCACGCTCGCCAAAAAACTGGGATTCGATGCTCACGAACTCGCCTTATCCGGCGGTGAGGATTATGCCCTGCTGGCCACCTTTCCCCAAGGAACCATACCAGTTGGCTTCACCGTGATCGGCACGTGTCGCCAAGGTCACGGCGTGTGGGTCGACGGCATCCCCTTGCCGCCAAAAGGGCACGATCATTTTCGAAGCCCCTGAGCACCACCCGGCCAGTGTCCTTACCAACTTGACGACGGCAACGGGGTGCCTGATGAACGGCAAAGATCGATGCATCCCATTTGGTTTTTTTCCATCCCCTTGTTCGCTATCGGCGTGGGGACCGCCTGCTCGAGCGAGGACTCACCCACACCATTCAACGATGTGGATGTCGTGGGCACCGACCGAAATCCGGAGGGAATCCCCTATCCATCGGACGATTGGGGGGCTCGACCGAGGGACGGAAATAAGCCGGGGCAACGCCTGCCTAATTTTAGTTTTCAGGGGTATCCGGACTCTCGAAAGGACGACGGACTGCAGGTGGTAAGCATGGCGGACTATTTCGATCCATCGCAACAGCACCATAAGCTAATGTTTCTCATGGTTGTCGTTGCGTGGTGCCCCCATTGCCAGGCGGAAACACGCGCGGTCGTGAAACTCAACGACTCTTTCCGCGCAAACGGTATCCGTGTGGTGCAAACCATCGTGGAGGGAAAACGTCGGGGCAGCCCTCTTTCGCTGGCGGATGTCGACGATTGGGTAGATACCATGAACACGCCCTTTTCCGTACTCATCGACGTCAACGCAAAACGGTTGGGCACGGTCGCCACGATCCGAGGCGTGCCTTGGAATGCGCTGATCGACACCCGATCGATGGAAATCCTGTCCATTGCGGAAGGCGAGCTAGCCTACCCCGCGTCGTATGCCAACGATGGGCTCAACTGGGTTGCTACCCACGAACCGCGCCCTTGAACACGCCCCATCAACTTGCCTTATCCTTCGTCATCGCAAGCACACGCAACGCTCGATGCATCAGGTAAAGAGCAAGGGCAGCTTGGAATATCGAGATCCCAACCGCAAAAGACAACGTCGTGGCCGCAACCGCGGCTTCCTGCTCCATTTTGTCACCGATGGCGTATTGAGAAAACGCGTGAAGCGAAAACCAATCTCGCGTCCCCACGCCTTGCGGCGTCACCGGCAAAGCGGAAATGACCAACAGCACAGGCATGGTCACGAGCGCGACAGCCGGTGGAATATCGACGTCAAAAAAACGAAACGACAGCCAGGTGCCAAGAAACAACACCAAGATATGCGGCACTCGAAGAGCAAAGGCGAGAAGGTGACCGACCACTCCAACGTCGAACAACGGCGCGAGCACTTGTCGTCGCACCAGGATCGCCGGCCTACTGGCAATCACGACGAGGTAAACCACGGCCCCCACGCTTGCGGCTATCATGATCGGTCCGAGCCATCGCGCCGAGGATGCATCCAACGCGAGCGATACGCCCCCAAGCAATAACAAACATCCGAAGGTGGTGCCGTACACGAGCAGTGTCGCCCCCGCGACTCTTCCCAAAGGAGCCTTATAAACTCGCGAAACATACCATGTCAGCCACGCTTGGCCCAGATGGTGGTTGAGCATGGACGGCAAATACGATGCGCCACGGATCAAGAACACTTCATGAAAACGCACGGGACATACGGTGCGGGAATACACGAAAGACGTGGCCAACGAGTCGGATGCCAACAACGTGATGCTGAATACGAAACAGAACGCAAGAAAGCCAACGGTGTTCACCTGCCGCAGATGTCGCGCGAACATGGCGAGATCCAGACGAGATATCAGCAAAGACAGCAAGCCTAGCGCGATCGCAAAAGGCAGTGCTCTTCGCCACCATGGACGTTGATCTCGAGGCGGAGCATGGGCATCAGGAGTAGGTGATGAGACGGGCACGGCGCAGGTCTATTGGGGAACGAACCCACGTCCATAGTCGTGTTGGAACACCGCGGCAACGTGAGGCGCTTTTCGCGAACGCGAAGGAAGCGAACTTCCATCGAATATCTTCGGAGCCGAACCGATCGGGACTTGCCGGAAGACGGGAGTTAAGTATAATTATTTCAACAGGTTACGCTATTCTGGGGAGCGTGGAATCGCATAGGGAGTGGCTGAGGGGTCGCGTGGCGGATCGGTAGCTCGAACCCCCAGGAGGACTTCATGCGCAGGTTTTTCTGATCGAACGCACAATTCGCTTTTGTGCTCGACAGGCCTAGCCCCATCCCATTGCGCTTGCATTTCTTCTACCCACGAGGGGGAACCGAGCATGATAGCCAGCCAACGCAAGTCGGTGGTGTTCGCGAGCATGATTTTGACCATCATGGTCAATGGGGCAGAAAGCAGCGCGCCCACCGGCCCCCACAGCCACCACCAAAACACCATGGAAATAAGAACGACCAGAGGTGACAAGCCCAAGGCTCTTCCCATGATTCGCGGTTCGATGACATTGCCAAGCGTAACGTTGATGACGACGAAGCCCACGGCGGTCACGAAAGCAGTGCCGGGGCCGAAGGCAAGCCAAGCCAACACGATGGGAGGTATGGCTGCGATGATGGTTCCAATGGTGGGGATATAGTTGAGCAAAAACGCGATAAGGCCCCAAAGGATGGGGAAGTCGACTCCCATGATGGCGGCCCACACGCCGCATAATAGGCCCGTCACGGCATTGGCCGCCGTCTTGACACCGAGGTATTTTTGCAGTTCGCGCGCGGCGTTGCCGAAGCGACTCAGATCCGCATGACGGTCTCCCAAGGCATATCCAATCTTGAGCTGCCAGCGACCGAATTCGACGAGCATGAACACGACGAGCAACAACACGAACAGCAGCATGCTCACCACATTGGCAACGCTTTTGACCAGGCCGCCAAGAAGGTCGACCAGACGTCCGAAGTCCTGAAGCGGCGCAAGCAAGTCGCTCGAAGCCGGAACCCCTCTGGCCGCAAGCCAGGCGACGTTGGTTTTGATGAGGTTGCTCAAAGCTGCCTGATATCTGGGAGCGGCTTCGGAAAAGTCGCTAAGGGACGATCCAACGAGAGTACCCAGCGCCGCGAGAACGGCGAGATCGAGCACGATGGCCAAGATGATGGCAAGGGCGCTTGGCACACGGCGCTTTTCCAACCAACGGATGATGGGCGAAGAAACCGTCGCGATGACCAAGGCGAGAAACAGAGGAACCAACAAGGGCTCACCAAAGCGTAAGCCAGCGACAACAATGACGAATCCTGCCATGAGAAGGATCGTCTTTTCACCCGGACCAAGGTTCATTTCTTTGGAACGTAGCGCAACGCCGACCGAATACCATCACGAACGAGGCATGGTCATGAGGAAGGATTAGTCTTCGAATAGCTCGAGGGTACGACGGTCGGTCGAGGCCTTTCGCGCTCTGGAGGTAGCCCAGGTTCGCAGGGCCTGAACCCGTTCTTCGTACATGGTGGCTAGAGGCACGAGTTCCCCGCCCGCAAGCCGAATATCCTCGGCCTCCAATTCCCGTTTGGCGGCAAAGGCGCGAAAAAGCGCGGCGATGACCACTTGTTCTATCTCGGCCCCGGAAACGTAATCCCACGGTTTCACCAACTCTTCCAACGGATACCGTTCCGCATGCCTGCCCCTTCGACGCAAGTGGATGGCAAGGATGTCCGCTCGCTCCCGGGCGCTCGGCAAATCCACGAAAAATACCTCGTCGAATCGTCCCCGCCGCACCAACTCGGGCGGAAGCTGCTCCACCTCATTGGCCGTCGCTGCCACGAATACCGGCGCCCCCTTTTCCTGCATCCATATCAAAAAATCGCCGAATACCCGGGCATTTTTGCTCTCCAACGTCCCCTGCCCCAATCCTTTTTCAATCTCATCCACCCACAACACAACGGGAGCAATCGCTTCGGCCATGCGCGTGGCCTGGCGGACCGCAAGTTCCGGAGAAGAGGAGGCAAACACGGCCGCAAAATCAAGACGAACCAGAGGAAGACCAAATACCGATGCCGTCGCTTTGGCCACCAACGACTTGCCACACCCCTGCACGCCACAAACCATCATTCCCCTGGGCTCCGGTAGCCCAAACGCACGCGCTTCCGGTCCGAAAGCCACGACACGGGTGCGCAACCAACCCTTCAACACCTCGAGCCCCCCAACGTCTTGCAGGTCCACCTCCGGCTCCACAAGCTCCAGGGCTGCGCTTCGCCGCATGACCTGACGCTTCTCCGAAAGCACCAGACGAGCAGATTGCGATGGGTCTTGGACGGACAAGGCCATGCGAAAAGCCCGTTGCGCCTCCAACCACGTCATGCCGCCCGCACAACGCGCCAAATGCTCTTCGTCAAAATTCCCTATCCCTTTTCGTTGCGCCTCCCCGCGCACCGCCGCCCTCAAATCCACCTCATCCGGCAAAGGGAAATCCAATACACATACGTCTTTCTCCAACTCCACCGGCAGTTCCAACGACGGTGATACGATGATCACATGACGTCCCGGTCGCCCCGAAGCCGCGAAATTCCTCAATGCGCGGATCATCCGGCCCTCTGCCCACCGCGTGGGAACGTCGAGAAGCACGTTCAGTCCCGGTGACTCACTGCTCGCGGCCTTCGCCAACATCTCATCAAGATCATCCTCTGCCTGCCGCCCTGACCATGACCAAATCTGAATCGGCCAGGAAGGCGCGAGCCGACGCAACACCTCGATTGCCCGCTGTTCTTCATACGTCACCAGCCAAACAATCGGATACCCCGCTTCCCAATATCGCCTCAGCTTTCGGGCAAATCTTTCTATCGAACGCTCCGCTTTCATCCGTCCACCGTCACGCGCAATACCTCCTCGAACGACGTCACCCCTTTGGCCATTTTGCGAATGGCGGCCTCTCGTAGCGTCAACAAACCATCCTGACGCGCTTGTTTCATGATTTCTTTCGAACTGACCGACGTGGCAATCATACGCCGAATTTTGTCATCGACCGGCAATACTTCGAATACTCCCGAACGACCATACAACCCGGTGTTTCGACACTTCACACACCCTTCGCCGAATGCCACCATCAGTTGAGGCGACTCGCCCTGCTCCGTGAGCTGATCCACATCCAATCCAAGCAGAGACATCTGATCGGGCGTTAGAAACGTTTCCACACGACATTCCGGACAAATCATGCGCACCAACCGCTGCGCAAGCACTCCGACCAACGTCGACGAGAGCAAGAATGGGTCCACGCCCAACTCCAATAGCCTGGTAATCGCCGACGCTGAATCGTTGGTGTGCAACGTGGCAAGCACCAGATGGCCGGTGAGCGACGCTTGGATCGCAATATTCGCGGTGTCCACATCCCGCACCTCACCGACCATGATGACATCCGGATCTTGGCGCAAAATATGACGCAACGATTCGGCAAACGTAATGCCAATTTTGTGCTGCACTTCCACCTGATTGAACTGATCCACCACGATCTCGATCGGATCCTCAATCGTGTTGACATTGACTTGCGGAGACGACACGGCACGAAGCGCCGAATACAGCGTGGTGGTCTTGCCGCTTCCCGTCGGTCCCGTCACCAGAACCAGCCCGTGGGGGCGTTGAATGAACTGCTCGAACGTCGCCAATTGCTTGTCGAAGAGTCCAAGATCCGAAAGGTCCCGCAGCACGATTTCGGGATCGAAAATCCGCAAGACAACCTTTTCGCCAAACGCAACACTCATTGTCGACACACGGATTTCCACCTCCCGTTGCCCACGCGCGGTTTTGATCCGACCATCCTGCGGCCGTCTTTTCTCCGCGATATCCAAGCGAGACAGCGTCTTCAAACGAGACACAATCGCCGGATGCACGACCTTCGGAAGCACGTTGACCGTATGAAGCACGCCATCGATGCGCATTCGAACCACGGATTGATCACGATGCGGCTCGATATGAATGTCCGAAGCCCTCTGATCGAAAGCGTAATGAAAAAGATACTCCACCGCGTTGATGATATGGCTATCGGTAGCCTCGATCTCATCGACCCTTTTCAGCTTGATGTACCGCTCGAGGTTTCCGATATCCACCCCTTGGGTAAACTCCCGCTCCGCGGCCTTGACCGAGGTGCGGAACCCGTAAATATCCGTAATGATTCGTTGAATATCCCCAGGGGGCGCCAACACGAAGTCCACGTGCCTTCGGACGAATTGTTTGATGTTGTCAATCAACTCCACATCGAGAGGATTGGCCACGGCCACGGTGACATGCGAATCATCGCCCCCAATGACCAGCGCGTTGTGCCGGCGCGCGAAAGGGCGTGACAGGGTTTGCACCGCTAACTTGGCATCGATATCGAGAGGATTGAGATGGACGTAGGGAACGCCGATATGGCGCGCCAACGCCTGGGTGATGGCTTGTTCCGTGAGCGGATATCGGCTGTCCCCCCCTACAAATAATCCAAGGGAAGCCAACACGGTCGTGGGATGCACTGCCGTCACGTCCCGACTACGAGACTGCTGGCTGCGCATGATTCGTACTCGTTCCCGGTCCTCTCGCAACTGCGCGTCACGTCGCTGCTCGAACGTGATGAGCTTATCATGCTCGAGGATGTCGCAAAGAAACTCGAAAGTCAGCTCACGAGGTCGATTCACAGCATCAGCGTGCGCAAGGACAGGTCACGCCGTCAAGCTTTGTCCATTCGCCGTGCCCATCCACGGAGCGAATGAATCATCACGACATGTCGATCGACCCGGCTGATGTATCCCACAGGCGCATACGATGGATATGATGCTCCGCCGATCGAACCTCCGCAGTGGACATTTCACGCCTCCACACCATCGCGAAGGGAGAGTGCTTGAATGCCTCCACGCCGACCGGTGCCAGGTAACCGACGACGAGTTGCCCGGGGTGTTCTGCCTTTCCTCTCCACACGCCGACGCGACGCAAATGCCCCAGGCTCACCACCTCCGATAGCGTAGAAAAATCAATTTTTCTAAGCACTTCGCGTGCAGGCAACCACGAGGAGGGCCCGACGTCGATCCCCGTGACGTGGTATCCGTAATCGAGTCCTTGATTCGTTCGACGGAAAGGAAGATGCACGCGGACGCCTACCGGCACGGCCGACCAGGGGATCATGGCGTACGTTCCATCCTGCTTCACACGAACGTTAACGCCCCACCCTGGAAAGACGAGCCTTGCGAAGTAATCCCGTCGGACGACATGCCGAACGATTCGCTTGATTGGCCAAGCCAATCCTCCATACCGTCCAAGCCAGACCCCATCACGAAGATCCGTTCCGGCCATGGGTGCGGCAGCGTCCCAAACCTCTTGCATTTGCGAGGTAGGAAGCTCACCAATCAGGTCCAACACCTGATGTAGTCTCATGGCGGCATTTTGTGCTGGGGTTTCCGTTTCATGCAATGAAAATGGGTGCGACGCGCGCGACTCGTGGCGCTCTTACTCGGTCGCCACCCCTCGTTTCGCAGCTCGCTTCTCGATGCGTTCTTCGAGCAACAAAAGGTGATCCCCAGCCATACGCGTCAACGCTAGAAGCTCGCCAAAGGTGGCTTCCTCCTCCACCTGCTCATCGATGTACCACTGAAGGTAGCTTCGCGTGGAGTAATCCCGATCCTTTTCCGCCTGAGCCATCAATTCATGGATTTTTCGCGTCACACCTCGCTCATGCTCGAGGGTCTTGGTCATCACGTCCAAAGGAGAACTGAATGTGTCAGAAGGTGCCGCAATGGCGCCAAGCTTCACGTGTCCTCCCGCCTTGAGCACGTAGTCGATCAGCTTGGTGGCGTGCATTTCCTCTTCCGCGGCGTGGGTTGTGAAATACTCCTGCAGTACGGTCAAGTTCTGCTCCGCAAACCAAGCCGCCATCTGCCGGTACAGATAGGAAGAGTAAAACTCGTGCGTAATCTGTTCGTTCAACTTCTCAATCATTTCATTGGACAACATGGCATGTCTCCCATCCGTCAAGGTCATTGCGTTGCATCCACCACAACGCAACCCCAGCTTCATCCCACCGCAATCCCAAGCATTCTCCGTAATTCCGCGTAGGATTCAGAAACCGAAAACGGAATCAGATCATGAATGCGATCGCGAGAAGTCAAGTCACATACACTCCGATCATCGGTCTCCAACACTTGATTGACCACGGCAATGTCGCCGCAAAGAAGTAGCCCCGCTCGCGTCGACGCCATCTCGATGGAACGCGCCCATCCCACGAGATCCGCTCGCACACCATCCTGCTCGAATCGCTCGACGGCATGGTTCAACGCCGCAGACTCTTTTTCGCTCAGATGATCGCGCAAGAAACGAGTCAGCTCCTTGATCTCTCGCTTCACATGATCCGGAACCGCATAATCGGGGCGTACGACACAAATCGACGCAAGAAATAGTGCGGTCAAGTCCTTGAGACTGGAGTAAAGCACGAGCAAATAATGCAAGGGGCGGAAGTAGGCGATGTCACGACCGACCAAAAACCCCAGTTCTTTCAGGCTTCGTCCACTCAGCACTGAACGTCCGACGATCGCGGTGGGCAATTGCTCCGGCACGGCCGCAATCCCTCCGGGAACATCGTCACCCACGTAAATCTCGGGCAGTGGCACATCCAAAATGGTCGACGCCCACACGAAGGTGCGCGTCAAACTCACGGTACTCGTCTCCGGATCCTGACGCATGCTTGGGTCGAGGTCGGGTAGCATCCCGTTTTTCTTGAGCCACGATAGCTTATATTCGATGGCATGAGAGGCCACGAGTTCCAATATGGGCCCAAGGTTGGACTCGGAGCCCGCGGGATAAAGCTTCGCCCAGCCTTTCGCAGGCAACGAATGCTTCGGATTGACTCGCACCTCAGGGTGATACTGCTCATAGAATAATTGTTCGTCGAGGTCGGCTTCTTCGAGAAGAACGAGCACCGCCGCACAACAATACGCCCGATCGATCCAGCCCACCTTCAACATCAGCTCATGCATCATTCGATAGGTCGAAGCGCGACCAGGCGCATGCCATGCGGCGATTTCCAAACACATGATTGCCGCTTCCATCTCACCGTTTTTCACAAGCAACTCCGACAAAGCCACACGCGCTTCCACATCGCCAGGAACCCGCTCCACACATCGATCCAATGCCTCGATGGCACCGCGCAAATCATCCAGCTTATCATGGCGAAGCAAAGCAATTTCACGCCACACTTCTGCCTCCGCCGCATGCGCAAATGCCTTGTCCAATCGGACCGTCTGCGCCAATAACGCCTTTTCATAGGCACGAAGGTCTTCACGCGCGATCCAGATATGAGCAATCGCATCGAAAGCTCGTGGGGTAAGCGGATCCCGATCGAGCGCGTCTTCGTAAATCAAAAGCGCGCGTTCTACATCCTGCGCCCGCTCGACGGCATAATCCGCCGCAAGCACCAGGGAACGCGCCACTTCCTCAGGTTGCATTTTGAGTTGCGCGATCGCCACTTTGATGTCCACCACTTTGTCCGGCTGATGCGAAACGTCATAAACCTGCGCTAAACGCGCCAAAATTGCCGTCTCTTCAGGTTGAATCGAACGCGCATCCTCCAACGCCTCGATGCAACGAGCCAAGTCCCGCGCTTTTTCAAAGTCCTCCGCAAGACACAGCAATACCTCGAATCGTCGGTGATCGTCTTGCACCACACCGAGTAGCGCCCGACGATACGTGGCTGCCTCGGCAAATTCTCCTTCGCTTCGCAACACATCGGCCAATCGTTCCAACGCTTCCGGATGCCGCCCATCGACCCCTAACGCCTTACGATAATGGATTGCCGCTTCCCGCGGCCGATTCTGCAATCGTTTGATCGCGCCAAGCCTCACGTAGGCGTGCGCTCGCTCCACACTCTTTTCTTCGAGAAGCAGCAATATTTTTTTGAATACCTTCGACGCTCCTTCCCAATCCCCCGCCTCCAACAAGGCATCCCCTTCGGAAAACACATCGTCGACCCGAACGAAAGGCTGCCTCACACTCGGAGGCGATGACACCCTGTCCACCGATGACGACGAGGGCCTCGTCAATGAAGGCGAAGTCGTCGAATATACTTTCAAGTCCCGTCGCCCCGGCACCAACGAAAAGCACGGCACGTCCGTATACAGGTTTTCGTTTTCCCGCATCACGTCCATCACGCGAGAGATGAAGGCAACCCCTATCTTGTTTCGCGATTGAGGATCGGCCATGGCAGAAAGCCATAACGACGTAAACGGCGACACCGAAGGTGTCGTCCCGGGTTGTCGACCACGGACCGCACAAAGCATCGAATACCCCGATAATTCAGGGGCCCAAACGCGACGAGCGGCTGCGGTGTACTCCGTGGCTACGACGGCGTCCATCGGTCCGTCCATGAGCAAGTCGAGCACAACCACGACACTGCGACTACCTCGGGAAGAGATAGCCGTCCGCAGCTTGGTGAACGGAAGCCTCGACGTGGCCCGACCAGTCATGACCTCGATCGATAATTCACCCGCTTCGTCTAAGTGACTCACGGCGGAGACATAGACCAGCAAGGCATCAGTCTCCCCTTGCCCCTTGTCTTTCAAGATTTCCGTAAGCCAAACCTCTGGCTCGACCCCTTTGGGCGCCTCAAATACCTCAAAGTCGTAGCCAGGTTCGAGGAGACGTTCACCCACGGCTCGAGCGTCGTAGGCAGCATGAAGATGGGGGCGGAATTCGTCACACGCCTCGTAAGTAGGCGCAATCAGGAACGCAGCTCGCATGGTTTTCCCATTGTCGAACGAAAACACCGGGGTTCGCGCGGACCAAACTCCGCAAGAAAACAATACTCTGGTGATCAACCATCGTAAGTCAACGGGTTCGAGGATTCGAAAACAGATTGCACCACGAGCCAATCAATCGCGCGGCCTCGAAACCAATCCCCATTCCCACCCGTGTAGGGAAAAGAATTGCTCTTTAACCGCACTCCACCATTGCCAACTAGAGCCGTTGCGACGATAGTGGGCCCATGCGTACGCAACTTCTGCCCATACCTGCCTGCGCGGCGCTCGCCGTGTGCGTATTCACCTACCATGCCATGGGTCAACAACCATCGGACAGTGATAGCGCTCCCGGAGGAGAAACCGGCACTTCCGCCGAACCCAGCCCGGCACCCGAGGCTTCCCCTGACACGATGCAACCCGCGGAAGCCCCCCCAGAACCCGCCGGCCCCCCCACACCCACGACGGAAACACAATGCTCCGACGGCATCGATAACGATGGCGATGGGATGCTCGATTGTGCGGACCCGGACTGCCAGGCGGATGCGGCTTGCTCTGCCCCCCCCGTTGTTGCCGCTTCACCCACCATTGCCGAGGCGGATAACCAACCGGCCCAACCGCCCCCCAGCAAAACCCTCGGCTTGGAAGGTGTCCTCGGTGTTTCCGGACGCCTTGGCTCCATGTCGAGCGGATATGACTCCGCGGAACGAGCGGGAATTCAATATGGCGCAGGTGTTTTTTTCTCGCCCTATCGCGAACTCGCGTTGGGTCTTTCTTACACATATAGCGGATTCGGAGCCGAGGAATTCAATCCCTCCGTCAATGACGCTACCGGCAAAATCCGGCGTTCCCTGCACAATGGAATGCTCAATATCCGCGCATATCCCCTGCGCAACGACACTATCGGCCTATGGGTCGGACTCGGAGCCGGCATTACATGGCAAACCGCCACCGCCTCTGGCGCCGTCACGACCAACGACTTCGTCCAACCTTCACGCTCCTATCAAGTGAGTGCCGGTCCCGATGCCGGCCTCGCCCTCGGCGCCGCCCTCGGAATGGATTACGATGTTAGCAACGATATGGCCGTCCTCGCCAGCCTAGCGCTCACCAATCATCGTCTTACGAGCGAGCCTCTCGACGGCAGCACTTCCCCTGCCGTGCCCGGCTCCGGCTCCGCCAGCCAACTCGACTTCCGCTTCGCTTTCCAATATCGCTTCGATCTCACCGGCACATCCGCTCCCGTCACCGCTACAGTCCAAACGGCTTCCTCGGAATAGCCGAAAGAAGCCGTCCCCGACTTTTTCGCTATGGGAACTCCGTGCTCGAGAGCTGCTCGGCCACGATCCCATCCGCCAAATCATCCGCGGCTTGCGGTCGCGTCCCCGCGAAAGCGCTCCGCGCCAAACCCAGTCGATACTCGTCATCTCCTACAATCACGCATCTGTTGCGTTGACCGCACAAGCCGTTCGATTCCTTCGCTTGCATCGCATCGCATAGGCTAGAGCTTCGCCCTATCCCCACAAAAACCGACAAGGCGAAAAGAATGCTTATTTCTTGTCATCGAGAAGATTTGTCTTGCGGTGGTGGGAAAGGATGGTGCGCGCGGAGCATACAGTGCTCTGCTGTGGCTCGCTTTTCTGCCCAAGCCTGGCTACGCCTTTCGCCCGCCAACCGATGGGGTTTGGGCAAACGTATCCCTCGAAGTAGGGAGGTCATCAGGACAATTTCTTGTGGAATCTCAGAAGGATAGACGGGGGAAGGAGCCTCGGCGAAAGAGCCGTCCGAGGCTCCTTGGGTCTCTCAAAGCGGACCGGAGCCAATAAGCAAGCCGATCTGCCGCATTCCGTCAATATGACCCACGTACTTGATCAAGGCACTGAGTTTCGTATTGGCGGGGTCGGTGCTCAATAGCATCGGCTGCCCATTGGCGTCGAGCTTGAGTTGCACTTGTCCGAACTCGTTGACCACCGGATCGTTGGTCGCCGCATCGCGCTCGACCTTGTAGGTATACACCATCAGCCAGTTCGCCAATTGAAGCATTCTGGCGCCAATGCCCTTCTCCACTTCCTTGACCGGCACCGTCGCGCCCGTATTATCAACCTTTTGCAAGGTTTCTGTTCCGTAACGGCGGGCGATATAGGTCATACCGGACATCGGATTGAAGAACCGGATTTGTTCTTTGGGATCCGGGAAGCCAGTGGTACCGACCGTGCCGTCCACACCCTCGATCCAAATCCGCGTTTTGTTGAGCAGCGACATATCACCCGTTCGACGGGAATGAACCGCTGCCAAGATGGCTGCAACGCTCTGCTGGCGGAAGCCGATATTGGGGAACAGGATAGCAGCGTTGGCCGGGCGAACAGGCAGGGTGGGTTTCGTAATATCGAACATTTCCGCCTGTCCTGACACACACGTATTCGCGAGTGGATCCCTCTGCGTGCAGATATAGTGCATTCCCACGCTCTCCCAGTCCTCTGCCATGATGCCGCCAATGAATCGGCTCATCGCCTGCGGCATCGAAGCATAGAAGTTCAAGCGCTGGGTACGCGGATCGAGGAACATCTCACGATTGGGCGAATATACCGGAGGTCGACCGTCGGTCAACATGGCAAGCGCAAACGCCTTCTCCAGTTCAAATCCCGCGCGATTCATCCATTCCTGGTATTTCCAGGAACCACCACCAAACGGACCACTATCCATGTCATCGTCGATGAACCGGCCCAAACCGAGCGGGATATCGAAGGACTTCGAAGCAAAACCACTGGGATTATCCGTTGTATCGTAAATACTCCCCTTGATGTAGCCGTTGATTTTGCGTTCCGAAGAAACGTAATAGGGACCCGGCTGCGGGGACATGACAGCCCCAGCCAACATATCAAAGGCTTCCTTACTCGCCATCAAGTACGGCCGAAGCCAATCGTCCGACGCCGCCATTTCCGCATAGCGTTCCGGTCCGAAGCTGGCGTAATACTGAGCCGCTTTGGCCGTGGCATTCCAGTTGTACGTTCGTTCGATGTCGAAGTATCGACGAGAAATCGCCCACGGCATGAACAAGAAGTTGAATTCTCGGTTCTTTCGGCGGAAGTAGGTGAACGGATACATCGCCTCGTACTTGCGGCGCGTGTTGACCGCCACCTCATAAGGATCCGCACCGTTGTCGCTCGGGTTCGTGTGAATATAAGCATTCGACGTCGAACCAAAACGGTGGAACCAGCGTACCTTGCCGCCTCCGAAGTTCGGTTCGGGGCGAGCATGCCAATACGGGGCCTTGGAACTCCCATCGCCCGGCACCGTCGCATCGCTGAGGAAGTCTTGCCAAGCCGCATGATCGCGCGGAGTCGGTGAGCATACCTTACCGTGAACGATACGCCACTGAGCCACAGCCCTTTCCTCGTCGGTCGCGGGTCGGCAGTCTCGAGCTGGATCGAAGATCTTCAACTGACGAGCCAGTTCCGTGTAATGCATGGGTTGCGGGAATTCGCCATACGCCGTTTTCTGGAATACTTCTTCCTGCTCGTTGAGCTGAGAACGCATACGAGGACCGAAGCGTCGCTGATCGTCCACCGGCAACACAGCGTCATCGATGGTTTCGAGCACACGGCCGTACAACGCTTTCATCGTATATTGATCATACGTGCCAAGCCCAGCCGTCTCTCCAAACCGCTCCCATTGATACTCCATCGTGGAGGTGTTGGCGAAGTAGTGAATACCCGGCCGTGATTCGTCCGCTAACCCCATCTCGTCGGCGGTTTCCCCATCCAGGTAACGGGGGCCCATGCAAGAATCCGGACCCTTCGGATCCCGAACTTGCCCGTTGCAAGAGGCCTGCGCCGTCCCCTCGGCCGTCCGCAATTGCCAATATTGAGGCTGGTAGTTGGTCGCATCCCAAGAGGAGGCGAATTGGTGCAACATACCAAGCGAATGGCCCATTTCGTGAAGGGCAATTCCCTTGTAAATCTCTACGGCCAACTCTCGATAGATCGCTTCACCACGCTCATGCGCAGAAAGGTCGCCGTACTTCGCCATGAAGTGCTTGGCTAGACCCGGGATATCAATGCTTCCCGTCAAAGGAGCCTCGTGGTCGTGGAAGCACGCACCTTTGGCCTCCAGACGCGTCCGTACCGTATCCGCCAAAATCCGCAACTTGCCGGGGTCCAGCATCCGCAAAGGCGACGCCATGGCGACCTGATCCGCCGTCAGAGACCCATTGGTTCCCATCGTATTGCGGGCCCAAGATGGACTCATGATCGTGTTTTCGAACTTCGTTCCGAGCAGCGGCGCCACGAGCGCGTCGAAAGCCGCCGAATCCAACGCCTCGGCGTCGGGATCGAAAACCATCTGGGACATCATTCGGGAATGAGATGCCATTTTCTCGGCCAGCGTCGTTCCCGCCAACGGCTTGATACCGCCAAACTGCATGGCATTGGCTGCATCTAGCGCTTTGGTTCGACTTTCAATCTCCTCAGGCGTCAGCGCCATCGTCTTGCCACCAGGCTCGAGAATGCTCCGTTCGAAGTAAACATCCTCCGGAACGCCGGTGATCAGTTCGGAGACACTCAAGTCCCCCATCGCTACTTGCAACACATCACGAGCGAAAGCCGCCGCATAGCGAACGGAACGGCCCATGATGAGCGCAGCGCCACCCTTGATTTCGCCCGTGAGTGGATCGCCGTTCCAATTGGCAATGCCTCCGTACGGTGCCTTGGAATCATAAGGCCAGTACACGAGCATGTTTTTGCGTAAATCACCCGTACGAGCCTCATACCCCACAGGACCACAAACCTCGGTCCGGTCATAGCTCCGCACCGGATTGTGACAAAGCGTTACCACCGGAGTCGGGTCAAGAGCCTTGTCCGTCAACCAGCCTCCAAACGCCACCATCTCTTTATCTTGAGCAAAGTGCAGATTGTGGCAGGAGGTGCGATCACCTCCGGTACGACGGCACTCGACTTCACGTGCATACGCGACGGCGTTGGCCATCATCTGGTTCCACGAGTACACGATTTCCTCGTTGGCACCGCGGGTCACGGGGTTTCCATTGGCATCCACTGTGTCGAGGAACTCGTCGGCCATCTTATCGTTGACCCAGTAGCCAACCGTCTTGATTTCACGGTCACGATACGGAATCGTACACCGCTTCGTATGAACGTCACATTGCGACCCTTCCGAGCCAGAATATCCCGTCACGGATCTCTCGCACTGGTCGTCCGTGCCGTTCTGGTCGTTATCGAACTTGGCGTCGCAGTAAAAGTCCAGATGGCTCTTTTTCCAAATGTTATGGATGTTGGCGAAACGAACAAAATTGTCGTCGGTAAAGCGATACCAAGGGTCGAACCCAATCCGGGGGGCCGTCACCACGCCCACGGAATAGCTGCTTCCGAGACCACCGGGGTTGCCTACGACATCCAACGACGCCCGTGAGTTTTCCAACGGCTCGAAATCGTTATTCGGGTCGATTTTCTGGAACGAAAACCGGACGGTAGCTTCCTGCGCATCGCAATCATACGTTGCCGTCGCGTTCAACAATCCTTCGAGGTAGCAGCCCCAGATCGTGAATCCCCAGGGCGTCCACGTTTCCGCCGCTTCGATATAAAACCGATTGGTAATATCGAAGTAACCATCTTCCGGCTCGAAGTGCGGGGCATCTTTATGGTGCGGATCCGTCACGTTATACACAAGCGGACTAATCTGGATTTCACCAAAGGCCTTGGCGAAGAACATATCCATCCACATCGGGTCATTGACCTGATTAGAGGACCAATCCACACGCATGTATTCTCGCTCGTACCATGGCCGATCGGTAGTATTCTCTTCGATAACGTTCATCTCCTCGCCCGTCTGAGAATTGTAGGCGCGACGAATGTCAAAGTGGCTGAGAATACGATACATGGCGACGACGGCGCCGTCGGAATCCGTGCCGGCCCAGGTACCGGGTTTACCGGGTTGCTCGAAAAGCGGGTAAGACTTGCGGGCAATGAGCATATTTTCGGTGACTTCCCAGCGAATCCTGTCGATGTGGGACCATGTGCCGACACCTACTTCGCTTTGGGAAGCGGAACCATCAATGACATAGCCACGCCAGTGAAACTCGGGGTCGTCGGTCGCATCAGACAAGCTGGGCCCGAGGAAGAAGTGTTTGTCGAGTGCATTGGCTTGCACGCGGTTGATGGGCGCTTCTTGCTCAGCACAGCTTGTCAAGCCGACGAGCAACCCGAGCCCTACGCCGCAGCGAAGTCCTTTTCTGAAAATCTTGCGGGTCATCGTTCATACTCCGTTGAACATGGTGCCAACTGCCTCATGTTCCTCAGTAGGGCCCTTGACCAAGGATATGACCGAGCTGGCGAACAGCGTCGATCAATCCGACGTAGCGAGTCAACTCGCCGATTTTTGACTCGTTGGGATCGAGGGGCTGCGGTTGCCCCTGGGCGTCGAGGATGAGTTCGGGGCGTCCGTACTTGTCGAAAACGGGCTTGCCTTGCTCCTTCTTGACGACGTACGAAAGAGTCACGAGCTGGTTCGCCCGCTGTAGCATCCGGGAAGCGATCCCGCGGTCCACCTGCCGACCGTCGATGTTTTCCGCCCCGAAGCTTCGGGCGATATAGGTGAACCCGGATCCGGGATGGTAGAACCGGACTTGATACGTTCGCCCTTCCGAACCGCCTTCATCCTTCTCATCCGGGAAAGCAGCGTCAGAGATATTGCCCTCCACACCGTCGATCCAAATTCGCATCTTGTGGATGAGGGTCATATCCGTATTTTCTCGGGCGTAGAGAGCCGAGAAAATCGATGCATAAAGCTGCTGCATATAGCCAAGGTTCGGATAAAGTACCTTCGCGCCCGCGGGTCGAGTCGGCTCACCCTTGTTCATGAGATCCAACATCGCAGGAATCGCCGGTTGTCCGGGTTGGTTGTTGTTGTCAACCCACATTCCGATGGCTTGCCAATCCTCCGCGAGCATCCCACCGAAAAGCCGGTCGAAAGCTTCCGGCATATCACTGCGGAAGTTCAGTTTCACACCACGATCGTCGAGATACACTTCCCGCGCAATCGTCGATAGAGTCGGTCGAGAGTCGCAAAGCGCAAGGAAGGCATAGGCTTTCTCAGCCCAGAAACCAGCGCGGGTTTCCCAATCCTCGAACTCCCAGGAACCACCACCGTTCGGCCCAGAGTCATAGGCGTCATCCACATAGCGCCCATCGATGGTCTGAATCGTGAAGTCCGCTCCCGGATCCACCCAGGGCAAGGCATCATAAACACCGGAGGGGTCTCCCGCACGCGGACGGTAGTCGCCCGGCTGAGGCGCGAGGACGTACGATGCCAAAGCGTTGAAAATCTCGGTGTTTGCCATGACATCGGGACGAGACCAGTTGTCGTCGCTGGAGAATATTTCGTAGTACTGTTTACCGAAGCTCAACCAACGTAGGTTGGTATTGGCAATGGACCAGTGATACGACCGTAGCAATTCGAATGTATCCATGGCATACCCCGCGGCTCCCCAACTGGGGGGCGAGCCCCTACGATGCCTACGGAAGTAAACCGAGGGATAGTTGGCATTGAAGTTGCGGATTTCGTTGACCGCCACTTCGTAGGTATCCGCTCCCGAATCCAACATATTCGTGTGGACGTAGGTGGGAGAATAATGCTCGCCGATGCGGTACGACCAACGAACCGTATCCGCGTTCCCACCGGGCAAGTCCGAGCGCGTATGCCACAACACCATCGGCTCTTCATCGTATACCGTGGGACAGGAATCGCTGACGAAATCATACCACGAGGCGTAATCACGCGGGAAAGGCTGACAAACTTTGTCATGGACCACACGCCACTTGGCCTGAGCTTTTTCTTCCGGCGTGGCTTCTCGACAGTCGCGCTCCGGATTGAAGGTGTTCAAGGCTCGATTCAACTTCGTGTAATGCCAACTATGCATGAAAGGATCCGGCCCAAACGGCTGGGAGCCATTGTCAAACGTCACAGAGTCATACACGAGTTCGCTTTCCGAAAGCTGCGTGAACATACGGGAAGCGAGACGGTACTGGTCGACCGGCTTGTCGGGATCCCGGCGGGGAATCACATCGTTATCGTAGGTTTCCAAGACTCGGCCGTAAATCGCCTTCGTCATATGGTAATCCCACGTTCCCAATCCCGCCGTTTCCGAGAAACGCTCAGATTGATACTCCATCGTCGAGGTATTGGCGAAGTACTCAATCATCGGTCTGGGTTCGGGACCATAGCCCTGCTCGTCGAGCGTGTGCGGGTCGAGATAGCGCGGACCCATGCAACTATCCTCAGCGTTCGGGTCCCGAGCTTTTCCCTCGCAGCTTGCCGTTGCCTGGCCTTCGTTGGTTCGAAGTTGCCAATACTGGGGCATGTAGTTGGTGGAGTCCCACGATGAGGAGAATTGGTGGCGCATGCCGAGGGCGTGACCCATTTCGTGAATCATGACGCCCTTGAAGCTCTCTAGCCGAAGCTCCTTGCGCATTTCAGCGATACGCTCTTCGCGGGAAAGGTGCCCATACTTCTGTAAGAAGTAGTTCGCCAGCGGAGCGTTCACAATCTGCCCCATCTGCGCCGTCTGCTGCATTTCGGAGAAACAGGCACCCGCGCGCGCAAACCGCTCTTCCATTTCCCTTCGGATGAGCTGCATCTTCGCCGCATCCAAGCCACGCAAGGGGGAAGCGGCATTCATGACCGAATCGGTGAGCTGCGCCGAAGGATCCAACTTGGCCGCCTTGAGCCACGCCGCGTCCATCAGATCGTGCTCCAATGGGGTGTTGCGCAACGGCTTCAAGAGCTGGTCATTGCGCAACGCCTGCATTTTGCGCAGGTCTTGATCCGCTTTGAGTTCAAGTTTCGCGCGCATGGCCGCTTTCGCGACTTCGACTCGACTCTGCGAGACTCCCCCGGAGGAAGGAGCGGATTGAGCCAAATTGAAAGTGTCGATCGCTTCGATCCTCTTTTGGATCTCCGCGTCCGATAGCGGCTCGGCCGGTAGCGGCCCACTCATGACTTTCGCATAACGGCCATGAGACCCACCAGCCATATACTCATCCAACGTCATGTCTCCCATCGCCACCAGCAACGTATCGAGCATGCGGGAGGCTCGGGATTCGATATGAACCGTAAGGGACGTGTTCCCGATGAGTTCCCCGGTCGTGGGATCCGAATGCAGATCCGTAACGCCGCCAAAGGGAGAGTTGGTCGCCCAAGGCCAGTCGATCAGCATGAACTTCCGCAAGTCACCCGTTCGTGCGGTGGCTCCCGCCTTGCCGCACGTCGCGTGATCGTAGCCTCGCACAGGGTTATGACACAAGGTAAAGACCGGTGTCTCATCGACCGGCCAGTCCACCAGCCACCCGCCATAACTCACCATCCGCTTTTCCGGATGGAAATACTGACCATGGCATTGACCCCGGTCCCCGTCTCCCGTGCGACGGCATTCCGCGGAACGCGCCATGGCGACGGCTGCCGTAAACATTTGGTTCCACGTGTAAACGACGTCCTCCACGGCTCCGCGGTCCATGGGGTTGCCGTTGGCATCCAAGGTGTCTTGGTACTCGAACGGCATTTCCTTGTTGACCCACCAGCCAAGGGTCTTGACTTTGCGGTCCCGGTAGGGAATCGTGCATTTTCCCGCTTTGCTCAACACATCCTTGATATAGGCGACTTCTTCAGGCGCTCGGCCTTCTCGCTCGGCAGCAGCGACAGCACCTTTTATCTCGTGGGGCTTCCACGAGATAAACGTGTCGCAACGAGACCCCTTGGAACCAACGTATCGTTCACATTGATCGGCTGTCCCGTCGTTGTTGCCATCGTCATTCGACGTGCAAGCGATATCCACATGGGATTTTTCCCAGATGTTGATGACATGCATCGGGATGTGGTAGCCCTTGTCCGTAAATCCATAGGCGGGATCGTAATCCGAGATGGGGGCTCCCCACTGAACCAACACCGAAGAGCCGGCGGTACCGAAGTTATTGACCACATCCTCCGCGGCAAGGCTGTTGATGAACGGTTCGAAGTCCCGGTTCGGGTCGATGCGCCAATACGTAAGGCGAAGATTCGCCGCTTGCATGTTGCAGTCGTTGATGTTCGTACCGGAAATCATTCCGTACACGATGCAAGAAGGCAACGAGCCCCAGGAAAAGTACATCTCTCCCGGTTCCACGAAAACCCGGTTGGTGACCTCGATATACCCCTCCTTCTCGTCGACGAAGGGAGCGTCCTCACTGGTCGGGTCCGTGACCTGATAGCGCATGGGGGTAATTTTGGGATCGCCGAACCACTTGCTGAACAGCTCATCGAGATACATCGGGTTGGCCACTTCGTTCGTCGACCAATCCACCCGGAAGTACTCGCGTTCGTACCACGGACGATCCGAGGTGTTTTCTTCCGTGATGTTCAGCTCTTCACCGGTCACCGGGTTGTAGGCTTTGCGGATGTCGAAGTGGCTCTCGATGCGATACGCGGCCACAACCGTTCCGTTCGCTTCCCCACCAGGAAGGCCCTTGTCATCACGACCACGACCGATCTGATACGCCTTCCGAACGAGCAGCATGTTTTCGGTAATCTCGAAGCGTACGCGATCGACGCCGGAACCCGTGCCGTAGTAAAAGGAAGGCTGATCGTAGGACGAGCCCACAGAGTAAGCTCGCATGAAGAACTCCGGATCGTCGGAGCTGTCGTGGAGATCTTCCCCGACAAAGAAGCTCTTTTTGAGCACGTTGGGCTGCACCCTGTCGATGGGTTCACGCTCCTCGGCGCATCCCATCATTGCGAGGCCTAGCAGCAGCCCCAGCGCCACGCCTCGTACCTTCATGCGTCTATTCATCCCGCAACCTCCATTCATTGCTGGACGCTTATCCTGACTTGATCGGTAACGCGTCTTGGATTCCCGGTGGCCGCCGACAGACCAGCCGTTTCAGCACCCGACGCTGTTTATTTTCTGACCGGCACCAATGTGGCGACGATCAGATTAATAATGTGACTGCCATACATCATTTCGCAGGGTCCCGGAGGTCGACACACCGGGTCGCGCTGGTAGATAGCAAGAAGGATACCGGCTCACAAGCGAAAATATCTCATGGAAAAATCCTGCCGAAACACCTCAGCGCTACCCCTCTAACGCAACCGTCGTCAGCCAATTTACGGTCGCTGCCGCGCCCCCCGGACCTAATTCCGTTGCCACTAAGACATGCCAGTATCATCAAAACTCCCTTTCGACCCCAAACGTCAGCTTTGCAACAGTCCATCCCTTTGACCCGTTAGCAGAACAACACCCGCGCTCTCCCACAACCCCGTTTTCTGTTGATTGCGGCTTACATCATCTGCTATCAGAGGCGGCGCGCTTCGTGCATTCAGACGATGCACCCATAAGTGCGCTCGGCGTCGTCCTCGGACCCGCCGATCGACTCAGGAAAAAAAGCGCTGCTGATTTTTCACGGCGTATGGAGATGCGAGCAATGCGGTCAATCAATACTCTGACAACGCTGAGCGCCACCGCACTAGCGTTGACTCTCGCGACCGGTGCCCAAGCACAACCCGGCGATCCCGCCCCCGCCCCGGCGACAGCGCAACCAGCCAATCCCGGCTTGTCCCTGTCTTTCGGCGGATCTTCTTCCTCTACCGCACCGGTCCAAGATTCGGGTGCCCAACCCACCGATGAGGAAAAGAAAGAAGCCGAGCAGGAAAAGCTCCCGTGGCGCGGCACCTCCCTCACCCTTGACCAGTCCTTCACTACCCAGACTGTCAACATCGGCGACAACGTCCAAAGCGACAACCCGCTTTACGAAATGAACTTATCGTTTCGACCGCGCTATTATTTCTTCGAACAAGGCCCGCATAGCCTTCAGGCTCGCCTGCGCCTCGAAGCCTTCCGCGAACTCACCAACGCCGACTACACCACCCGCGATCAAGAAACCCAGATCGGTAACACCACCCTCGACGTCATCTATACCGCCAAGCTGTACAATGCAGACGGTTTCCTGACCTCGGTCGGCATCGGTCCTCGCATTCTTTTTCCCACCAATAAATATACGTATCGCGGCGGAAACCGCTTGCGTATCGGCGGCGGTGTCAAAGCCGCGCAGGGCGTGCCCCTCGCCGGCGAAAACGCCACATGGTTCCCTTCCGCCTCCTTCGAAGCCAGCCTCTATTATATGAAGTACATCAACGCTTCCACCACAAGCACCAACGATGACTTCTCGCGGGAGCGACAAGACGCCGGAGGGCGAACGGTCGTGTCCAACCAATTCAGCGGCCGGGCCAAGGTTAGCCATGAACTTACGCCCCTTGTCGGTGCCGCCCTCGATATCACCGACAAACTCCACCTGTCGACAAGCTATGTCTGGATCCTCCACTGGGCTTACGGATTCGACGACACTGAAATCGATATCACGACCGGAAAAACTACCCCCAACCGCGTCGATGATCCCCAGACGTATCGTGTCACCCCCTGGTTCCTCGCCGGACTCGACTATGACATCATCCCCGAGGTCGGAGTAGGGATTGGCTATTATAACGCCACCGATCAAATCGGACCCGAGGGAACACGACGCAATCCTCTGTGGAGCCCCGATGCTCGTCTGTTCTTCGATATCACCGCCAACCTCGACGAAATCTACACCACCGCCTCCGGTAACCGAAAAAATGACGCGGCAAACCGTGGACTGACCCGTCAACAAGCACGCGCCAATAACATCGGCACCTGGTAGTCCATCCCACCATCGGAATAGCGTTCGATCCGCTCGCCTGCCTCCACGATTCCTCCCTGCCTGCCAATGCCCTTCTTGGACAACCTCGCTCGAGTCGTGTACCGTTTTAAGAAGTCTTCATCCGCTAGTACGTTGACACGAGATCCGTCGAATGCCGCTCAAGTTTCTCGGCCAAGACACAGGGGTCTTGCCCCGCATCGACCGCTACGAACTCATCGCCGAGCTTGCTAGCGGAGGAATGGCCTCCGTGTACCTCGCCCGCCTCGTCGGAATGGGCGGTTTCGAACGCTTTTTCGCGATCAAAAGACTCCACCCCCACCTCGGTCACGAAGAAGCTTTCGTCAGCATGTTCCTCGATGAGGCTCGCATCGTCGCTGGTATTCGTCACCAGCATGTCGTGCCTGTCCTCGAGGTCGGAGCTTCCGATCATGGCTACTACCTCGTGATGGAATACATCGAAGGCGAAAACCTCGGCACATTCCTCACCCAAGCCATCGAAACCAAATCGCCCATCCCGCCCAATGTCGTCGTGCGTATCCTTCTCGATGTGCTTGCAGGATTGCACGCGGCTCACGAGCATGTCGATGCCGATGGACATCCGATTGGCCTTGTCCATCGCGATGTTTCCCCACAGAACATCCTCATCGACACCAATGGTGTCGCCAGAATTGCCGACTTTGGCGTCGCCCACGCCACATCGCGACTCAGCAGCACTCGTTCGGGTCAACTCAAAGGAAAAGTTGCTTATATGGCGCCAGAACAAGCGCGCGGAGAAGGCGTTTCCCCTCGCTCCGACGTTTTTGCCGCCGCCATCGTCCTGTGGGAAAGTTTGACGAGTCGTCGCCTCTTTCTCGCCAACAATGAGGCCGTCACCCTCAACCGTTTGCTTTTCGAACCCATCCCCGAACTCGAGGAAGTCGCCCCCAGTATTCCCCGTGGTATCGCTCGCGTACTCGCCAGAGCCCTGCAACGAGACCCCGCCAAACGTTACGCCAGCGCCGCGGACATGGCCGATGAACTGCAAGCAACCGCTCGCGCCAGCGGATGGCTCGGCTCCGCATCAGACGTGAAATACTACGTTAGAAACGTGGTCGGCGTTGCCATGGAACGTCGACGTGCCTCGATCCGGGAACACTTGTCTCGTGTATCCAGCGAATCGAGTGGCACCGCAAACGCTCCCGGCATGCTCGAACGCCCCGACATACCATTCTCGAAACCATCCAATTCCAGCGTGTCGTCCGCCACCATGGCTGTATCGACCGCTTCATCCATCACGTCCTCTTCCGATACCCACTCCGAGACTCCGACCGCCAGCCGCAAGCGCTCATCGTCGCTGCTCGTGGCAGGCCTAGGATTCGGCCTATTGATTGTCGTCGCCGTCTTTTTTGCACTCAACACCAATCGCTCCCTCAACCAAGGAGCCTCGATGCCCAGCGCTTCCACGGTCTTGCCCACGACAAGCAGTACCGCCTCGCTGCCCATCACACCACCATCGTTCTTTTCGCACACGATTTCCGAGCTAGCTACGACTTCCGCCCAGCCTTCCGCTTCGTACCCAACCACGCCGATCGCATCCACACGATCAACCCGACCAACCTCCGGAAATGGAAAAACAACCACAGCCTCCCATCCTTCCGCCTCTGCAAAATCTCCTTCCGAACCTACCACCGCAACGGCGACCCCCACCGCAACCTCCCTCGACGACTTGAGACAAAACCCATATCGCTAGAGATACCTGCTTGCGATCACCTCAGAGATGAGCACGGATCTCCGTCGTTTTCACACTTCTTGGATCAATACCCAATTGCGATACTCTCACGATCATGTCCACGTCGACCGCACCTGGTTACCTTCGGTTGATCGGTTTCAGCGGCACGAACAAGGTGATGGCTGGCGAACTGTCACGCCTAACCACCCGAGCCGGCATCTCCCACTGCTTGCCGGAACCTCGCAAAGATGGCCTTGGCTCGCTCGTATACCCATTCGATCCCCATATCGCCGCCCTCGCCGTTCGGTACCATCGCACAAGTACCCGTGTGTTGTGGGACCTTTATGAGAGTCGAGCCACTCGTCTCGAACCCTTGTACGACGATCTAGTGCGTCAAATCCGAGACGATGACCGTGGTTGGGGACAGTCTGGATATGGAATCAGCGTCACGACTCATGGCGTCCAAGAATTTGCCGCAGGCGAACGGCAGATCGTGGGTACCGTCAAAAACGCTTTGATCGATGGCTCGAAGCAACGACAGGTTACGTTTCATGTCAATCCCAACGCTCCCGATCTGTGGTTCGATGTTCGGTTACGAGACCAGGTGTTAGCAGTGTCGATCGATCTCGCAGGGCGTCCGATGTCCCAACGAGGTTACCGTCGAATCGGTGGGGTTGCTCCGCTCAACGAAAGTCTTGCCGCCGTGCTCGTGATGTTGAGCCGACATCAACCACGCACGGAACCTTTGGTGGATCCCATGGCAGGAAGTGGAACGATCGCGATCGAGGCCGCATGCATGGGTCGAGCAACTCCAGTATGGGTTGCGCCTCGCACGGCCGCCTGTGAGAAACTCCCCGCCCTACGCTCACTGATGACGGAGATGCCCAGCCCCTTGTTCCCAGACACACAACCCATCGTCATCGCAAACGAATTGACGGAAGCAGCGCATTCGTTGTGCAAAGAGCATGTATCGAAAGCAGGCGCCTCCGCCTACGTCCACTCGCTGCAAGGCGATTTTCGACACCTCGATCCTCGATCGATATTCACAATATGCCGACAACGCGGCAACCAGTCCCCAAGAGGACTCATCTTGACCAACCCTCCCTATGGTGAGCGTTTGAAAACAGACAAACTACAAACTTTGTATCGAGATCTTGGTCAATGGTGCCGACAGTTCCGAGGATGGAAAGCCGCCTTCCTGATTGCCAATCCGAACTTCGTCGATGCTTTCGGTGGTCGCCCGCGCATCGTAAAACCCCTGAGCAATGCCAACCTACGCAGCTCCTTCGTGCTGTATGATCTATGATGTCTCATCGACCTTACGGAAGGTTCATGCGAGTTGGATTCATAGGGTCCCCGAACCCATCCTGGAAGTTGCTCGCAGACCATGGCATCCTTGGTTCCATTACAGAATCGAACGCTAGCGTCGAAACTTCTGTTCGGAGAGAATGCTATGAACCAACTTACCTTGCTCACATCGTTGGTACTTGTCGTTTGCATGGGATGCGGTTCCCCTCCCCCATCACAGACTCCCACGGTTGCTCCCACGGCCAAACCGCAACCAGCCGAGGTAGAACCAGAACCCGCGGACGAAACCGATACTTCGGAGCCGGATACGGAGGCCAACGAAGTGCAACCCACCATGCCACCCCAGGAGCCCATTCGTCCGCCATGCCACACCCTCGAGAAATCAAGGTGCAGCATTTCTCAAGGCTGCAAGTGGTATGAAAAAGGCAGCTCGGGGGAATGCATGGATGAATGACACCTCCGGACCAACCTCGGTTCGAACCGCCATGCTTCGCTCGAACAACTACGAAACAACCTTGAAGCAAGGTCGCAAACATGACTTGCCTCCCTTTGCATGAGGATGCGCTGCCACAAAGGTCGTCTCATCCAACAAGCTCCGTTGCATGGGCACAAACCAAGGGGACACGATGAATCTTCGAACTTGGCTTGGAACCTTCACCCTCTTCGCCGTTGCCTGTTCAGGCCCTTCCTCGACTCGCCCACAACATGGTGATGCCGGTTCCACATCGTCTCATGATGCCAACGCCAACGATGCCAACGCCAACGATGCGGGACCGTGCCTGTCCATCCAAGGTGCTGTATTCGCCATCGATACACTGTATTTCGGCGATCTGGATTGGGATGGCCGCGAAGATAATTCCGCCTGGATGCTTTTTGGATCCAATCTCGATGGGCTCGATTCTAATGCCAGCCCGCAAAATCATTGCCAACCCGCGGCCGGTGCATCTCCAGAATCCGTATATACCGACGGGAAAAATGGCATCGACAACTCCTTCGGAAAAACGATCGTGCCGTTATTGGCGTCCGTAAGCCCAAGTTTTTCCAGCCGGGTCAATGACGCCATTGCGAATGGTGTGTACTCGTGGCTTTTCAAACTCGACCCCTTTGACGCGAAGGAAGCGTCCGTATCCACCAAAGTATTCGCGGCTGATTCACTCGAAAACCTCCCGTCGTTCGATGGAACCGATTGTTGGCCGATCGCTCGCTCGAGCTTGAACGACGTATCCGATATCGAGTCCGCTACCGTCTCTTTTCCTGGAAGCAAACTCGTCCAGGGTCAACTGACCACCAGCTCACTCAACAGCTTCCAACTCACAGTCCCCATTTCCGGCACCACTCTCGTTCTGACCGCCCACCACGCAAAGATCGAGATCACCTTCGAAGACGATCCCAGTGCATCCTCTCGCGGTCGGCTGTCAGGCATCGTCGATACCGAAGAGTTCATCGAAGAAGCACGCGATGTACTCGGATTCATGAATCCCGATATGTGCTCCGGCCCCGCGTTCGAATCGGTCGCAACGTCCATCCGACGCGCATCCGATATCATGAAAGACGGTACACAAGATCCCGCTTCCACTTGCAATGGGATTAGCATCGGGTTGGGCTTCACGATGACCCGGGCCGGTATCCGTGGAGTAGGTCCCGCTATCGAAGCTGGCGTGGATCCGTGCCCATGACCCCTTCCCTTCCATGCCCAAATCGTCGGCTGACAGATGTAACTAATTGATTTTATTTATATTTTTCGTTCCCCATCCAAGGCCGGCACGACAACTCCCGTGCAAAACGCCGCTTGCCAATGCACAGAAGATGCAAGGTTGGCTTACCCTGATTTTCGGCCAAGGCGCGGCGCGCACCTGTCGCATCGTTGGGTTTGTCAAACACGGGCGGCGACAAGATCCCATCGGGAGGCCTTCGGGAGGCAATGGCTTCGGGATTCACCTCGCTGCACCGAGTGCCGCACCAAATCTTTTCACGACACCACACACTTTGCCATCGAGTGCGTCGCGATGGAATCCTGTGCTTGGAAAAATGATCAGGGCGGGCTGATGGTCAACGACACGGTATCGCTATAACCATCGTAAGAAACCTCCCCGACCTTGTGATATACCCCACCTCCCGAAGACGCATAAATTCGGAACGCCCCCACTTCCGCCTTATGCACCAACCGATCATTCGCGTCTTTGCATACCCCCGTGTACGTCACGGAAGTTGCCTTGCCCAAAATCCCCGAACCAATGCATGGCCCGATGGTCGACCCATCCCGCAAAACAAGGTCAAAAGAATAGACATAGGCGCCCCCAAGCGAGTTCCAAGAGACGTGAACCGCATTCTGGTTGACCGCGGTACCATCGTCTTTCCAGACAATACGTTGACGATACGTATCTCGTCGAACCAGGTTGCCTTGATGGAAAACGCCCACGTGGAAAAAGTTGAAAGTTTCGCCTCGCCAGGTCGTCACGGAATTGTGTCCATGGGTCTCCACAAGTTTGCCGTTCAATCCATAAGCAGGCGTCGTCAGTCGATGAGCAACCGTCAGACTTCGACGCAAATCCGCGGCGGTGTTGCCGATCATGTATCGCGTTGTATAGGGTCCCCGAAAATCCGCCGTGCTGAAGAATAAGTACAGGCGGCCTTGGCGCGAAAACGCCTCGGGAGCTTCGTTGATGATCCCTTCATCGGGATCTCGCGCTCCCTTGATATCCGGTCCCGTATGAAAAAGTTGATCGGAAGCGTCTGACAACCGAATGGACGTGACATTGTTTCCACCTGCGAAATACACGTAGTACAAACGACCGTCCAACACGGCGGGATCGATTCGAATGGCGTTGCCACACAACTCCGGGCAACCCGCCGCGGTATAGGTCCGCGGGCCTTTCGTCCCTGGAAATAGTGGCTCCGGTTTGCCGAAGTCGAACGTATCTCCCGACGCAAAAGCTCGAAAGGTCGCCACATCCTTGCCGGTCTGCTCGATGGGAGGACAAGGACCATCGAATTTGCCAAGCTGAAGCGCCGAAAAGTACAGCGCAATCCCTCCAGCCTCTTGCACAATCGCCGGTGCCCACATCCAACAATATCGATGGGCAGGATCGATATCGCTCGGACGATATACCTTGAATTCATCCCAATGGATAAGGTCGGAAGACTGCCGGAAACGAAAGTCCGTGGCTTGCCCCTCGGACGTACCCGATAGAACGAAACGCTCTTCAGTGAGCTTGAGCACATCGGGATCCGCAAGACCTTCCACAATCTTCACTCGTTTGCCGTAATCGCCGTTCAACGTCTCACACGCGACTCCCTCGAATCCTTCATGACACTCGCAAGCTCCCGTCGAAGTCGAGCAGGTGCCATGCCCCGAACAATCCACGCCATCACAGGAACCAGTGGCAGCCCCTTCGGTTTGTCCATCTTGGCTCGCAGAAGAATCCGGCACATCTCCCTCGGGATAAGAGCCGTCGGGCTTCGGAGGAGCCTCATGATCCGAAACGGAATCATCGGAAGCATCCTTGCCGCTCAGATCTCCCGCGTCACCTGCCGTCCTCTCATCACCCCCATCGCCGTGAACCCAATACGATGGTCCCGATGAATCCTCACCACAACCCGCGATCATGCTCAGCGAAGCGGACATGCCAAGCAAGCCAAACACGGCGAGCGGAAACGGTCCGAACATCCAATCGGTACAGCTCATTTCTTCATGATTTGTGGAAAACGAAGGCGTGTCAATCCACAGCCGAAAGCTACACCATCGCGGGTGAAAGAAATCCCGCGTGCTGATTTGCGGAAAGAAGAGAAAAAGCGAGACACGAATGGCTCTGCTTACAGCTCTGAGAGGCTGTTTAACCGAATAGCCTGAACTTTCGTACCAGAGCCGCGCACGTTCCCGTTTGGCGTGCCAATACATTGGGTCACTTGGCCACCACAGGGGCTCCGGAGACATCGCTGACGCACCCCTGCGCAACAACTCCGTCGTTCGAGCTGCGTTTCGTTTTGTCGTACGTTGAAATCAAATCAGGCGGTGCGACGAATCCGCAGCACCGCTGCCCGCGCGTCGGGCCCGGGTCGCAGTCTGCGCTACCCAATCGCGAACATGACCCCCTCGATCACGTTTTCTTCGTTCATACAATAGCGCTCGTGGCCCTTCCTCGTGCGACGATAACCTCCCATCCAACCGAAACTCCGCCCCATGACTCCGTGCTTACGCACTGACGCAAAACCTTTGATCTCGGCACTGCGTTGGGTCACTTCGAGAACAATACCCGTTGGTGGCTCGGCCAAGTCGATGACCTATCCCCCGTACGCGCCATCCACCAGAATTATCTGTATCATTGGAAATGCGCTGGGAGCACCGTGAATCAACGGAATAGCGCCATCACGACCCTGCCCATCGGCTGGCGTTACACTGACAATCAACACCAGACCGTGCCCGTCGACAAGGATATGGCGCTTTCTGCCCCTTATCATATTACCCTTCCGAGTGTGGTCATGGGGCGCCACTGACGCCTACGGAAGCAGGTCGTGGGGCAAATGCCAACTTCATCCTCCACGCCCGCCCATGTCATCACTCAATCAGATTCTTGAAAACCCTGTATATAATCAAAATTGAATTTTCAGGTAATCATGGCCTGCGACATAATCATAGGCCATGGGTATTCGCCTCGCCTACCCCATTTCTACACCCGCAGGACCAGCGCCTTCATGCTACCATGCATCGGCACTTTTTCGGGAAGGATGTGATCATGCGCTCACCCTTGTGCTTCGAGTGGATTGGGGTCGTAGGGCTCGTTTTCACCATCATCGGCTGTGGCGGCGATGACACCGAGTGCGGCCCAAACACCGTGGAAAAAGATGGAAAATGTGTTTCCAAAATCCAATCTTGCGCACCTGGAACCCACCTCGTGAGTTCCCGATGCGTTCCCTTATGTACAGACGCCGAAATATGGGACGGCAGCTCCTGCGTCCCCAAAACCCAGTGCGGTCCCGGCACCCGACTGCAAGCAGACCGATGCGTTTCCGTTTGCGAGCCCACGCAAACCTGGAATGGAACGGCGTGTGAGACCATGACCGAATGCGCGCCCGGCACATCCTACAACGACATCACGGGCGAGTGTGAACCCAACGAAAAGGCATGCGCGCCCGGCAGTTCCTGGGTCGACGGCCAATGCGTATCAGACCTCGCCTGCGGACCGGGAACCAAGGCTGAAAACGGACAATGCGTGCCGGAAGGATTGCCGGTCGCCGATGTGGTCGAGTCCAGCGAGCCCGACGGTGCGGCCGAATTCAAAATCCCCAACCCGGGGAAAACCATCATCCTTGGGGGTGTCATCGATGAGCCCCCGGGATTCGGATATCCAGATTGGGACACTTTCGTCTTTGACGCCAAAGCAGGAACGTACTTGCAACTCGAAGCCTATTCCGCAGGCCCCCTGCGCCCCGCTTTCGTCCTTGAATCCAAAGCGAGACATCCGGATGGATCGCCCCGTTTCTCCCGATATGGCGCACAGGGCGAGGGCGTTGTCACACGGCGGGAGGTCTATCTGCCCTTTGACGGAACGTATGAACTTCGCGTGACGGACCATGACCACTTGCTAGCAAGCCTTTTTTCGAACGTCGGAGCGCTTCCGGTGGGGGGCGACAACTACGCTTATGTGGTGGAGATTCAGAACCTCGGAGCACCAAAACCTAAAAAAATCAATACGTTACCAGCCACGGAGAGCGGTGATCTCGCCGATGGCTCCTTGTACTTTTATTCATTTCCCGGAGCCAAAGCTGCGACGGTAGTCAGCGGCCGTTCCGTAGGCGTTCCCCCTCCCGCCAAGGTCAGTGATATTTTTCGCGCTCTGATGGCGGTAAACGGAAGTGGTCAGTCTATCCATGAGCGGGTGACTTCCCAAACCCAACAGGACACGGAAGTGCTCGTGCTTGGCGGCTCCTCGGAACCGATGATCGTGCAGGATCACTTGCTTGCCATCGGCCCCCACCAAGAGTTTCTGCTCGAAATGGACGAGATCGTCCCTAAGGATTGCACGAAAAACGACTGCAAATCCGGAAGCCTCGCGGATAACGAGCAAGCCTTGTGGAAGTGGAACCTCGCCGAAGGCGATTTTCTGACCGTCGGAGCTTATTTACCCAATGAAAATCGGTTGATGAAAGCCTCCCTGCTCGATAGCAACTTGCAGTTCACCATGGATGACAGTTGGGTGAGTCCTTGGGATGTCGGGGTGGGCTACCTATACGCTTCGGAAGCCACATCTGCGTATCTATGGCTTCGAGAGGTCGAAGGAGAAAAAGTGAATGAATACCTCGTAGATGCCAGAGTGGTGAAAACGCCCGCCTTTTCGTCCGGCCAGACCTATAAAAACCTTCCGCTGCATGAAATGCCTCCGTACACCTTGCGGAACGCGGGTATCGGACATTTCAAGGGGGAAGCTGGGAAGGTGGTGTTTTTCAGCGGATTTTCGACGAAACCGGAGGGTGCCTGGCAAGCTCCCCAAGAATTGTTGATGACACCTCATCTCGAACCCATGGGACCGGTCATCGATACCAAGGCGTGGAACTTTCCCGATGGATTCGTCACGCCGCTATTTGGTTATATCAAAGACGATGGGCATTATCTTCATTACGTTTTCGATGGAGGCCCCCCGTTTTCGGGAGGAACCTACGAAACGCGGATGACGATACGAAATACGTTTCCTTTGGGCAAGCCGGCGCAGGGCGCTCCGATCGAGGTGAGCAATCATAACTTGTCTCAAGGCCTGGCCCTCTACACATTCGAGGCCAACGCCAAGCAGTATGTGGATATTACGGTCACTCCAACCTTGATATCCGGATTGGTTCCCGATCTTTGGATCTTCAACTTCGGGCGTCCTGAATTTGCATTCGTCAATTATCGCTGGGTCGGGGACATGAGTTCGCCTCGCCTGGGCCTGATTCATCGAGAAACCGGAACATCGAGCAAGGCCATCACCGCCGGATACCAATCCCCTTACGATGGTATTACGGTATTGCTCGTTCAATCGTCCGGCGGTTCGGGCTCCATCACCGACGTATTCGGATTGAAAATCGAAACGCCTCCACCTCCAGGCAACGATACCTGCGCCAAGGCGGGCCCCCTTACCTTGGATTCCAGCGGCCATACCTCTTTTGGTTGGAATATGTCGAGCGCCACGAATACCATCACCCATTCGGGCTGCACGGACTACCCCTCCGATGGCCCCGACACGTTTTTCAGTGTGAATTTGAAAGAAGGCGAAACGATTGACATTGAGATGTCCACCGACACATTCAGCGCTTCGCTCTACTTATTCACCGATTGCTCCCAGGTGAAAGCCACTTGCCGCGGGGCCTCGGAATACGGCAAACCTCGCCGCGTGACCTACACCGTTCCTCCCGGTGGTGGTGGGAAATACATCATTGGAGCCGATTCCCATGAGCATGCCGGCTGGTTCGACATGGATGTCAAAGTCTCGAAACACTGAGAAACAGGAGCAGAACATGAAACACGAGGAAAACTACGCGCGATTCATTGTCATCCTGGCCTTGGTGTCGACGGCCTGCGGCGGAGATGACCTGGAATGCGGCCCTGGAACCCACCCCTACGGAGACCGTTGCGTGGCAGACGTCTCCTCCTGTGGCGATGGCACCAAACTTGTCGATGGCCAGTGCGTCCCCTTATGCGCCGATAACGAGATTTGGACAGGAAAACATTGCGTTCCGGACTACCAATGTGCTCCAGGAACATCACCCGTGGCGGGCCAATGCGTTCCCACCTGTACCAAAGACGAGTATTGGAACGGCCAAAGCTGTTCGAAAACTCCCCGCTGCGCCCTTGGAACGGTTTTCGACGAAAATACAGGTAGTTGCGTTCCAAACGAGCTGATTTGCGCCAAGGGTACCCACCTGGATAACGGGCAATGCGTACCGGATACTTCGGCCTGTGGCGACGGCACCCATCTCGAAAATGGACAATGCGTCCCCAACCGTCTTCCCGCACCCGATGTCGTGGAGTCCACGGATCCCACCGGCAAAGTTACCTTCGACCTGCCGGATCCCGGCAAGTCGATCACCTTGGGAGGAACCGTGGATACACCCATCGATCTCAATGGGGATTCCATCGTAGATGCGGATTATGACCGCTTTTCTTTCTCCGCTCAGGCCGGCACCTGGATCCGCGTCCATGCCACCTCCGAGGGAGCCGCGCATCCGGCCTTTGCCCTGGTTTCAGACGATACCGATGCGCAAGGACAAGTCCTTTATGCTCGATATGCCGTCAATCCCCTCGGCGTGGATACGGAAAGGGAATTTTACCTTCCCCGATCCGGTAACTATACCCTTGTCGTCTCCGATTATACTCATGTCACGAGCGATCTATTCGGATGGCTCGCTTTGCCCGTCGGAGGCGATGACTTCACCTACTTGATCACTGTGGATAACCTGGGCGATCCAACCCCAACCCCCATCGCTTCCGTTCCGGCGTCCAAAACTGGAGACTCTGGCGCTGGCGCCCTGGCGTTTTATCAAATGAAGGACCTGAAACTCCATGACGCCCGGGTGGCTCAACATATGGGCAAACCATCGGGCATGATGGCCAGTGATACGTTCGGCGCACTCATGCTTTTCGGTCCGAAGGGGACTTTGGTGAGGGAAAGTCTTTCCTATTCGCTCACGGGCGATGCCACCATCCTGTTTGCGGCCACCGAGCCGGGCGACCATCTGCTGGTGGTGGACCATCTGCTCAGTATTGGACCCTTGACGGATTATGAACTGCGGGTAGAACAGGTGGATACGGTGGATTGTGGAGCCGCGAATTGCGCTGCGGGCACCCTCGCCCAGGGCACGAGCAAACTACTGTATTGGGATTTGAAGGAAGACAACGTTTTCGCGATGGGAGCCAAGGTTCCCGATACGGAATCGTCTTCTCTTCAGGTGCAAAGGATGGACGCGGGCCTGGTTCCTGTCGGAGAAAAAACAAGTGCAAGCAAATACGGTCCCGCCAAGATTCGCACGTACATCGAAAAAGACCAGCGTCTTTACCTGCTGCTGACCGGCTACAATGGCAATGCCATCGCCAGCTATGAACTGGATGTGAAAACACCCACGGTGGACCGATTGACGTCCGCTACCACCCATTCCGGTCTCAAAGTTCACGAAATGCCCTTGGATATCTACCCTTCCGCGGGAATGGGCCGATGGGATGCCGCGGCCGGACAGGTCATCCTGTCCACGAGCTTCACCACGGCTTGGCCAAATTGGACCCAACCCCTCGAAGAGTATCTCACCCTTGGATTCGAACCTTTGCCCAAACTCCGCGACACGACCGACCCGGCGTTCCCGAACAGCATACTGCCGCCGTTGATGGCCTATATGCCCAAGGCCGGACGTTTCTTGTACCAAACCAAAGATGACGCCGGAGGAGATATCGTGGGCGCTTCGTACGACACCACGTTTCACGCTCTCACACCTATTTCCCTCGCAACCCCCACCGCCGGAAATCCCGTAAGCAAGACGAACCAGGGATTGATCCCCACCGCGGGCTGGTCACTCTTCGGCTTCTCGGTCCCCAAAGGCCAAACCGTCGCCTTGAAAGTCACTCCGAAGGGCACGGAACCTTTGCAAGCGGAAGCCTGGATCGTAACACCAGGACGCCATCAATATACCTCAGGAAACCATTCCTGGGTGGCAGACAAAGAGGAAATCGGTCTTGGGATATTGGCACGACAAGCAGCTTCCGCACCCGGACAGGAAGTCCAACTCCTTGTCGAAGCGCCCTACGACGATACTCAACTGGTTTTCATCCGAAACATCGATGCGGGAGATCCCACCGGAAGGGCGTGATTGATCACCCGGTCAAACTGACGCTCAAGCAAGCCGGTCTTTGAGCCGTTGCTGAGGGGTTTACGCGATAGCGCCATCTCGTCGGGTCGCCGCCACTCCCACATCATGGCGGCGAGATG
>Ga0208458_1000048_pt1 | contig 150966 bp, 140 predicted proteins | sample AD_UKC085_MetaG_FD_184432 | JGI IMG/M metagenome (GOLD analysis project Ga0208458, IMG submission 184432) | Active sludge microbial communities of municipal wastewater-treating anaerobic digesters from USA - AD_UKC085_MetaG (SPAdes) (version 2) | ecosystem: Engineered > Bioreactor > Anaerobic... | reverse complement strand
CCATAATGGCGGACAAGTCGGTCACGTACGAGCAGCTCATCGCAGTCGTAGATGCCATAAGGACGGGCGGCGGGGTGCACCTTGCGCTGGCCGTGGAAAGGAAGCCGGCAACGGCGCCCGGGGGGAATGACTGATGCGTAAGAACGGCGCGGCGGGATCTATCGCCCTGCTCGTATCGGTGGCGATGCACGCGCTACTGCTTTTGATACCGTGGCAGCCGGCACAGGTGATTGACCTGCTTCCTCTCGAGGGGGCGGGCGTCGTCGAGCTGGCGGCCATATCGCCCGCGAAGGGAAGCCCCGGCATGGAGATCGTGGAGGAAGAGCCCGTCGAGCAACAGCAGAAGACGGCGGCCAAGCCAGAGCCGGAGAAGAACATCACGACGCTAGCCCCCAAGGCCGCCACGAAGCCGCAGGTGGTGCAGGCCCCGGCCAAACCCAAGGCCGACATCGTGGTATCCGACAAGGGCACGATGCCGGTTCCAGCGGAAACCGTCGAAGAGCACGGGGAGCCGGGGATCGAGACCGAGGCCGACGGGGGTACCGAGCCCGTAGAACAAGCGGTGCCGGTCGGGCCCTCATACCCGGGCGAGGATCCCACAGGAGAGGCGATGGTGGCCTCCAAGAGGGCGATGACCTATCCTAAGGAATCCATGAGCTCCTACAGCGAAGGCGACGTGATGGTGGAAGTGTACGTCGCAGCATCCGGGACGGTCATGGCCACCAACGTGCTCAGCGGTCCCGACGACATAAGGCTGAGGGAGATGGCCGTGAAGACGATAGCGAGGTACTGGTCCTTCAAGCCAGCGGAGAGGAACTATAAGGTAGTGATAGAGGTGTCGTTCAAGATGGAACCCGTGGCAGCGGCCGAGCCACACTTCATCAGCGCGACTTTCATAGACTGAAGGGAGGGGCCGCCGTCATGAGGAAGGCCTGCCTATTAGCCACCGTGCTCGCGCTGGTTGCGCTTCTGGCCGCAGGGGCCCAAGGCGCCGCCGCCCAACCGGTGGTAAGCATATCCAACGAATTCATAAAGATAATAGTGAATGCCGGGGAGGCCGAGAACGGCAGGTTCGGGGTTGAGACCACAGGAGGGGATCCAGAGAACCCGAACGATGATTCCATGCCCCTCATATACGGCAGACCGGTCCCATGGACCAGCTACACGACCGTGAGGATAGACGGCGAGGACTGGGTCTTCGGGGGCAAGGCATCGAAGAGGGCCGGCCTCAAGGGTAAATACGGGACCGTGGTGATGGCCCCTTCGCAAAGGGGCAATTCGATCTCCACTGTCTACATGCTTGGCCCGGTGAGGGCGGTGCAGGACCTGTCGTTCACAAAGAGCCAGATGACGGGCTACTACGACACGGCGAGGATCGCATACACCCTGCTGAACACGTCCGACAAGGACGTCACGGTGGGTTTGAGGCTTATGATAGACACGATGCTAGGAGCGAACGACGGTGCCCCCCTAAGGGCCGGTGAGCTGGGAGTCGTATCTGACGCGGACTTCCTTGGCAATTCGATGCCGGACTTCTGGCAGGCCTTCGATTCGTTCACCGAACCTTCGGTTACGTCGCAGGCCACGCTTAAGGGCGGGGAGCTCACGGTGCCGGCCCGGGTCGCCTTCAGCAACTGGGGGGCCTTCGCAGACAGCCTGTGGGACGTCAGGCTGGTCGAGGGCAGGGACTTCACCAGGGAGGGCGAGTTCGACCTTGATTCTGCGGCGGCCATGTACTGGGACGGGCTGACACTGGCACCCAACGCGCAGGTGACGCTCGTCACATACTACGGGCTCGGCGGTATAGTCCTGTCACCCGGCGTGATGTCGATAGGCATAGCGGCGCCGGCGGAAGTGTCGGCCGTGAAGGAGGGCCAGCCGTCCTCGTTCATGGTGGTGGCATACATACAGAACACGGGCAAGGGCCCCGCCCTGGACGTTAAAGCGACGCTAGAGCTGCCCAAGGGCCTCAAGCTGCAGTCCGGATCCAGCGCAGTAAGGAACGTCGGGGACATCAAGCAGGGCGCCATGACCCAGCTTTCATGGCTAATCGCCTCCGACGGGGCGACGTACGGCGACCAGCAGCTCAAGCTCAAAGTAGAATCCTTCAACGCGGAGAACAACTCGCTGGTAAGGAGCGTAAAGCTCCTGTCTCCCCCGAGGCTAGCCCTAAGGTTGGAGCCGTTGACGATAGGCCTTTCGGAGGACGGGGGCCTGTTGGCCTCGTATCCTGTGGGCGCGGTGCTGACCAACGTGGGCGACTCATCTGCCTACTGGGCCGAAGCCTCCTTGGAGCTGACCGGCGCTAAGCTCGCCCCCGGGGACGCGGCTACCAAGCAGCTCGGACACTTCGAACCGGGCGAATCCTACAAGGCGGTCTGGCACATACTGCCGGGCGCGCTGTCGCAGGCCGTACAGCTAAGAGCGAAGGCCATGGCGTCGAACGCGAAGCAGGTGAACACGATAAGCACCGTAGACGTGCCCAAGGTGCAAAGGGGCATAAGGCTCGAGCTGAGCACAGACAGCGGGTTCGCGGAAGCGAGGGTGATGGCCGTAAGGCTTTCGGACGTCGCCAAGATAGAGTTCGACATCGCATGGGACGGCGACGTGCTGGTCCCGCTCGGCAAGAAACCCGTGAACCCCGGCTTCTTGATGCTGCTTCCCGACGGGACGCACCCCGGTTTCGGCGCAGGGAACGTACAGCAGGGCGCCATCAGGGGCATAACATGTTCCTTCCTGCCGGGAGGAGAGCCGGACGGCCAGCTGGTGAGCATAGACTTCAGGATAGCGAAGTCCGGGGGAATGACGATATCACTCGAGAACGTAAGGGCCTACGATGCGGCCGGCAAGCCGGTGGCCATCGACAACGACGGCCTTGAAGCAATAATCAGACATTGACCGGAGGTGCCATCATGATGATATCCACGAAAAGCAGAATAGCCTCGGCAATAAGCATAGCCATGGCGTTCTTGCTGTGCTTCGGGGCGGTCGCTGCCCCGCAGGTGAAGGACGTGCCGAAGGACCACTGGGCGTACGAAGCGGTCATGAAGCTTGTAGACAAGGGCTACCTGGGAGTGTACGACGACGGTACCTTCAAGGGCGAGGAGGGCGTGAACAGGTACCTGCTCGCGTTCGTGGTGGCCAAGATGCTGACCGACCTCGAAAAGGGCGCCGTGACGGCCACAGAGGAGGACATGGGGATACTAAGACAGGTCGCCAACGAGCTCAGGGCAGAGATAGTGCCGCTGATGAGCACCCTGGACATAAGGGTCAAGGCGCTTGAGAGCCAGTCGGCGGACGCCGGCAAGGCGCTGACCGCCGAAAGGCAGGAGCGCAAGGCCGAAGCGGCGGAGATACTCGCCGACCTGGACTCGCAGGCGGTGCGCATCAAGGCCATAGACGAGGCGATCGCGGGGACGAAGCAGGGCATCGCATCGCTGGAGAAGTCGTTGGCCGACGAGAAGGCCGCCAAGGACAAGCTGATAATGGCGCTGATGGACGAGGTCAAGGGCGACAAGGCCGAGGCCGACGACCAAGCTGCCAGGACGGCTGCGGCCATGGAGAAGACAAATGCCGCCGTAGCGGGGCTCGACGAGGCGCGCAAGAAGAGCGAGGCCGACCTGCAGTCGCTTTCCGCGGACGTGACGGCCCTGAAGGCGGCACTTGGCGCCGACATAGACAGGGCGGTATCCGACCTTTCCGCATACCTGGAGAAGGAGAGCGGAAGCAGGAAGGCCCTCGAGGAGAAGATGGCGGCCCTGGAGGGCAAGACCGGCAAGGACCTCGAGTCCGCCGTGACATCCATAAAGGAATGGGCGGCGGCCGAGCATTCCCTGGCAGCGGAGAAGTGCCTTGCGGATCTCGCCAACTTGGAGGGGAAGCAGGACAAGGCGTTGGAAACAGCCGTTGGCGAGCTCAAGGCGAGGATGCTCGCGGAGCTGACGGTAATGGGCGCAAGGCTGGATGGTGCGGTAGAAAGCCTTAGCTCCTACATAGGCGAGGAAGAAAGGCTAAGGACCGCCGCGGATGCTAGCCTTTCGGCGAAGCTTGCGGACCTGGACAAAATGCTGGGCGCGGACATAGAGAAGTCGGCGGCGGGCCTGCTTGCGGAAATCGAAACGGAGATCGTGGTCAGGAAGGCCGAGGACGCGGCACTCAGGACTGCGATGGAAGCGGGACGCCAGGAGGCGCAAAAGGCGCTTACCGACGAGAAGGCGCTTCGCGAGCAGGCTGACAAGAAGCTTGACGACAAGGTGGCCGCCCTTTCCAAGAGCCTGGATGAGAACAGCTTCAACACCTCGGCGCTGATACTGAAAATAGCATCGGAACAGGCGGCTCTAAACGACGAGTACACCGCGTCGATAGCGTCTCTAAGGAAGGCCATGGACACGGCCAACCTCAATATATCCGCACTCAAATCGGACCTTTCGGCGGTGACCGCAAGGGTAGGGGCGCTCGAAACCTCGCTCGAGGTAGTGAAGGCTAACCTCGAGACGGCGGTGGGCCAGCTGGTCAGCGTGAAGAACGACCTTGCGACCCTGACTCTAAAGCACAACGCGCTCGACGCCAAGGTGGCCGCAATGCAAGTGGACGTCGACGCCAAGATGAAAAAGTCCGCCCAAGAGGCCAACGACCTGATGACCGCCCAGTCCTGGGAGGCCCAGGAGCGCGAGAACGCCCTGAAACAGCAGATCAAGGACCTTGAGATGAAGCTCTCGGAGCAGGACCTGAGCATGAAGGCCGAGATGAAGAAGCTCCAGGGCTTCGGCATCGTAGGCATCGTGCTCGGCGCGATCGGGGCCATAGTGGGTATAATCGCCATGTTCCTGCCCAGCGCGCCGTAACCAGCGGCGGGGGCGCGAACGATAGGACATAAGATAGCTGCGGGCCCCCGGGAGCGACCGGGGGCCCGTCGCATAAAGGACAGAAAAAGACCGCCGGTCAGCCCGGCGGCCCTTGATGGCATCAGAGGCGGTCTACTTGCCCTTCACACCCACTACGCCCTTCGTAAGGTCCACGCTGTGGCACCAGGTGCAGTTGCCGCTGTAGTACTTTATGAATGCGTTGTCCTTGCCGGTGAAATGCGCAGAATGCACCACGCTGCCCACAGTACCCGCGGAAGCTCCCGCCTTATGGCAGGTGTAGCAGTCCTTCAGCTCGTCGAGCATGCTGTCGGCGACCTTGGGGTGGTTCCCCGCGGCGATCATTGCCTTCATACCCGCAAGTATGGTCCTGTCAGCGTCGCTCGCCTTGACGTGGCAGTCGGTGCAGCCCTTGGGCAGGTCGTCCTTGGCGTTCACACCGGGTATCGTAAGGGACGGTACGGCGGCGAAGACTATGATGGAAGCTATCACCACGGTCGCCAGTACGATGCCTACGATCAGTATCTTCTTCATCTAATTCCCTCCTTCCTCAGAAATCACGAATATTCTATCAGAGCTTTATGCATAAGACAATTCACAATATCATTTATTCAGACGTGCCTCAAAGGGCTTTGTTCACGGTGATTCAACCAGCCCCAGATGATATAATATCTAGATAGGATTCTACCTGAACAGAGGTGCGACATGACCGGTACGATCTTGAACACGGCGACTGTGCTAGCGGGCACCGGCGCAGGGCTCCTTTTAAGGAGCCGCATACCCAAGGACTTCGGAGGCGAGCTGGTGAGGGTCATGGGGCTCTTCACGCTCGTGATAGGCCTGAAGAACGCCTGGAGCTCACCCGACCTGCTCGTGACGCTTGTCTGCGTGGTGCTGGGTACCGCCGTCGGCATGGTCGTAAAGCTCGACGACAGGCTCAACGGCCTGGGAGACAAGCTCAAATCGCGCCTCGGCAGGGTGGGGGAAGGGAAGTTCACAGAAGGGCTGATGGCGGCCTCGCTGCTGTTTTGCATAGGGCCGATGACTGTGATGGGCTCCATCTCCGACGGGCTCACAGGCGATTACTCGGTGCTTGCGATGAAGGCCGTCATGGACGGGATAACGTCCATGGCGATGGCCTCTACGCTGGGCATAGGCGTGGGCTTCTCCGCACTGGTGGTCTTCGTGGTCCAAGGTACCTTGACTCTGGGGGCCGGCCTGCTGCAGGGCATAATGACGGACGCCATGCTGGCGCACATGACCGGGGCGGGCGGGCTGATCCTGGTGGGTCTGAGCTTCAACCTTTCGATGAAGGCCGGGATAAAGGCGGGCAACATGCTGCCCGCACTCATAGTGGCGGCCGTGGCGGCCGCGATAATCTGATCTGGCGGTGATTTGATGGAATTCTACAAGATGCACGGTTTGGGAAACGATTTCGTGTTCACCATGGCCGAAGCGGGTGACCTGAAGAGGCTCCAGGGCATGGCGAAGCGGGTGTGCGACAGGAACTTCGGGGTGGGCGCGGACGGGCTTATCGTCCTGGTGCCCTCCGACAAGGCTGACCTAAGGATGGTCATATTCAACTCGGACGGGTCCGAAGCGGAGATGTGCGGCAACGCCATACGCTGCGCCGCGGTGCTCTGGGCCCAGAAATACCCAAATGCCAAGGAGCCTCTTAGCATAGAAACGCTCAAAGGCATACAGCTGGCCAGGATAACAGAGCGCTCCGGCAAGGACTGGAAGGTGACCGTGGACATGGGAGAGCCCGCCCTGGCCCCTTCTGACATACCCGTGAAGGTCGAAGGCGACAAGGTGGTAGACGAAGTGTTCGAGGTGGGCGGGGAGAAGCTCATGGTCACATGCGTGAACATGGGCAATCCGCACGCGGTGGCGTTCGTCGGCAGCACGAGCAGGGACATCATGACGAGGCTTGGCCCTCTCATGGAGAACCACCCGGCATTCCCGAGGAAGACGAACGTGGAGTTCGCCCAGGTGCTGGGCGACGGCGGGATAAGGGTATTCGTCTGGGAGAGGGGAGTGGGCCCTACGCTTGCCTGCGGAAGCGGCGCGTGCGCGGTGGCTGTCGCCGCGGCGGTGTCGGGAAGGGCCGGCAGGAAAAGCAGGATAGACCTTCCTGGCGGTTCGCTGGACATCGAATGGTCCAAGGGCGACGGTCACGTCATGATGACCGGCCCGGCTTCGTTCGTATTCAAAGGCAAGCTTACGGATTCTTACACCGGAGGATGGGAGGATTAGCATGATCAGAAGGGCACAGAGGATACAGAACCTGCAGCCGTACCTTTTCGCGCAGATAGAGGCCAAGATCGAAAAGGCCAGGCGCGAAGGGCGAAACATAATCTCGCTGGGCATAGGAGACCCGGACATGCCGACGCCAGAACACGTGGTCGAAGCAGGAGTCGCCGGTATGCGCGACCCGAAGAACCACCAGTACCCATCGTCGAAGGGCATGGGATCTTTCAGGAAGGCGGTCGCGGATTACTATAAGAGGCGGTTCGACGTGGGGCTCGACCCGGATAGGCAGGTGTGCTCGCTCATAGGGTCCAAGGAGGGCATAGCGCACATATCGCTGTGCTTCACCGACCCCGGCAAGTACAACCTCATCCCGGACCCGGGATATCCGGTATACGAGGCGGGAACGGTGTTCGCAGGGGGCATACCCTACTATATGCCCCTGCTGAAGAAGAACGGCTTCCTGCCGGATTTCTCCGAGATACCGAGCGACGTGGCCAAGAACACGGCACTGATGTTCCTCAACTACCCCAACAACCCTACCGGCGCGTGCGCCGACGGCGCGCTCTTCGACGAGGCCGTAGCCTTCGCCGCCGAGAACGATATAATCCTGGTGCATGATTCGGCGTACGCCGAGATGACATACGACGGCAGCAGGCCGCCGAGCGTGCTGAACGCCAAGGGCGCGATGGACCTTGCCATAGAGTTCGGCTCGTTGTCTAAGTACTTCAACATGACCGGATGGCGCATAGGATGGGCCGTGGGCAATCCCGACGCCGTGGGTACGCTGGCCGCGCTTAAGTCCAACCTCGACTCGGGGGCCTTCCAGGCGGTGCAGGTCGCGGCGACGGCCGCGATGAACGGGCCCTGGGATTCGGTGGATTCGATGCGCGAGGTCTACAGGAAACGCCGCGACAAGGTCGTGGGTACGATGAGAGAGCTCGGATGCGAGCTCGAATATCCCAACGGGAGCATCTACGTATGGGTGCCGGTGCCCGAAGGATATACGTCCGCCGGTTTCGCAGAGCACGTCTTCGACAGGACCGGCGTCGTGATAACGCCGGGCAACGGATACGGCAGGCACGGCGAAGGCTACTTCAGGATATCCCTGACGATAGCGGACGACGACCTTGATGAGGCGCTTTCGCGGTTCAAGGCCCAGGGCATAAGGTTCTGATGGGGCAGTTCGTCTACGTCGACCCTGGCATACCAGACGACGGCACCGTGGAGCTGCTGCTGGACAGGTATACCGAAGATGTGGACAAGGCACGCTCGTTCGTGCCCTTCTATGAGTTCAAGGTGGCGCTTAGCGGCACGGGCAAGCCCGTCGGGGGCATTGTGCTCAGGGTCGGCTACAACGACCACGTGATCATGTGCGCGGGCCACATAGGCTACGGGATCGACGAGCCCTTCAGGGGGAACGGCTATGCCTCAAGGGCGGTCGTGCTCCTTGCGGACTTCGCGAGGAAGCTTAAGATGCCGCAGCTGGTGATCACGACCAGGCCAGACAACGAAGCTTCGATGAGGACGGCCGAAAAGGCCGGGTTCAGGTTCGCGGGGCAAGCTCGCGTGCCCGAGCACGACGAGATGTACGCCGAGGGCGAAAGGATCATGAACAGGTACGTACTTGACTTATGAGATTCCGGGCGGTGGATGGATGACAGAGGTTTTAAGGCTAGCTAAGCTGGTGGTGTTCGGCTGCCAGATGAACGAGAGGGATTCGGAGACGATAGCCGGGTACCTGGAAGGTGCCGGCTACGGTTTCACGGAGGATGAACTAAAGGCCGACCTGATACTCTACCTTACGTGCTGCGTAAGGGGCAACGCCGAGGACAGGGCGCTTGGCAACCTCGGCCAGGTAAAGAGGCTGAAGAAGACCAGGCCCGGCCTCAAGGTCGGAATCTGCGGCTGCATGGCGCAGGAGGGATGGGTCAGGGAAGCTTTGGACGAGAGGCTCTCATGGCTTGACCTCGCCTTCGGCACGCACAACATCCACAGGCTCCCGGAGCTCCTAGCGCGCCTGGATTCCGGCGAAAGGGTGGTTGAGGTCTGGGACAGCCCGCAGGAAGTCGTAGAGGACCTGCCCGTGCTCAGGAAGGACCCTCTCAAGGCGTTCGTGAACATCACCTACGGATGCGACAACTTCTGCACATACTGCATCGTGCCGTACGTAAGGGGCAGGGAGAGGAGCCGCGCCGTCTTTGAGATAACCGCCGAATGCGTAAAGGCGGCGGAATCCGGCGCGAAGGACATCACCCTGCTGGGGCAGAACGTCAACGCCTACGGCAAGGGCCTGGGGCCCGTCGACGGGCTCGCAAGGCCCGATTTTCCGTATTTGCTGGCCGCCCTTGACGAGGCACTGCCTGACGGCTCCAGGCTGAGGTTCACGACGTCGCACCCGAGGTTCGTCGACGACAGGATGATAGAGGCCCTGTCATCCCTCGGCAAGGTGTGCGAGCAGTACCACCTGCCCGTCCAGGCCGGCTCGGACAAGGTGCTCAGGATGATGAACAGGGGCTACACTGCGAAGGAGTACCTTAACATGCTGGACAAGGTGAAAAAGGCCGTGCCCGGCTGCGCCATAACCTCTGATGTGATGGTAGGATTCCCTGGCGAGACGGAGGAGGACTTCCAACGCACCCTGGACGTCGTGGAAGAAGCCGGCTTCGATTCGGCTTTTACGTTCGTCTACTCGCCCAGGAAGGGCACGGCTGCTGAGTCCATGCCGGACCAGGTCCTGGAAGAGGAAAAGAAGGACAGGATAGGAAGGCTCATAGAGCTGCAGAACAAGATCTCGCTTGCGGCGAACAGGAAGCTTCTGGGCAGTGTGGAGGAAGTGATGGCCGAAGGCCCGTCCGCGAAGGACCCCAGGATGTGCTCAGGCAGGACGAGGACGAACAAGATGGTGCATTGGCCCGAGGCCGACGCCAAGCCCGGGGAGCTGGTTAGGGTTAGGATAGAGAAGGCGCGCACCTTCGTGCTTCACGGCACCAGGGCCGATAGGACTTGACATGGCGAAAGGGGACGCGAAGCTTACGATGACAGGACCCGGCAAGGGCCTCACCCCGATGATGGAACAGTACAACGAGCTGAAGACGCGCCATCCGGATGCGCTCTTGATGGTGCGCCTCGGCGACTTCTACGAGCTTTTCAACGAGGACGCGATGACGGCGTCAAAGGAGCTGGGACTGTACCTGACCGGAAGGGAGATAGGCTCGGGCAACAGGATGCCCATGTGCGGCGTGCCGCACCATGCCATAGACGAGTACCTGCCGCAGCTGGTGAAGAAGGGCTATAAAGTAGCGATAGCCGAGCAGCTGGAGGACCCGAAGCTGGTCAAGGGGCTCGTCAAGCGCGACATAATCAGGGTGGTGAGCCCGGGCGTGCTCGAAGGCGAGGACGGCGGCAACAATTTCATGGCGGCGGTCCATATACATGACGGGGCGATAGGCATCGCCTACTGCGACGCTTCCACCGGAGAGTTCAGGGCCACCCAGCTTGACGGGAAGGATGCCACCATAAGGGCTATACAGGAGCTGGAAAGGCTCTCGCCGAGCGAGGTGATAAGAGCGGCCGGCAGCCCTCTTCCTCATGGACTGGAGGAGCTTCTCGCATCGGGCCCCAAGAGCGCTCCCGTCACGGAAAGGCCTGCGCACGAGTTCGATGCCAGACAGGCGGCCAAGACCTTGGCAGCCCACTTCGGCTCCGCCGGCGTAGAGGGCTTCGGGCTGGTAGGAATGCCGTCGGCGACGGCGGCCGCCGGCGCGCTCCTTACTTACCTTGGCTTCACCCAGAAATCGGACCTGGGGCACATCACCTCCCTGGGAGCCTACAGGATATCGGGTTTCATGCACATAGACCGGGCCTCGTGGAGAAACCTCGCGGTCTTCGGCAACGAGAGGGCCGAGGGTGGCAAGGGCCTGCTTGGCGTCATGGACCGCACGTCCACGAAGATGGGCGCAAGGCTCATCAGGGCGTGGCTGGAAGCGCCGCTCGTCGACGCTTTCGAGATATCCAGAAGGCAAGACGCGGTATGCGAGCTCATCAAGGACAGGGCCGAGGCCGAGAGGATGGAAGCTGCCCTGTCGGGGATCCTAGACCTTGAGAGGCTGGGCTCGAAGCTGGCGTATTCGAGCGCGATGCCCAGGGACCTCGCCGCGCTGTCGCGCTCTCTCAAAGGTGTGGGCATGCTTAAGAAGGCGATCGAAGCCGACGCAAAGGCGCCGCTTCTTCGCGAACTGGGAGATTCCATCGACCCAGCCAAGGATCTGACGGCAGAGCTCGACGCTGCTCTAGCCGACGAGCTGCCGGCCGACATGGGATCGGGAGGATTCATCAAGCATGGGTACGACGCCGAAGTGGACGAGCTGAGGTCGGCCGCCGCCGGAGGAAGAGACTGGCTGGCCGGGCTGGAGGCGAGCGAGCGCGAGCGCACCGGCATAAAGAATCTGAGGATAGGGTACAATTCGGTGTTCGGCTACTACTTCGAGGTGAGCAAGTCGAACATCGCGAATGTGCCTTCTGATTTCATAAGGAAGCAGACCTTGGCCGGATCTGAGAGGTACTACACCGAGCAGCTCAAGGAGATCGAGACCAAGGTGCTCGGCGCTGAGGAGAAGCAGGTCAAGCTGGAGCAGCAGATATTCAAGCGGCTGGTCGAAATGGCGTCTAGGATGCTGGACGGGATAATGCGCAGTGCCGCCGCAGCTGCTGCGGCCGACGTGCTGGCATCGTTCGCAAGGGCGGCCTTCGAAAGGCGATGGGTGCGCCCGGAGGTTGACAGCGGGCTCGACACGTTGTTGTACGATGCAAAGCATCCGGTCATGGAGGCCGTGATGCCGGCGGGCAGGTTCGTGGAGAACGACATCGAGCTAAAGCACGACGACGCGAGGCTTCTGATACTAACCGGTCCCAACATGGCGGGCAAGTCCACGGTACTCGCTATGATCGGCCTCATACAGCTGATAGCGCAGGCCGGCTCCTACGTCCCATGCTCTTCGGCCAAAATCGGCCTGGCCGACAGGATCTACTACAGGGCGGGCTCCTACGACGACATAGCGGTCGGCAAGAGCACCTTCATGGTTGAGCTGCTCGAAGTAGCCGAGATATTGAACACGAGCACCGAAAGCAGCCTCGTGATGGTGGACGAGCTGGGCAGGGGGACTTCGACCTACGACGGCATGGCCCTGGCCTGGGCGGTGGCCGAGCACATACACGACGTGACGCGTTCGAGGTGCCTGTTCACGACGCACTACCACGAGCTGGCCGAACTGGAGGAGAAGCTGCCGTTTGCCAGGAATTACCATGTAAGCGTCGCGGAGCGCGCCGACGAAGTCGTGTTCTTGTACAAGCTGCAAAGAGGCGGCACTGACAAGAGCTACGGGATAAACGTGGCCCGTATGGCAGGACTGCCTAAGGACGTGATAAGGCGCGCCGGACAGATCCTGAGGCAGCTCGAGAAGATATATGACAGAGGCGGACATCAGATGAAGCTGTTCGGCTGGGGCGAGCTGCCCGAAGCGGCAAACGACGGCCCCCTGCCGGAGAAGGTCGAATCGAAGGCCATGGAGCTGCTTAAAGGCGCGGATCCCGAGGCGCTCTCCCCCAGGGAGGCCCTGGATCTGGTATTCGAGATGAAGAAGGCGCTGGAGGAAGAGGAAGTATAGGGAATTTCCCTGTTGCGGGCTGGCGGGTGTAAACCCGGGATACGTCTACGGCCTTGCATATACCGTGCCGGACGCCAAGTACAAGTCCGGCAGGATTATCGGGATGGAGGTGCGCTCGTGAGCATAATAAGGCTGCCGCTAGAAGTGGCCAACAAGATAGCTGCGGGGGAAGTGGTCGAAAGGCCCGCCTCCGTGGTCAAGGAGCTGGCCGAGAACTCGGTGGACGCGGGCGCTAGGAGCATCGACATAGAGGCAATCGGAGGCGGCCTCGACCAGATAAGGGTGGTCGACGACGGGTTCGGCATGGACAGGGACGACGCCCTGCTGGCCTTCGAAAGGCACGCCACGAGCAAGATAAGGACGGCTGACGAGCTGTTCGCGGTGAACACCCTTGGCTTCAGGGGAGAGGCGCTGCCGTCGGTCGCTTCCGTCGCCAAAGTGAGGCTCATAACGAGGGCCCGAGGGCAGCAGACCGCCTGGAAGGTCGAATATGAAGGGGGCAGGCTGGCCTTAGAAGGTCCTGCGCCAGGAAGGCAGGGCACGACCGTCGAGGTGGACTCCCTCTTCTATAACACGCCCGCCAGGCTGAAGTACCTGAAGTCGAAGCAGGCCGAGGCGAACAGGATACAAAAGGCGGCCGAAAGGCTCGCCCTTAGCTGCCCTGCCGTATCGGTGAGGCTGAGCCTCGACGGCAAGCAGGTATTCTACTCGCCCGGGGACGGGGAGCCGTATAGCGCGGCGACGGCCGTGTTCGGGGACGCTGCCGGCAGGATGTCGACCGGCAGGAGCTCTTCTCCGGGGGTGGAGGCCATGGCCATGGTCGGTGCGCCCGAGGACTTCAGGATGAGAAGGCAGGACCAGTACCTTATCGTCAACGGAAGGCCCGTATCTTCGCTCGCGCTGTACAGCGCCATCGACAGAGGGCTGGAAGGCGTCAAGGCGGACGACAAGAGGCGCTATCCTCCGTGCGTCGTCTGGCTGGAGATCGACCCAGCAAGGGTCGACGTGAACGTCCACCCTGCCAAGGCGGAGGTCAGGTTCGCTGACGACGGGGCGGTCTTCGCCGCCGTCAGGGAAGCCGTAAGGCAGGCGGCACAGGGCTCCACCCAGGGGCTCGAGGTGGCAGCACAAGTCCCGGAACACGGCGTAGAGCCAAGGGTCGGTACCGCCGCGGGCAGCATCATCATGGACAGGTACGCCGGATACTTCGAGAAAGGATCTGCAAGGCGCGGTCCAGCAGACGAGGTGGCTGAGCCCGTCGCCGGCTATGGAGGCGGAAGCGAAGGGCAGGTGCATCCCGCCTACGAAGGATTTGGCGCCAGCGGCGCTCCGATGCCATCCAGCCAAGGAGCCGGGCACGCCAAGCTACCCGAGGGGTCGTATGCCGGCCCGGAGATCGGGCAGGAGGCGAAGCCCAGGGTGATAGGCCAGTTCATGGACTCGTACATAATCGCGGAGCTTAATGGCCAGCTGATCGTAATAGACCAGCATGTGGCGCATGAAAGGATACTAGTGGACGGGTTCCTGGGAAGGCTCGAGGCCAGAAGCTTAACCAGCCAGCCTCTTCTTATGCCCGAAACCATCGAGCTGATGCCGGCCGAAGCGGCGCTGGTCAGGGAGGAGATGGAAGGCCTTAAAGGGCTTGGGTTCGAAGTAGAGCCGTTCGGGGCTCGCAGCGTGCTGGTGAGGGCGGTTCCCGTCGTAGGCGGGGATGAGCCTTCGCCCGAGGACCTTCTGCTGAGCGCCTTGAGGGACATATCGGACGGGATCAGGTCCGGACTCGACGTAGGCGGAAGGCTCAAGAAGGCCGCCGTCGAGATGGCATGCAAGGGCGCGGTGAAAGCCGGCACGAAGCTGGAGCCGGAGCAGATGGAAGACCTCGCGGAGGGCCTTTTCGAAACGTCCAATCCCATAAGGTGCCCCCATGGTAGGCCTACGCTGCTTAAGGTGGACCTTTCCGGCATCGAGAGGGGAGTCGGCCGTAGATGATGGAAGGGGACGGGCCGGCTCAGGCGGGCTTACCCGGAGGATTCGTGACGGTCTCCGTCGATACCGACAGGAAGGCGGACATCGCGGCCGAAACGGCCGCTTTTGCTGAAGCGGCAAGGATAGGGTGGGAGTTCGTCCGAAGACGAAATCTCAAAGGGCGGATCGCGGAGATGGCCGAGGCCGATGTCCTGGTGTTCGAAAAGGGGGCCGTAAGGCTCATGAGGTATTCCTTCGCCGACGAGGTATGTTCTTTGAGATTCCATCCCAGCACCGCCCATCTTAGGATAATGCAGGCGAAGAAGGGGGCGGAGGACGTCATGGCAAAGGCCATGCGGCTAAGGCAGGGTGACAAGGTGCTGGACTGCACCATGGGGCTCGGATCCGACGCCATAGTCGCCGCCTGGACCGCAGGAGTGGCAGGGCGCGTGACGGCGCTGGAGGCGTCGAGGCCGATATATCTAGCCGTGGATTACGGGATGAGAGCATACAGGGCGGACCTGGACGTAGCGTCGGCCATAGCGAGGATCGATAGGATAAACGCGAGGTATTCCGAATACCTGCGAGGATGTGAAGACGAAAGCTTCGACGTCGTCTACTTCGACCCGATGTTCGAAAGGCCGGTGTCGGGGACACCGGTGGATTCGTTAAGGACGTGGGCGGTCGCGGGGATGCCCGCAAGGGAGGACCTGGAGAATGCACTGAGGGTGGCCGGAAGAAGGGTGGTCGTCAAGGTGAGGAAGGGCGGTGCCAGGAAGGACCTGGAGAGCTTGCCCGGGTTCTGTGTTTTCCATTCGAGCGGGGCGGGAAGCGTCGAGTACGTAGGTTATGAGAAGGCGGGTTCAAGGGTTTGATTTATGATACCGCGATCGCGATAGTGGGGCCCACGGCGGCAGGCAAGTCAGATGTCGCCATGTGCGTGGCGCAAAGGATGGGCGGCGAGATAATCTCTGCGGATTCGATGCAGGTTTACGTGGGCATGGACATAGGGACGGCAAAACCCGCAAGAACCGACAGGGCCGCCGTCAGGCATCATCTGCTGGACGTGTGCCTGCCTGACGACCCGATGTCGGTGGCGAGGTACTGCGAGCTGGCAAAGGCCGCATACGAGGACATACGCAAAAGGGGCAAGGTGGCGATAATCGCCGGGGGGACCGGCCTTTACATCGACGCGGCGACCAGGGGCTTCCTGTTCCCGGAGGCCGAGGCGGACGAAGGGCTCAGGAAGAACCTTTACGCAAGGGCCGAGGCGGAAGGTGCCGCAGCCTTGCATAAGGAGCTCGAGGAGGTCGACGTAGAGGCAGCCTTGAGGATACATCCTAACGACGCCAGGAGGATAGTGAGGGCGCTGGAAGTGTACGTCAGGTCGGGCAGGCCGATAAGCGAGCTGCAGCGTCAGGACAGCCAAAATTCCGGGATCCCGGCGAGGTTCTACGGCCTCAGAACCGAGAGGGCCGCGCTCGTTCGCAGGATAGAGGCCAGGGTCGACAGGATGATGGATGACGGCCTCCTGGACGAGGTAGGACGTCTGGTTGAGCAGGGATACGGCAACAGCAAGGTGGCCATGCAGGCGATAGGCTACAAGGAGCTCCTGGCTTACATCGAAGGGAAGTCGAGCCTCGAGGAGGCGGTCGACAGGATAAAGGCGGAGACGAGGAAGTATGCGAAACGGCAGATGACCTGGTTCAAGAGGTATGAGGACATAACCTGGTACGATTCGATGGAACAAGACGCGGATACGATCGCGGGTCTCATAGAGGCGGACTTCACAGGACACGAGGACGAAAGGGGCAGCTGAAGACCATAATGGGGAAATTCGACGCCGTGGGCGGGTTTAGCGCTGAAGTCATGGGAATGGCGGAGGAAGCACTTGCTTCGTGCCACTGCCAGCAGGAAGGGTACGAGTCGATAAGGCGGGTCAACATGCGCCGCGTGCTGATGGCTTTCAGAAAGGCCGGGCTGTCCGATTACCAGTTCGGCGGGACTACGGGTTACGGCTACAACGACTCCGGCCGGGAGGCGATCGAGGAAGCCTTCGCCATGATCGCGGGCGCGGAATCCTCATTGGTAAGGCACCAGATAGTATCCGGCACGCATGCCATCGCCCTTGCCCTTTTCGGGGTCCTAAGGCCGGGAGGCAGGCTGCTGGCGGCCTTCGGGAGGCCGTACGACACGCTTGACGGGATAATACACGGAAAAGACGGATATGGCTCCCTTGGCGAATTTGGCGTGTCCTACTCGGAAGTGGCACCGGGCGCGGCCGGCGGGCCGGACCTTGCAGGGATAGCCGAGGCTTCAAGATCGTCCGACGCTGTCCTGATACAAAGGTCGAGGGGCTATTCGACCAGGAAACCTCTTTCTGTCGATGAGATAGGAAGTATCTGCCGTACGGTGAAAGAGGCTAATCCGGACGCTGTGACCATCGTCGACAACTGCTACGGGGAATTCACTGACATCTTGGAGCCGTGCTCCGCGGGGGCCGACCTTATCGCAGGATCGCTGATAAAGAATCCCGGAGGAGGAGTGGCTCCCGCAGGTGGCTATGTGGCGGGAAGGGCCGAGCTGGTAGAAAGGGCCGCATCACGGCTCACTGCACCGGGGCTCGGCTCACATTGCGGACCGACGCTGGGCATGAACAGGCTGATAGCGCAGGGCCTTTACTTCGCGCCGATGATAACCTGCGAGGCGATGTGCTCGTCGGCCTTCGCATCGTGCTTCCTTCACCAGCTCGGACACAAGGTAGACCCGGGTCCTCTCGAGGACAGGGGGGATTCCGTGGTGCGCATAGAATTCAATGATAAGGAAGAGCTGCTCAGTTTCATGAAAGCGGTCCAATCGGGATCTCCTGTTGACGCGAAGGCCGTACCAGTACCGGGCTACATGCCTGGATACGAGGATGACGTAGTCATGGCGGCAGGCGCTTTCATACAAGGATCGTCCATAGAACTTTCCGCCGACGCACCGATGAGGCCGCCCTACACGGCCTACATGCAAGGCGGGTTGAGCAGGCACCAGATGGAGATGACCCTGATGGAATACGCCGAGGGCGCACTATCGAGGAGGAAGAGGCTATGAGGATTTTAAAACCTAGGAACCTTCTTTCCGCGCTGGCGACGCTTTTCGTCCTTCTTTCGGTCACGGCGGCCGGCTCGCAAGCTTCCGGTGCGTCCGGGCAGCCCGCCATATCGCTTCCACCGACCCAAGGTGTGCAGAACGCCGTGGAATCCGTCATATCGGACCTTAAGATACTCGGTTCCAGCAGCGGGCTGGCCATGGTGACCTATCAGGCCAACGCGAACCTGAGCCCCGGGGTATCTGCCGTTTACGGCCTCGAGGAGGATGCCGGTACGTGTGAAGGGAGCCTTCTTGTAAGATGCGTGGACGGTTCCGGGACTGTGGAGTCCGTGTTCATTAATGAGGACGTTACGGGAGCAAGGAAGCTGGGGTGGCAGGTGCTCTCAAATGACGGAGGGCCGGCGCTCTTCGAGGTTACCTACGTGACCACCAGCATAAGGTGGGCGGTGACAGGATATTTGATCACGGCGCAGGATATGAAGGCCGAGCTTGGCCTGTTCCTTACGATAAAGAACGACTCAAGCGTGTTCTATAAAGGCGCGGAGTTCGTGCTCTACGGGACGGAGGGCGCCATCAGCTCAAACCAGGCGTCCAAGATAGTCGGCTCACAGCTATGGAGCCTTATAAAACCTGTAGGACAAGCGCTTGACATCGACGCAAGAAGCGAACTGCGCCTCCCGCTAATATCAGTCAAGGGACTCTCATACAGGACTTATGTCGGAGCCTCATTAGGGTCGAACCTGAAAGGCTTTTCAGGGAAACAGGCCACGAAGGAGACGATCAGGCCAGACATCTTCCTTGAAACGGCAGCAGATAAATCGATGTCGGCCCTGCCCAGCAGGGCGATATCGTTCACGGTGTATGTCAACGACGGAACGAACGGCAAAGTACCGGCAAATACTCTGTTGCCTGCGAACGTACAGGTGGTGGACGATAAGCTGGTGCTGAAGCTCGACTCTGCGTCGGAAATAGTAGCAGAAATAGAAAGGCTGGATAGTAAGGTAGTGGGGACCAGCTCCTATGAGGAATCCTTCAGGATCAGGGTGAGATCTACGTCGCAGTTCACTACCGAGGCGCAGTTCGTGGAGAGCTTCCCGGGAGAATGGGAGCTTATCAGCTATATCGGCGGAGAATGGCAGAAAAGCGGCACCGGTGCGACCATAAAGTTGACGGTACCCGCTAAAGGTACGGTGGACACCATGTATAAAGTAAGGTACACATACTCCAAATGATCGTAGACTATGAGGAGCTCATTTCTGGTGTCGACCTCATAGGCGATGAGAGGGAGAATTGCGGCGGAAGGCACATACTCGTCGAGAACGTGCTTCCATCGCTCGACGAGCTTAGCTACGAGGACTATTTCGGCATACGTTTCCTTGACATAGAGACGACGGGCTTGTCAGGCATTACGGGGCCGCTCTTCCTTATAGGTCTGCTTGAAGTAGGGGAGGAAGGCATCCTATGTTCTCAGCTCATTGCCAGAGAACCGGCCGAGGAATCTTCCATATTGCTTGAGCTTCTTTCATATGTAAAGGAACGTTCCTGCGTGATGACCTTCAACGGGGACAACTTCGACATTCCTTACATTGAGAAGAGGATGAGCTACTGTAATCTCACCCTTCCCGAAATCGTATCCGTGGATCTTCTAAAACCTGCCAGGAAAAGATATAAGGACAGGCTCGCAAGTTGCTCCCTTCAGTCTTTGGAACGGAACATCCTTAAGGTCCCTGATTGGAATAGGGAGGGGGATATCCCGGGAAGCGTAATTCCAAGAGTCTATTGGGAATACGTTAATTGTCGGAATTATGGACTCCTCATGCCGATAATCAAACACAACATCATGGATCTCCTGTCTACGGCACGTCTCTGGTCGATGTTCATGAAGCCATAAACAAGATATAATCTGACGGGTTGACATAATAGTCAACCCGTTTATTCTATATATGGCGTTATACAAAGATGTATGGCTATGTATAATCGAGTTGGTTGACATAATTACCATCATGAGGCTTACGGCTTTGGCTTGTAACTAGTTGTTGAAACCTCTCTATGATGCTGTTATTATATTTATTGTCAGCTACGGGGCGTGGCGCAGTTTGGCTAGCGCGCTTGCTTGGGGTGCAAGAGGTCGGGAGTTCAAGTCTCCCCGCTCCGACCAATTGGGTTCCGGTTTACGGGGCCCATTTTCTTTTTATATACTGAAGTTAACTTCTTGCTGAGGTGAAGATCATGTTCGATAGTATCAGCAGGGCGCTAGCCGACGAGAATTACCTTAGGAACTCAAAAGAAAGAATCAATGCGATAAAGCAAGGTCTAAACCGCAAGACGATAGGACTGGCGCTGGGATCCGGCGCAGCGAGAGGGCTTGCGCACATTGGCGTGATGAAGGTATTGGAAGATAATTCTATACCCATAGACGCCATAGTAGGATGCAGCGCAGGAGCCCTGGTAGGAGGTGCCTACGCATGCGGGATGAGCGTGCGGGAGCTTACCGAGCTCGCCGTATCCATTAGGCAGACCGACATCATCAGATACATGGATCTGGGCATCACGACCAGGTCGGGCCTCATAAGGGGCGGCAGGATAAGGAAGCTGCTCATGGAGTTGACCCATAACGCAAGCTTTGCAGCTACTAGGGTACCTTTCGTAGCGATAGCCACGAACATTAAGACGGGAGAGGAGAAAGCTTTTGACAATGGACCGGTATGGAGTGCCATAAGGGCTTCTATATCGATGCCGGGCATATTCGTACCTCATAAGATAGAGAACGAGTACTTCGTGGACGGGGCCGTCTCGAACCCCGTACCAAGCGACTATCTGACGGCGTTGGGCCTGGACGTGGTTATTGGCGTGGATGTCGTTCCGGACGTGTCAAAATCCGGGATAAAAGGCGAACCTAATATGATAGCCGTGCTCCTCAACAGCTTCGATATTTTCCAAGAGCGTCTTGTGAAGATGGTAATACACCATTCTGACATTAGGATAAGGCCGGCGATAGAAGGTGTTCTGGCACACGAATTCTATAGGGCCGAAGAGATAATCGATATGGGAGTAAAGGCTACCATGGAGGCATTGGACGAAATAAACGAGCATATAAGCCTTTAATACCCTCACATATCTATCGATATCGCATCCATTGAAGGTTCCAGAATGGGCGGCAGATCAATACTGCCGCCCATTTTGTTTAAGATGATATTCCCGAATGGCTGTTTATCATATTCACAGAAATGTGACATAGCGTACAAAAAACTGTAACAATGCTTGAGTAATATAATGCCAGCAAGAGAATCCATGTATCACAAGACTATGAAGGGGATGCAGGCAAATGAAGCCGAAAAGAGGGTTGTTCTCAGCGATATTGATAATAGGCATGTTCTTGTTCATCGTAGGGTGCGCTTATGCAGAGGACGGGCAGACCACATTGTACGGCAAGGTAACAAAGATAAATGGAACGGAGATAACGGTAGCGTTAGGTACGCTAAAGCAGCAGGCAGGTGGGCAGCCGCAGCAAGCGCCTCCAACTAGCGAAGGTGCGCCTCCAATGCCCGGCGGAGGACAAGCAAGCCCCCCGGAGATACTCACGTTGTCAGGAGAGACTAAAACGTTTACGGTCACTAATTCCTGCAAGATAACCATGCAAGGGATGCAAGGACCCGGATCGGCTGCAAGTGCAGCAAAATTATCCGATATTAAGGTAGGTGCCTACCTTCAGATGACATTTGATTCAGGAGCCAAGAACCCTTCCCTCATACACATCATGCTCGGGTCACAACCTGGTGGTACTCCACCTGCAGCCCCAAGTGGGCAGACTAGTGTTCCTGGCGGTCAGGCTGCTTCCGATACGACAATCGTAACAGGGACTGCAGTCTATGCATTATCGAGCGGGACTGCCAAGAAATCGGAAGGCACCTTGAAGGCCACGACCGACGACCAATCAGCCGTTATTGTGTCGAATGGCGGCTCACTCGCGATCACAAGCATGCAGATAACGACTTCTGGCAACACGTCATCGATGGATAACAGCAGCTTCTATGGATTGAACGCAGCCCTACTTGTGAAGGCGGGGAGTAAGCTGACTATTAAGGATACGGACGTAACGACCACCGGCACCGGAGCTAACGGCATATTTGCATGTGGTAGCGGATCCTATATCGAACTGAATGGAGTCACCATCGATTGTGCTGCTTCAGGAGCCCATGGGGTTGACGCGACGATCGGGGGCAAGATTGTCATGGAGAACGTCGATATCACTACTTCAGGAAACGGGGCAGCTGCTGCCATAGCGACGGACAGGGGAGGAGGGACGATAATCGCCAAAGGCGGGACAGTCCTGACTAAAGGTACGAAATCACCAGCCATATACTCAACTGGTGCTATAGAAGTAAGCAATGCCACACTGCGATCAATTACCTCGGAAGTAGCCGTTATTGAAGGGAAGAACTCGATAACATTATCTGATTGCAATGCGAAGTCAGAGAAGAACTATGGGGTGTTCATCTATCAGAGCATGTCAGGCGACGCGACAGTAGGCAGCGGTACATTTACTATGAGCGGAGGGTCGCTTACGGTCACGGAGGGTCCAGTATTCTACTCAACCAATACAGCATGCATAATCAACCTCAAGAGTGTCAAAATTAGTGGCTCATCAGGGATATTGCTCAAAGCCGGGGCGGACCAATGGGGTAATTCGGGGTCTAATGGAGCAGATATCACTCTTAATGCGGATTCACAGAAGCTTAGTGGCGATGTTGTTCTAGATGGCATCAGCACTGCATCTTTAGTGTTGAAGAACGAATCCATATTAGAAGGAGCGATTAATAAGGAGAAGACAGCTAAATTCGTCTCACTGAGCCTGGACGGTAAGAGTACCTGGAAAGTCACGGCAGATTCGTATGTTACAGTGATGAAGGATGGCGACAACAGCTTGGCAAACATCATCAGCAACGGACATAACGTATATTATGATTCGAAGAACAAGGACAATTCCTGGCTCAGTGGCAAGACGATAACCCTGGTAGGAGGCGGCAAACTGATGCCAGCGAAATAGACGAGTCCAGATAACAACAAAGTATGCTCATATGCGGATAAATGGATAAGATGATTCTAATACAATGTTTAATGTTGGTCGTAGGGAAGCATGGAGGATGAGAGATAGAGGTAAATATTACCGGGGCATCTTATCCATTGACAAAGAAAAGGTCAAGGAATGGCGTCTCTAGCTCGATATGTATATGAGTTCACTAAAGGAAGAAAAAGATGCAACGATACACAATCCTTGGCGTTATTATAACAGAGGTATCATGACTGCGTTATACTGCAGAGTAACATAGATGGCCTTGAATTCAGAATGGGAGGAGGCTTAATCATGATAATTGGTGGTTGAAAAATTATACATCAGAACGATGGTAGATGCCTAGAATAGATATATCTACGTTGAATGGGCGAAATGCTGGCGGTTATGATACTTCTTTGTAAACGGGTTTTGGGATCGCAGGAGTGTTGATCTATAAAGGAAAGGTATTTGTGCGTTAAGAAAATGCATCTAGTATGCTAGTGAAGGCAGGAGAGATCTCCTGCCTTCACTATTCTGGAACCTAGCATTATCTATGGATTTCTACTTGGATGTCAGCCTATGTGCTCTATGATAGTTGTAGTAATCATCTCAACTTCTTCATCAGTTAGGTAAGGGTGCATCGGTAAAGAGAGTGCACATTTGGATGCATGAACTGAGTTGGCGAGGGATACTAGGGGAGTTGCCAAACCTTCGCATGCCTTCTGCAAGTGCATAGGGCGAGGATAATAAACTGCTGATGGAACTCCCAACGTACTCAGGTAATCCTTAAGGCTATCTCTTTGTGCTTCATTTTCCAAAAGTATCGTATACTGGGCCCAACTTGAGTAAAAATCCTCTGGAATTCTGGGAATCGATACCACGTTCTTCAGTAGGCTAGAGTAGTATTCAGCAATCCTGGTAACACAGTCAAGCTCGTATTCTTTGAAAGCTCTTAGCTTCTTCAACAGTATTGCCGCCTGTAATGTATCTAGCCTGGAGTTCAAGCCGATGTTTATATTGTCATACTGATCAGCTACCGACCTTCCAAGAAATCTCATGGATTTTAGACGGTCGGCAATCTCCCTAGAACCAGTGAACAAAGCCCCGCCATCCCCGTAACAACCCAGAGGTTTGCTTGGGAAAAAGGAAGTTGTCGAAATATCTCCGAAGCTGCATGTTCTACGTCCATTGATTGATGCCCCAAAGCTCTGGGCGGCATCTTCAAGTACGAGGAGGGAGTATTTTCGAGCAATCTCAAGAATTCTGCCATAGTCCGCTGGGAGGCCGAAGAGATCGACAGGTATGATTACCCGCGGCCTAATGCGACCTTCACGAGTAACGTTCAAAACGGCTTCTTCTAAAGAGTTGGGATCCATGTTGAAGGTTTTCAAATCAATATCGACAAATACCGGTTCTGCTCCTCTAGTCAGTATGCAGGTCACTGATGCAAAGCAGGTAAAATCCGGAACGAACACTGCATCACCAGGGCCAATATTCCAATACATGAGAGCTAGAATCAATGCATCAGTACCATTACCACAGCACACGCAATGTTTACTTCCTGAGAATTCGCTTAACTCATCCTCAAGCTGGCTAACTTGCGTACCAAGGATGTAATTACCGTCTTTTACGACATCTAATATGGCTTGATTGATTTCCTCCTTGAGCATTTGATATTGCTTTTTCAGGTCTCTGAATTCCACTTACAATTGCCTCCTATAATCGCGTTAACATCAGCTATTCTATAGTGAGCTAGTTCAGAATTACTAAGCAAGCCGGGGAAGCCCACCGATACATTATACGTGTTTAAGACATTAAGAATTTGTGCCTTATTTTAATCCTATGCATTAGTTGACATAGGGAATAGGGGAGAAGGCATGGCATATTTCATTGGAGTAAAAAGTACCAATGATTAATACGCGTATTTAGAGGTGTTAACATCGAAGGTCGATATTGTAAAATGAGCTTAATGGTGCGAGAGGCGGGACTTGAACCCGCACGAGTCGCCTCGCCAGATCCTAAGTCTGGTGCGTCTGCCGTTCCGCCACTCTCGCAAAAAATGGTCGAGGTGCCGGGACTTGAACCCGGGGCCTCTTGGTCCCGAACCAAGCGCGCTACCAAACTGCGCTACACCTCGACTGCTGTTTAGACAAATAATATGATATAACAGAAGCTATGTAAGTGCAATTACTTTCTGGGAGTGACCCCATTGAACACTGATGAGCAGCTAAACTTATTTGCTGGAAAGTCGCAGAATAAAGACGAGGAACCCATTATCAACATGGGCATCTATGACAAGAACGTACTTATGGCTACCGTGATTAACGAAGTCGCCAAGTGCCAATCATGCAAACTAGGATCTACAAGGATAAATACAGTTCCTGGTGAGGGTAGCCTAGATGCCAGGATTATGTTCATAGGAGAAGGGCCCGGCGCCGATGAAGACGTAAAAGGCAGGCCCTTCGTAGGAGCTGCTGGAAGGCTCTTGGATGCGATAATCAATGCGATGGGCCTAAAAAGAGAGGAAGTATTCATAGGTAATGTAGTCAAGTGTCGACCACCTAGCAATAGAGTTCCCGAAAAGGATGAAATAGATACTTGTATTGTATATTTAAAAAGACAAATTGAAATAATAAAACCGAAAGTGATCGTTCTATTAGGATCTACCGCTTATAAGGCGATGATACCAGGAACGAAGGAAGGTATAACTAAGGCGAGGGGCAGCTTCATTGAAGCCGACAACATAGAGTACATGCCTACGTTCCATCCTGCGGCCCTGCTCAGGGACCCATCCAGGAAGATTGACGTATGGCATGACATGAAGAAAGTAATGTCTTTACTTAGAGAGGAAATGTGATAGATTATCGTATAATAGATATAGGGTCATCAGAATAATAGGAAAGGTGTGAGTAACATGCACCTCATATCAAGCGAGGATATACTGCGGGGGCTCGAGAGCTTCAGGGCCATCGCGAAACAGGATCTCCTCGCTGCGCAGCTCACCGAGAACCCCGATTTCTGGGAGAAGCAAGCTTCAACGAGAAGGAACACCTATGACAAACTAATTGGCGTCATAAACAACGAGGGTGTTGAAAGTGCGATATTCATGGCAAAACAATGGTATCAGCAGCTTCCCAACTTCTACGACAAGCTTGAAAACAGTAACCCGGAGGATAGGGGTACGAAACAGGCTTTGGAGATTTTCTTCAGAGCATGTGGGGTAGAGAAGAAAGATATCAAGGATACATCATCTATAAGGGCCTAGAGGTGCACGTATCCAAATGAATATGAATAGCCCCGCTAAAAAGCGGGGCATTATATTTTCCTGAGCAACCCGATAACTTTTCCTATTACCTTGGTATCCGGTGAGATTATCACTTGATATGCCGGATTCTCCGGATGAAGCTCTATAGCTTGTTTCGTTTTATAGATACGCTTAACCGTCGCCTCATCATTTATCATCGCGACTACGATCTCACCGTTTTGAGCGTCGGATTGACTCCTTACGATAAGCATGTCACTTTCATTGATTCCTGCACCTATCATACTATCGCCCTTAACCTTAAGCATAAATACCTGGTCGTCGCCTACCCAATCCTTGGGTAGGGGGATATAGTCGGTGATGTTCTCTGTGGCCAGTATTGGCATGCCTGCGGTAACAGCTCCTACCAAAGGCACTCCCTTTGCTATTCTCCTAACGTTGATTGAGTCTACCGTATCCTGGATTACGTCGATTGCCCTTGGTTTTGTGAGATCACGCCTTATGAAACCCTTCTTTTCTAGTGAGTTCAGATAACCATGCACTGTAGATGTTGATTTTAGTCCTACCGCAGCGCATATTTCTCTCACGGAAGGGGGAAAACCCTTCTCCGCAGCTTCCTTTGATATGAAGCTTAGTATCTGCGCCTCTCTATCATTAAGATTAGGCATGATTACACCTCGATTCTTGATTAACACTAATATATCAGACAGCAATCAAGTATACAAACATTTGTTCGATTGTTGTTGACACAAGCCCTACAGGCCCCTATACTCAAAGTAGAACATATGTTCGGTAAGGGGTGGGTGGGATTAATGATAGGTATTATGTACAGGACAAAGAGATTGAGGGGAAAATCCCCCCTTAAACTAATCCTGACCGTTACTGGCATATCCGTTTTCATATTGACCTTCGGCATTATATTCAGTTCCTGCGTGATGGGTAGAAACGATGCAACTGAACTTGAAGAGGTCCTTGTCCGCGTAGGTGATACGGTCTGGGAATGCGTAAGAAAAGTCTATGGTTACGAAACCGATATAAGATCAGCAGTAGCAAGGACAATAGAGTTGAACGACATTGAGGATGGTATCGTATATCCAGGCAGAGTCATAGTTATCCCTAAGCCTGCAGTATAATTAGCCAAAAATAGAGTGCCGTAGTTCGTGACCGCGGCACTCTATTTTTACTATTCGACGCATACATGAGGATTCAGCACTTCATCATAACTTTTCCACGTACTTCTCCTACTAACAACTTCTGATATGTGGGGGAGCATTATGACTGAAATCTATGATGTCGCATAATACACATTATGTAAACTTATATTATTATCTTAGGGCCGAACCGGCCCTAATGGCTATGGCTTCATGTAGGGCTACAGGAAGTACTACTGCAACCACTACAATCGCTTGAACCTAATGAGGATCTAAAGTTAGAACCACATGAGAAGCCGAACTTCGACAAGAGCTTTCTTGTTCTCTCGGAGTTGCATTTTGGACAGTTAACCTGTTCATCTCTCTTTGCCAGGGTTTCGAAGGTATATCCACAGTTTTCACATTTGAAATCAAATATGGGCATTAATCATCACCTCAAATAAAGCTATTTCAATAATTCGAAGAAATACTCAATGTAACCGTCAGTAATCGCTAGCTTATGCGGACTAATTGAAAAAAGGCCAGCACCAGACACTTTAGTATCGAGAAATGCAACCGGTAAGGTATCTATCTTGCAAGAAAAGATATCGCCGTCCATAACGAGACCGTCCTTGACCACCTTATAAGAACAGAGCCTGAGGAAGTCCCTACCAGTCAGGCCGGTTTCTTCATATAGTTCCCTTACGGCACATTGTAAAGGAGATTCCCCGGCATTTCTCTTTCCTCCGGGGAACTCCCAACCATCGCGAGCATTATTGAATACCATGAGCAACCTATCTTGCATTACAGGTATTACTAGCGATGAGCCGCCTTCATAATGCCTTTGACTTCCGAAATCAAGCTCGGTGCTAGTCCGCGAATCACCTAGCATGACCTTCTTGACTTCATCTGGGGTCATAAAAGGACAGATACCAATTCACCGTTCTTCAAGCCACAGGCATTCGCCTCATCGGTATCCAGATGCATTTCAAGCACAAATGTCGGATGTACCCTTATAAGGACTTCGTCAAATACCAGCCCGCGGCTTCCCTTTACGCCCACCTTTACGATCTGCCTGTCCTTTAATCCATACTTGGCGGCATCTTCTTCGTTCATGTGAACGTGCCTTTTAGCCACTATGCACCCTTCAGTAAGGCTCAGCTCGCCCTTGGGCCCTACTATCTTGATGGGGGTGCTCTCCTTTAGGTCCCCGCTGTCGCGTACTGGTGCCTCTAGACCTAAAGTCCTTGCATCTGTATTAGATACTTCAACCTGCGTTTGTTTCCTTGTAGGTCCGAGTATCCTGACATTATTGAGGCTGCCCTTGGGTCCTATCAGGTTTACGACTTCTTCGCAAGCGAACTGACCCTTCTGAGAGAGGTCCTTCTTTACTGTAAGGCTAGCGCCTTCCCCAAATAGTTTATGAAGGTCGGCCTCGCTTAAATGAAGATGTCTGTTCGAAATCCCTACGGGTACTTTTAACTCCGACATAAGTCTACCTCCTCACGGTATTCTACTTTTAAATCATTTGACAATAACGCCTTGTGCACGTAAAATACTTATTGCATATGAATACGCCATCGCAGGGGAGTAGCTCAATTGGCAGAGCATCGGTCTCCAAAACCGAGGGTTGCGGGTTCAAGTCCTGTCTCCCCTGCCAGTATTTTATACCTAGAAGTTTACATAATAAATATTATAGCAACCTATGGCCACCACTACTGTTCCTAAGCTTCGCAAGCAACGAGTAATCCGTTACATCAAACTTGATTGGTGTAATGGATATTAGGCCTTTCTTGATGGCCACAGTATCGAAATCCTCTTCAATGTCCAGGTCCATGGGGTTACCTGACATCCATATGTACTCCCTACCTCGCGGATCGTGCCTGACGTCGAATATATCGACGTACTTCATGGTCCCTGCCCGTGTAAACATATAGGGAGTGTTGGCCACTTGTCTCGTTATGTCGGCCGGTACGTTTATGTTAAGCATGGTCCCCTGCGGCAGTTCGTTCGCAAATATGTCAGATATATGCGCTGAGACGAATTTGGATGCGGTCTGGTAGTTTGGATTCATCTTATCGGTACAAGAGACGGCAAGCGATGGAATGCCCGCGAAACACCCTTCGGCGGCCGCTGCGACGGTGCCGGAATATAGGATATCAGTGCCCAAATTCGGGCCTCTGTTTACTCCGGAGATCACATAATCCGGTGGATCCGATTTCATCAGAAGCTCTAGGGCTATCTTTACGCAATCTGCGGGTGTGCCATCGGCTGACCATACCCTAAACGCATCGAAGTTGGGATTACCTACCTCGATAAGTCTAAGTGGGCTATACATCGTAAGCGCATGGCTTGCTGCGCTTCTTTCCCTGTCGGGTGCGCAAACGTACACCTGGAAACCAGCCTCGGTAAGGCAACTGCACAAAGACGCGAGTCCTTCGGCGTGTATGCCATCGTCATTTGAAACTAGGATCTTCATATATCTCCTATTCCCGGATCTCATAGTTCCGGACGCCCTGTATCTTGGACAGCTCATGTATTACGTCACAGACTCGGGTATCCTTTATGACTTTCCTCAGTTCCAGGTCAATCATCACTATGCCCGTATCGAGATCGCTGTTGATTTCGCTCTTAAGTATATTTATCGAATACCTTCCCAACAAGGCGGCCACGTCACCTAGGAGACCCGGCCTGTCAGTGGCGGTTATCTTAAGCATCGAAGACGCTCTCACAGAAAGCATGCGCTCAACTTTGCTGAACTGGCTGAGAACTATGACAACCAGTAATGTTCCCAGTGCAGCGTACTGTACGAGGCCTGCACCTACTGAAATGCCTATCATGCAGGTCGCCCATAGGCTGGCGGCCGTCGTAAGGCCTTTTATGCTCAAGCCGTCTCTTAATATGGTACCTGCACCCAAAAAACCGATACCGGCAACCATTTGACCTACTATACGACCTGGGTCTCTTAATCCACCCTCCCAGGCACCGAAGCCCCTCATGGAGACAATGGTAAGAAGAGATGCTCCTACACAAACAAGCGCGTGCGTCCTAAGGCCTGCTGATTTGCCGTGTACCTCCCTCTCATATCCCACCAAGGATCCGAACAAGACCGACAACACCAGAAGGCATAGGTCTATTGCGAACTCCTTCCACGCGACCATAAGGAACATAAGATCCCTCCTGCATCATTTTTGCTTTAATGATCTATCGGGCTTCAGCTTATATGATATCTTGTTCTCCTTCCCTGCCATAAGCCTCTTGACGTTGTCCTTATGCCTATAAATGGCCATGCAGCATATCACTATAGTCAATATCACGATCTCCCATGGCGCCTTAAGGATCAGGGAGAGAGGGATTAACAGAAATGCGGAAGTCATCGAAGCCAAAGACTTAATCCGCGTTGATAAGACGATTATAGCAAATATGGGCACTATTAGAAGAAATCGCGGTTCAAGTACAACCAGGGCCCCGAAACTAGTTGCTATACCCTTTCCTCCCTTGAACATCGTATATATCGGCCAGTTATGACCGATGACGGCTGCCAAGGAAACACCACACTGCCAAGCGAGGCTCAAACCCATCGACCTAGCTATCAGAACAGGCACTATCCCCTTGGAAATGTCTAGAACGGCGTTGATGAAGCCATAGCCAATACCAAGCGCACGGGTTACGTTTGACGTCCCGGTATTACCGGAACCAACTTTCCTGATATCTATCCCCAACACCAGCTTGGTCATCACTATTCCGAAAGGCAGGGCCCCTATGAGGTACCCTATTGCCAATGCCAGAATCCCCATGTGGGCTCAACTCCTCTTCCTTAGGTGGATGATCATCGGCGTTCCCGAAAAATCATATGCGCCGCGAATAAGGTTCTCTAGGTACCTGACATAGGAGAAATGGACCAGGTCCGGTGAATTAGTAAACAGCACAAACGTAGGAGGCTGTACTCTGACCTGCGAAATGTAGAGAAGCTTGGGCTGCCTGCCTTTTTCACCTGGCGGCGGGAACCGAAGGACTGCCTCCTCAAGCAACTTGTTGAGCTCGGCTGTCGCTATGCGCCTTCTATTGGCTTCAAACGCATCTATGATTGCCTTAAGCAGCCTATCAAGATGCCTTCCTTGCTTAGCTGAGACAAAGACAACCTTAACGTAGTCCATATAGGAAAGTTTCTCTTTAATCTCCTTTATCTTCTCTTCATGGTAACCTTCTTCTCTATCCATGACATCCCATTTATTTACAGCGATGACGACCGCCTTCCCAGCTTCATGGGCGAAACCCGCTATCCTTACGTCCTGCTCAGAAACAGCTTCGGTACCATCTAGCACAATAACGGCAACGTCGCTTCTCTCGATCGCAGACATACTCCTGACCACCGAGTAGAATTCAACCGAAGTATCTATCCTGGGCTTGCGCCTTATTCCGGCAGTGTCTATCAGAACGAAGGATCTTCCTTCGATTTCGATGTCCATGTCGATGGCATCCCTAGTGGTACCTGGCATATCACTCACGATGCTTCTCTCGTAGCCGATGTATTTGTTCACGATGGACGACTTCCCTACATTGGGCTTACCTACGAACGCCACTTTTATCGGGGCGTTTTCGGCAGTCTCTCCATCCTGCTCATTCTCCTTGTAACCCATCTCCTTGAGTTTTTCGACTATCGCATCCAGCAGTTCTGCGACTCCAGTACCGTGGGCTGCCGTCACAGGGAGCGGTTCACCGAGCCCTAAAGACCAAAACGAATAATCCATGTGCCTTGGATCGTCTACCTTGTTGACGCAAAGCACGCAAGGCTTCTTGCTATGTCTGATTATGTTGGCGACATCTTCGTCCTCTGCCATGAGCCCGGTCTTCGCATCCAGTACGAAGACGACGACCGATGCCTGTTCGACTGCGATTTCCGCCTGGTCGCGGACCTTCTCGTTCAAAGGATCCTGTTTTCCTGTCGTAATACCACCTGTGTCTATGATGACGAAATCCATCCCCTGCCATTGTGTATCGGCATATATCCGGTCTCTGGTTACACCCGGCTGGCTTTCGACGATTGACACCCTGCTCCTTATTATCCTGTTGAAAAGGGCAGATTTTCCCACGTTGGGCCTTCCTACTATCGCTACCATCGGTCTCGTAGTCATCCTATACCGCCTTCCTTCGCATACCGGCAGCCTCAAGCAACCCTGATGCGTCAGTGCTGACCACACTAAGGTCCATGTCGCAAAGGCCAGCTACTTCGTCCACACTCATGCCGTCGAGGAACACATCCTCACCATCCCTAAGCATGACATCCGGGATGATGAGTCTCCTTGCATCTTCAGGACGTCTTGCCATCCTGTTTATCGTTGACACGATGTCGCTGCCGGTAACTAGGCCGGTCACCGTCACGCCGCCCCCGAAATAGGTGCTCGGCACAGTCACCATGCTTACCCTAGAGCCTGATGCCATCTTGATTCTGTCCAGCAAAGGGCCGATCACCTTCGCGCCATCCGTTCCCGTCAGTAGCCAGCCGTCTGATGTTCCTAGCTTCCCTACCCACGTGTTTTTGGAAAGTAAGCATTCGACGTCGTCTGAGAGAGACCTTGCCAGACCTATGCCGTTTTCGAGCTGAACGTAACCCTCATAGGATGAACCGTTTGGAAAATCCCGCCCCGCCTTCAGATAGTATTCATCCGATGCCCATACTAGCCTAGTCCCGAAAGACGAAACGAATTTCGATTGGAAATCCTCGATAAGATCCAAGGTTTGTTTCGCTTCATCCTCCGAAACGGAACGGACCTTATCATGTGCTTTCCTGTGCTTAGTAAGTCCAACCGGTACGATTCCGATCGACAGCAAGCCTGGACGAAGGCTGGACAACTCATCGATGCTCCTTTTAAGCACGTACCCATCGTTCATTCCGGGTACGACCACTATCTGGGTGTGCATCTCAATACCGTTTTCCCCGAGATATCGCAGCACTTCCATTATTGGTCTCGTCGACTTCCTCCCTAGCATGAGATTCCTCGTCACAGGATCGGTCGCGTGAACCGACACGTAAATTGGGGACATCCTGAATTCCACGATTCTGTCCAGAGTCCGCTTCGAGCAGTTCGTAAGCGTAACGAAATTTCCCTGCAGGAAAGAAAGCCTGTAATCGTCGTCCTTGATGCACAGGCTACTCCTTACTCCATCCGGTAACTGGTCGACGAAACAGAATACACACCTGTTTGCGCACTCCTTTATACCGTCGAACAGAATGTCTTCGAACTCAACGCCAAGCTCTGCCATCTCATCGCGGAACACCTGCAGTTCAAGTTCCACGCCTCCACGCTCCACAAATATCGTGAAGGAGTAGTCAGACGTGAGAAACCGCCAATCGATTATGTCGATCATCTCGTAGCCATCGACGGCCAGAACCACGTCCCCGGCCATGAGCCCGGCTCTTGCCGCAGGAGAGCCTGCAGCGACGCTCTTTACTTTTGCCATTGTCCTTGCCAATTTCACCCCACCTAATTAAAAAACGGAGAAAAGCCCCTATAAGAAGGCTTTTCTCCGTAAAGAGGGCTCGACTTTACTCGTGCGTGACGTTCAGCGATTCGTACTTGCTGTCGGTCACGGTCACCGTTGATTTATCCTTGATCTCAAGGAGCAGTGTGTCGATGTTCTTTGCCTGCTCACCCTTGATCTTCTCGATTATCAGATCATGAGCTTCCTCTAGCGTGGGCATCTTCTCCGCCTTCTTGTCCGTGCAGAGGATTACATGGAAGCCATACTCAGTCTCCACTATCGGTGAAAGCTGTCCTACGTTGAGCTTGAACGCCGCGGTCTCGAAAGCCTCCGTCATTGCGCCCGAGGCGAAGAAACCGAGGTCTCCGCCGTTCGCAGCGGTGCCGGTATCGATCGACTTCGTCTTTGCTAGCTCGACGAAATCCGCGCCCTTCTTGAGCTCGTCCAGGATCGCCTGGGCCTCTTCCTTGGTCCTAACCAGGATATGGCTCGCCCTCACCTGGGCGGGCTCCAGGTAGTAATCGGGATTGGCCTTGTAATCGGCGGCAATCTGATCCTCGGTGACTACTATGTCCTTGGTCGATATCTCAAATGCGAGGAGGTTCTGTTCCAAGGTGGTGCGCAGGCTCGCCTCGGTCATGCCGTACATGCTCAGCACATAATCATACTGGTCGCCGAGGTTGGTCTTCACCTTCGCCAGCTCCTCGTCAACGCGCTCTTGGGTTATGGAAACACCGGCCTTCTTGGCTTCTTGGGCCAGAAGCGTCTCGTTTATCATCTCCTGGAGTATCTGCGTTCCTGCTTGGTTCTCAAGCTTGTCAAGGAAGGCCTTCCTGGTTATCCTCTCTCCGTTGACCATCGCCACCGCAGTACCTTTGCTGAAGATGACCCAAGCCGCTGCTGCGATTATGATAACCGCCACCACCGAGGCCAACAAGATATAGGATTTCTTAACTCGATTGTCCATAGGTCAAGCCCCTTTCACTACCACTTATACTGGATAAACATAGATATTATACTTTATCGGCGGTCATAAGTATACTTTAGCGTTTTTCGCTCTGCTGCTTTATCCTTATCCTGTCGGCGATCGTGATCTTGAAGTCTTCTTCGGCGGATTTCATGTAGTCTTCGTACTTCTCCCTCTCTGCCCGGTCAGCCGCTTCTTTGATCGACAGGCTGATCCTGCCGTTCTCCTGGTTCACCGAAAGGACCTTCACTTTTACTTCCTGGCCCACGGAAAGTACGTCCTCGGGGGACTGGACCCGGCTGTCCGATATCTGGGAAACGTGCACGAGCCCTTCCGCGCCGCCCTCAAGCCTCACGAAAGCTCCGAAGCTCATCAGCTTGACTACGGTTCCGCTGTATATGCCGCCCTCTTCGAGGTCCACCGCCATAGTCTTAAAACGAGGTTTCTCGCTGAGCTGTTTCATGCTTAACGAAATCTTTTCCTTGGCCTCGTCTATCGCGATCACCTTTACCTCTACGTTCATCCCTTCGTTGAGAACCTCGGACGGGTTTCCGACCCTCTGCCAGGATATCTCGGATACATGAAGCAGGCCGTCGACTCCCGGGAACAGATTTATGAAAGCGCCGAAAGGCATTATCTTCCTTACAACACCCTGCAGGATCGCCCCTACTTGTACCTTGGCGAAGTTCTCCTTCCTTTGCTTGGCCGTTTCCTCCTCGAGCAGAGCCCTTGCGGAAACCACCGCGCCCTTCCTGTTTTCCTCGAGCTCGATGATCTTGACGCGGACTTTATCCCCTACCAAGGTACCGAGGTCCTCGATGCGCTTGCCGATTTGGGAAGCTGGCATGAAAGCCCTCAATCCGAGGTCTACTACCACGCCGGCCTTTACGGCCTCCACTATTACTCCTTCAACGGGGCTTCCAGATTCGAATGCGCCCTTCGCTTTTTCCCACGCCGTGATGGCGTCGGCCTTTACCTTCGATGCGTACTGCACGTCCTTCTGTGCATCATAATCCTCCAGCGCGACCGTTATCTCGTCCCCGGGTTGGAACAGCTGTCCCGGCATTACAGACTTAGAGAAGGTTAGCTGGTCCTTGGATACGTGAACATCCGCGCCTTGCCCTACGTCCGCCAGCACCTCGTCGTCCGTGACAAGCGTCACCTTGCCGGTGACCACCTGCAGGTCCTTCTTGACGGGCGCTGCCTCCTTCTTTTCGGAATAGAGCTGCTCCAGCTCCGCCATGGTCATTTCCTTCTCCTCGCCTAGCTCTGCCATTGCCTTGACTACCTCCTTGATTATGCCATCTGGGGTCGATGCCCCCGCTGTGATCCCTATCCTATCGTAACCCGCCGCGCTGATGCTGCCAACATCCAGCTCTGACAAGTTCGCGACCCTGTAAGTCGGCCTGCCCGAAGCCCTTGCGATCTCCTCCAGCCTCTTCGTGTTCGCACTCTTCGGACCTCCGATTATGATCATGGCGTCCACCTTGCCCGCCAGCCGCCTTGTTTCTTCCTGGCGTTCCATCGTAGCCGGGCAGACGGTATTCCTATACGTTACGTCACGTCCTAAGTTCTTGATCCCCTCGAACACGCTTTTGATGAATTCTGGCACCTGCGTCGTCTGCGCTAGTACCAAGAATCTCGCACCGGGCCTTATCTCCGTAGCCTTTAGTATCTCCTGCGGATCCTCGGATATTATCGGATCCCTAAGGTATGAGGCCACTCCCGATATCTCGGGATGCTTCCGGTCCCCGACTATCACGACCGTCCCGCCTTCGGCCTCCCAGCCTGCCGCCTCATTCTTGAGCCGGTTCACGTGAGGGCATGTTGCGTCCACTACCTTAAGTCCCCTGTCCAGAGCATCATTCAGCACTTCGCGCGACGTTCCGTGCGACGGGATGACGATGTCCTTGCCTGTGGATCTGGAAAGGTCCTTCAATGATTGAAGTCCTCGTTTCTCGAGGTCCTTGATCATATCGTCGTTGTGGATTAGAGGTCCCAGTGTCGCACAGCCGCGGCCCTCAGAGAGGGCCTTTGCCGCGGCTTCGGAGGCTATCTCCACAGCACGCCTTACTCCGGCACAGAAACCTGCCGATCTTGCCAGTACGACTTCCACTACTTCTCGGATACCTTCTTCCAGTCCTCCATGAATTTCTCTATGCCCGCCGTGGTCAGAGGATGTTCCACCATCTCCGTGAGCACCCGGTACGGGACGGTAGCTATGTGGGCGCCCGCAAGCGCACATTGCGTAACCTGTTCGGTGTTCCTTATCGAGGCAGCGATTATCTCGGCCTCGATATCGTTCGTGTCGAAAATCATCCTTATGTTCCTGGTTATGCCTATGGCGTCGACGCCCCTGTCCACAAGCCTTCCGATGAATATGCTCACATAGGTCGCCCCGGCCCTGGCGGCCAAAAGCGCCTGGTTCTCGTTGAATATCAAGGTGGCGTTCGTCTTTATGCCCAGCTCGGAAAGGCGCTTGATGGCCTTCAGGCCCTCCGAGGTCATCGCTACTTTGACTACCATGTTGGTGGCAATCGCCGCTATTTCCTTGCCCTCCCTGACTATGCCGTCGGCGTCCGTGGAGACCGCTTCGTAGCTGACCGGCCCGTTTACTATGTCGGCTATCTTGCAGGCCATCTCCCTAGGATTATGGCCTTCGCGTGACAGAAGGGTGGGATTAGTGGTCACGCCGCAGATTATACCCATGTTCTCGGTAATCACTATCTCTTCGGTATTGGCAGTGTCGATGAACAGCTTCATCCTAGGCCTCCTTATCCCCGTCCAACATGGACTGTATTTCAGCCTTCACTTGTTCCGTAAGCTCCTGGGACCTCGTACGTATCACATCTATGTCGTGCTGGTCCACCTTCTCCACCTCGATCGGATCGCCGAACACCGACTTGAACGGTACGAGATGGATCTTCTTGGTCCCCTTCATATAGGCTTGATAGGTGCCGAAAAGGGCCACCGGCACTATTGTTGCGCCGGTCACTAGTGCGAGGTATGCCGCTCCTGATTTGAAGGTCCCCATCCGGCCGTCCAGCGTCCTTGTCCCTTCGGGGAATACGCAGAGCCCCTTGCCCTCGCTTAGCAGCTTTATGGAGTGGTTCATGGCGGCACGGTCGGCGCCGTTGCGCTTAACCGGGAAGGTGTTGACCAACCTGAGGAGGAAAGCCAATACCGGGTTCTTGAACAGCTCCGCCTTGCCCATGTAGAAAAGGGGTCTCTTAACGTTCCAGGCGATCAGTCCTGGGTCTATGAAGCTGCCGTGATTTGCCACCACTATCACAGGACCCCTGGAAGGGACCTTCTCGGCTCCGAAGCAGCGGAAATTATGGAAGATACGTATGTAGACCCAAATCACGAACGCCAAAGGCCTGTTAAGCATCGCTTGCACCTCCAGCCTTCATGCAAAAACGCTCCAGTATCTTATACACGACCTGTTGGGGCGACATGTGCGTCGTATCGATTATCAAAGCGCCGTCTGCGGGCCTGAGAGGATCCACCTCGCGGCCGCTGTCGCGCATATCCCTTTCCTTCAAGTCCTTAAGCACTTCCTCGTAGCTGGTAACGATGCCCTTGAAATCAAGAAGGCGCCTTCTTGCCCTCTCCTCGACCGTCGCATCGAGGTATATCTTCCTTTCGGATTCCTTAAGCACGACGGTGCCTATGTCCCTGCCATCCATGATGACGTCGTTCGCAGCTGCTATCTCCCTTTGTAAAGAGACCATCAGTTTCCTGACGCCTAAATGGATCGCCACCGGAGAGGATATCCTCCCCACTTCCGCTGACCTTAGTAAATCCGTCACGTCCTCGTCGCCGCAAAAGATCCTGAAGCCGCCCTTTCCGTCGGGGACGGCCCTTATCCTCGAATCTACCGCACATTTACGCACGGCAGCGCCGTCATACGGGTCGATTTTGGCCCTTAGCACGCATAAAGCTATGGCCCTGTACATCTCCCCCGTGCTCAAATAGGGAAGGCCAGTGGCCGCAGAAAGCATCCTTGCGATTGTGCTCTTGCCGGATCCGGCGGGTCCGTCAATGGCGATAGAGGTTCTAAGAGGCATCCAATAATCCTTCACAATTGAATAGCTATAAGGATAAAATACCATAAAAACGCCCAATCAACAAATGCGGCCGGGTATTTTTCCCGGCCGCAAGCAGCATACAGTTATTTGAACTTGAAGCGTTTGCAGTTACATGAAACAGCATAAGCATAGAATCTTGCTGCTTTACAGCCACCTGTCAGATATGAGGTTCGTTATGTAGTACTCGTCATTGCCCAGGTTATCTTCCTCGTCCAGGTAGCCGGTCGCATCTGCTCCGTACCATATCGGCAGCGATGAACGAGGTATCCTCTCATAACGCAGCTCGAAATGAGAGTTTGGGTTGAACACATCACATATGACAGAGCCGTAGAAATCGGGTACGTTAGCGGAACCTTTCACTATGACCGTCGCATTAGGCGCATATATCATCGACGGTGCGTTCTCGAAGTTGCCGCCGAAAGTGATGGTCCCGGTGGTCCCGGCTATGATATGGCCGCTCAAGGTAGGCGTTCCTATCGCCGTGATGTCCATCGATATGTCGGCCCTGAGCGATATTATATTGGCCCTGATATAGGCGTTCCCGCCGATCTTTATGTCATTGCTGCCCATGTATATGATGTTCACCCTGCCCAGCCAGCAATCGGCACTATGAACTGCAGGGCTGCTCTTTTGATTGCACGTATCCGTGCACCCTATCTTCCCGTTGATATCCAGGCCGTTGTCCACGATCAGATAGACGACTCCTGGGTTGTTGAACCTCAAGGATCCGCTCTTTATCGTCAGGCTGCTGCAATGATATATCGTAGGGACGGACTTCGATGCGCTGTTGGACCATACCGTGTCGCTGTTGATCTCCACGGCCCCTTTCTCCGACCCTGTGAACTCTAGCTTCCTGGGTATCCTGTAGTTTCTCATCTCAGCCAATATGGTCGGCCAACTCGTATCGAGCGGATCCACGTGGATGTCATTCTTGATCTCATTGGGGGTATTAGGGTCAAGAGGGTCGTTGTACGCCACGATCTTCCCTTTTATTACATCCACCTTGTAATCATTGCTGAGCTTCTCGTCGGCGTTCGCCGTGGATTTCGTGAACAGCGCGCAGTCGACCAGGCCGAAAGGCTTGTACTCTGCGAGCAGATACTTCAACTGTATGGAAGCTTCGTGGGAGAACTTCCCCGACGTTCCGACCGAAGTCAGCTCCAACTTGCCCGTCTTGGTGGTCGTATCCTTGTATGACTCGGCGGTTATGACGAAATTGCTAAGTCCTTCTGAGCTTATCGTCCCTCCGGCTTCATAGAAACCCTTGATGCCGTGGGATACGAGCTCGTCCACGAAAATTGAGACATCCTCCTGGTACTCCTGGATGTTGTTCTCGGTCACGTCGCCCGGGATCTTCGTCAGATAGTCGGTTAAAGCCGCGACGCTTCCCCTGGCTATGTAGAAGGCCTTTGCGATATGCTCTTCCCTGATCGCGGAAGTGGCTTCATAATAGCCGAAGATCGAAAGTCCGAAACCGAGCAGTATCAGCACTATTACGAAAAGGAGCACTAACGGAAGGGCTATGCCTTTCTGGCTCCTGATTCTGCTACGCATCGGAACCCCCCTCCTTGTATTGTCACTTCGCGAAGATTATCTGAAGATAGTCTTCGCCCGGAATCAAAGTCGATGCTTGGCTGTTCTCCAGCAGCATCGTGCTGTTTATCGTATAGTCCCTGTCCTTCTCGACCCCGGTGGCGCTGAAGACCACGAAATATTTCTCCACCGTGCTGTCATACGTCACGTCGAACGAAAGGTCAGTGAACACGTGGGCCGTCTCGAGGTTTCCGCTTGGCCTTACATATCTTAGCGCATACGGCGGCTCGTCTCCGATCCTTTCGACCATGAATTCCCCCGTGGCTGGGGCTCCGCCCGTGTATTCGGCCCTTACGTTTATTGCAGTCCTCAGGTCCTGGCTGACGATGGTAGTCGCGAGCCTCGCCTCCTGCTGGACCCTTGCCTGGTTGCTGCCCAGCGTGAATGTCCTTGTGCCGAACAGGAAGAATGACAAGGCGGCGGCCATCACGAAGCCCACTACGACTATCACCAATATCAACTCGACCAGGGTCACGCCCTTGTCGTTCTTGAGCTTCTTGAAGATCACCTTGACTGCCTCCTCCCTTACAGGTTCTTGGGGATGAACGTCCTTAGCTCGATTTGCTCGGACCCTGTCGTGCTGTTACCGATCCCGTCGATGATCGTGCCGAAGACCTTGACGGTATGGCTCACATCTATCTTTGCCGGGATGGTCCCGTCGAAGGAGAACGTGATGGAATCCACGTTCCCTGCGGTTCCGACCGCTATCTTCCCATCGATCTCGGACTTCGCCGCATCGATTGCCTCCGTCTTGTAACCTGCGCCCACTATCCATCGGAAATTATTACCATACAGGCCGAGCAGGGCGACGGCCACCACTACGAGGATGACAGCGGCTACGATCACCTCGACGATAGTAAAACCGTTCTGGTTGGCTAGCCTCTTCATACTTTCACCCTTCCTTCATCTGGGTTACTCGTGTGTCACACCAAGCTCCCTTTTTTCTTCCTCAGTCAGATAACGCCATTCCCCGGTCTTCAATCCTCCGAGCTTCAAGGTTCCCATCGCCACCCTCTTGAGGCTTAGGACCTTGCTTCCCGCCGCTTCGATCATCCTCTTCACTTGCCTTTTCCTGCCCTCGTGGATCGTGATTCGGAGGATGAGGCCCGAAGGGTGCATGAGCTCGACCTGCGCCGGTGCGGTCATGGCATCTTCCAACATTATTCCTATTCGCAATAAATGTAAGTTTTCCTCTTTTAAAGGATTACTTAAGGAAACGTAATAGGTCTTGTCGACGTTCTTGCCCGGGTGCATCAGCCTGTATGCAAGGTCGCCGTCATCGGTCAGGAGGATCAATCCTTCCGAATCAAGGTCGAGCCTGCCGACAGGGAAGACCCTGTGGTCCTTCGCGTCGACGAGCGACATGACCGTATCCCTTCCCCTGTCATCAGTGACGCTGGTAAGGTAGCCGCGGGGCTTGTTGAGCATGATATATATGAAGCCGCCCTTAGGCTTCACCGGCTTCCCGTCCAGCGATACGGCATCGCCCGGCATCACTTTCGTGGAAAGGTCCACGACTGTTAAGCCGTTCAGGGTAACCCTGCCATCTTCAACGATCGCCTCCGACTTACGTCTGGAGGCGACCCCGCATGATGCTAGGTACTTTGCGATCCTCTCGCCCATCATTCCTTGAACCTTTCCAAGTCCTCGTTAGAGCCTATGGCGACGAGGATGTCGTTCTGCTTGATGATATCATTGGCCCCTGGCGTCAGTATCCAGTTGCTGCCCGATTTCACCGCCACTATGTTGACGCCGTACTTCGCCCTCACGTCTATCTGCTTAAGAGTACGCCCGACGACCTTCTCGGGGGCCTTGATCTCCAGTATCGAAAACCTCGGATCCAGCTCTATTAGATCTATGAAATTGTTGGACAGTATCGAATGAGCGAGCCTCTCCCCCGCCTCTTTTTCAGGATATACTACCCTGCTTGCCCCTACGGCCTGTAGGATCCTTCCGTGCATCTCGTCTTTCGCCTTCGCTATCACATTGGGTATACCCAGCTCCTTGAGGATCATCGTGCCCATCACCGACATGGTGATGTTCGACGCCGTGGTTATCACGGCTACGTCCGCATTCCTTATGCCGATGCTCTCCATGGCATCCCTGTCGGTAACGTCAGCGGCCACTGCATGGGTCACGAAGTTGGCGTATTTCCTTACCTTCTCCTCTTCCTTGTCTATGGCGAAAACCTCGGCGCCCTCGTCGATCAGCTTAAGCGCCATCGATACACCGAACACGCCCAGTCCGACTATTGCCACAACCATCCAAACACACCTCTTGTCTTTCGACCTCTTGTCTTTCGACCTCTTGTCCTCGACTCTCTATTCTAAGCCCGGCAGCTTGGGTCCCTCGGCATCGTCGATCCCCTCAAGGCCGGGAAGCGACTTGAGGTCCGCGAGTCCCATGTAGACCAGGAATTCCTTCGTTGTGCCGTATAGTATCGGCCGGCCCGGTGCGCTCTTCCTGCCCTTCTCGGTGATCAGGCCCCTTTGTGCGAGAGTGATGAGCGCCGATTCGGCCCCGACACCCCTTACCTGCTCGATCTCGGCCTTGGTGATAGGCTGCTTGTACGCGATTATCGCCAGCGTCTCCATTGAGGCGTCCGTAAGCGATGTATGCCTTATGGCGGCCAAATAGCCCGATATGTCGTCGGCGAGCGGAGGATGCGTCGTAAACGCCACCCCCTCGCCTATGCGAACCAGCCTCAGCCCCGAATCAGGCGCGTCGTAGGCTTCTTCGATGTCCTTCAGCAGCATGCTCATCGTATTCTTGTCCACTCCGACGAAGCTTGCCAGATCATCCTGGTCCACAGGCTCGGGGGAAGCGAAGATGATGGCCTCAATCAGAGCTTTCATCCGCAACAGGTCCATCTTGCGCCTCCTCCCTCCAGGCCATCCATATAGGCCCGTCCGTCGATGCCTGGCTTATCGTGATTATCCCCATCTTCGCCAGCTCCAGGAGGGCCAGCAGGCTCCCGATCACAGCACCCATGTCCTTAACGGCGCCGAGCGCCTTTATGAAATCCTCGCTCTTCTTGTTCTTGAGTGCGCCAAGCAGGGAGTTCATGAAATCCGCCAGCGGCGTCTCCTCATAGGGCGCAGCGATCTCAGCTTCCTTGTTCCTGTCCTCGAGCCTTTGGATTATCTCCCAGAAGTCATCCGCAAGGACCCCCTCGAGGGGATTTCCCTGCCATCTGACCCCCAGCTGCTCGTACCTGCCGCGTCCGTACATCCTCGAAGCTTCCGCCTCTAGGACCTTAAACTTCCTGGCGGCGTCCCTGAACAGCTTGTACGCCCTTAGCCTGTCGACCAGCAGCTCGGCGGGATCGGGGCCTTCCTCTTCCTCCTGGGCGGCCTCAAGGTCCTTCCTTTTTGGCATCAATACCCTTGCCTTGATGAATATCAATGTCGCGGCTATCACCAGGAACCTGGAAGATTCCTCCAAGTCGGGCCATTCTAGGGCGCTTATCCTCCTGAGATAGTCATCTGTGATGTCCGCCAGCGACACTTCACAGATGTCCACCTTACGCTGCTCGATGAGCTCCAGCAGTAGGCTCAGCGGTCCGCTGTAGCCGGCGGTGTTGAATGCCGCGGGCCCCTCTTTTGCGGCTTGGGTCGGGACTGTAATCATGCGAGGTGCATCGCCGCCCTTACCTTCTCCATCGTAGTCTCGGCCTTCTCGCGCGCCCTCGCCGAGCCTTCTGCGAGGATGTCGTCAATCGTCGAAGGATCTGAAGCTAGCTTCACCCTCTTTTCATGTATCGGGGCTAGAGCCTCAATCATCACGGCCGCAAGGCGTTTCTTGCACGCGACGCAGCCTATCTGGGCGCCTTCGCACTCCAACCTCACCTGACCTAACATCTCAGGGAAGAATGCCGAGTAATAGGCATATACCGTGCAGATGTCGGGATGGCCCGGATCCGTCTTCCTTATCCTGGCGGGGTCTGTCACCATCTGGGATATGGACTTGGCCACCGTGTCAGGTTCGTCGGACAGGGCGATGTAGTTGCCGTAGCTCTTGCTCATCTTCCTTCCATCGGTACCTGGAAGCAATGGCACGTTGTTAAGCAGCGCGTCCGGCTCGACCAGGGTATCGCCGTACAGGAAGTTGAAGCGCCTAGCCATCTCCCTGGCGAGCTCCAGGTGCGGCAGCTGGTCCTGCCCGACCGGCACGGTATCGGCCATGTACAGGAGGATATCAGCAGCCATGAGCACGGGATACCCAAGGAAGCCGTATGTCTGTATCTCCCTGTCGGACATCTGCCTGAGCTGCTCCTTGTAGGTGGGGCAGCGCTCTAGCCAGCCGAGAGGGGTGACCATCGAAAGCAGCAGGTGCATCTCAGCGTGCTGTTTCACCTGCGATTGCACGAACACGGTCGACTTCTCGGGGTCCACTCCAGCGGCGAGCCAGTCCAGGGCCATCTCCCTTATCATGGTAGGTAGCTCCTCGGTGTGCTCGTAGCCCGTCGTAAGAGCATGCCAGTCGACTATCGGGAAATTGCAGTTGTATACTTCCTGCAGCTTCACCCAGTTCCTCAACGTAAGGTAGTTGCCCAGGTGCAGCTTTCCGGTCGGCCTCATCCCGCTCAGTATCGTGCCTTTCTTCATCTGAAATCCTCCGATAAGCATATTTCGAATGTCAGCGCCTTTAATTGTATATCACTCTATGGTCTCATAGACAAGTGGAGGGCCCTTAGCCTTGCCTTCGGAGAAGGAATATGCCCTTACGCATGATTCGGCCGCGCTCGCCGCGTCGGCTTCGCTCCGCGCATAGATCGTGGCGAAAGGCTCGCCCGCATCGACCGTGTCACCGATATGCTTGCGTATGCTTATGCCGACGCCGAAGTCGACCGGATCCCCCTTCTTCTTCCTCCCGGCGCCGATTATCACCGACGCCTTACCGAGCTCAAGGGCGTCGATGCCCGAGACCCAGCCACCGGCGGGTGCCGTGACTTGCCTGACGATCTTTGCCAGCTCGAATTTTCGCGGGTCCTCTACATAGGATGGGTCCCCGCCCTGCCGTTCCACCATCCGGGTCAGCTTGTCAAGCGCGGCCCCGCTCCTTAGTGCCCTCATCAAATCGTCTTCGATGAGCTTCCGGTCACGCCTGTCGCCGGCGCACCTTACCATCAGGACCGCCAGGTGAAGCACTATGTCCAGCAGCCTCGAGGGCCTCGGGTCCTTGAGCGTCTCGGCGGCTTCGATCACCTCAAGGGCGTTGCCTATGGCCGTTCCGAGCGGCTGGTCCATGTCCGTGACAACGGCGGCCATGCGCCTTCCTGACGCCCTGCCTATGTCCACCATGAGTCTGGCCAGCTCCGTCGAGCTTTTTACGTCAGGCAGGAAGGCTCCCCTGCCAGTCTTCACGTCGAGCACTATCGCGTCCGCGCCCGAGGCTAGCTTCTTGCTCATGATGCTGGACGCGATGAGGGCTATGTTGTCGGTCGTCGAGGTAACGTCCCTTAGGGCATAGAGTATCCTGTCGGCCGGCGCGATGTCGGCGGTCTGGCCGGAAATCGCGATACCTATGTCCTTTACCTGTTCTATGAACTGCCTCTTCGTCAGGTCGACCCTCATGCCGGGTATGGATTCCAGCTTGTCCAAGGTGCCGCCGGTATGCGCAAGGCCCCTTCCTGAGAGCTTTGCTACAGGAAAACCGAGCGAGGCCACGAGAGGTGCCAATATCAATGTCGTGGTATCCGCCACGCCCCCCGTCGAATGCTTGTCAAGCTTCATGCCAGGTATCTCGGAAAGGTCGAGCATGTCGCCCGATTCTGCCATCGACATGGTCAAATCGACGGTCTCGCGGATATCCATGCCCTTTATCCAAATGGCCATCAAAAGCGCCGCCGTCTGGTAATCGGGTATCTCGCCGCTGACTATGCCGTCGACGAAGAAGTCTATCTCCTCCCTGCTGAGCCTTTCACCCAGCTTCTTCTTCGCGATTATGTCCTGGATGAGCATCATCCCAAAACCCTCCGTTCCGCCCCTATCATGTCGGTTCCGGGCAGGCCCCAGCCCAACCCCAGCCAGCCGGCCGCGGTGGCGCCGACGTCGGCGAAGGTGGACCTTGTGCCGAGCGGTACCGGATCGACTTTCCTGCCCCAGACAAGCACGAACGGCATCTCCCGGCTGTGGTCGGTGCTCGGTGTGGTGGGGTCGTTTCCGTGGTCGGCCGTTATTATCAGCAGGTCCTCGTCGCCCATCCGCCCCATCGCGCTAGCGATGAGCCCGTCGACTTCCTCGAGCGCCGATGCCATGCCGCGCACGTCGTTCCTGTGTCCGTATAGCATGTCGAAATCCACGCAGTTGGCGAATATGAGACCTGGAAGATCCTCTCCCAAGGACTGCACCAGCGCTTCCATGGTCGCCTTGTTTCCGGATACGTGCTTCGATATGGATACGTTCTTATGGGCGAAGAGGTCGTCTATCTTGCCGCACCCGGTCACGTCCATACCGGCGGCCCTTACGATGCTCAGAAGGTTGGGGACGGACGGTTCTACGGCGTAATCGCGCCTTTTCTCTCCGATCCTTACATAAGCGCCGCTCTTGCCGGTAAAGGGCCTTGCGATCACGCGGCCCACCTCGTGTTCGCCGACGAGGATGCCTCTTGCGATTGCGGACGCTTCGTAGAGCTCCTCCAAGGGGACGACGTCCACGTGCGAGGCTATCTGGAATACCGAATCCCCGGATGTATAGACGATGAGCTTGCCCGTTCTTGCGTGCTCGTCTCCGTAGTCCATTATCACATCGGTGCCCGAATAGGGCCTGTTGCAGAGCACTCCCCTTCCTGTCGCCGCAGAGAAGGCATCGAGCACTTCCTTTGGGAATCCTTCGGGGTAAAGCGGGAAAGGCTTATCCAGGATGATCCCGGCCATCTCCCAATGGCCTGTCGTCGAATCCTTACCCGGGGACTTCTCAAGCATCCTCCCCCAGCTTGCGATAGGTCTAGCCACGGGATCCAGGCCCGGTGCCTTGGATCCGGACATGGCGACGGCATTGCCGATTCCCATAGAGGCAAGAGTAGGCATGACCAATCCCCCCACCGATATGGCGGTGTTCGCCAGAGTGTTGCTGCCGGCATCCTTGTAAAGCCCGGCATCGGGCATCTCGCCGGCCCCGATGCCGTCAAGCACAAGGATTATGGCGCGTCTTTTCCCGGCCATGCGTCCTCCCCTTCCCCCGTTTAGGACCTAGGATGGTGCTCGTCGTACACTTGTCTTAGCCTTATCTTCGTAAGGTGCGTGTATATCTGCGTCGTGCCGATGTCCGCATGTCCGAGCATCTCCTGCACCGCCCTTAGATCGGCGCCGTTCTCCAGCATGTGGGTGGCGAACGAATGCCTTAGCGTATGCGGGCTGACCTCGGAGCCTATGCCTGCCGCCATGCATCTTTTCTTCAGGTTCTTCCAGAAGGCCTGGCGGCTCATAGGGCTGCCGTCGAAGGTGACGAACAGCCAGTGCGACGGCCTGAGGTTGCACAGCTCCGACCTGCCTTTTGCCATGTACTCGTCCACCGCCCTCGCAGCGTAGCTGCCAAGCGGCACTATCCTCTCCTTGGAGCCTTTCCCTACGCACCTCACGTAGCCGTGTTCGGTGTTGACGTCCCCAACTTTCAAGTTCACAAGCTCGCTGACCCTAAGGCCGCATCCGTAGAGCACCTCGAGCATGGCAAGGTCCCTTAAATCCCGGGGATTACTGCCTTCGAACGAGCTCAACAGGGCCTTCGTCTCATCGAGGCTCAAGCATTTCGGAAGCGCCCTCTTTTGTCTCACCGATTCGACCGCCACCGTAGGGTCGGCCTTGACGGTCCCCTGCCTTGCGAGGTACTTGTAAAGGCCGCGCACGGCGGCCAGCTTCCTGGCCGTGCTCGAAGCGGCAAGGCCCTTCCCGGAAAGGTGGGCGACGAAAAGCCCCACCGTCCTGCCGTCGGCGGCAAGGAGCATCTCCACAGTGCAGGTTCCGGTACCGCCCCTGCCCTTCAGGAATGCCTCATAATCCTCCAGGTCCCGCGCGTAAGCGGTGAGGGAGTTCTCGGCCAGCCCTCTTTCGACGGCAAGAAAACCAAGGAAGTCCTCGATTGCCGGAAGCATGCTCTCATCACCCTCCCGCATTGTTTACATAATAATTATTATAGCATCCCCGGCTGCTCGGAGCCATCATAGCCGATCTTCCTCAAGTACCAGTTGATGAATATGAGGGATTTCGAATCCTCTATCACGCCACCGTCCATCATGCTTTGAAGCTCCGTTGGACGGAAGAACACGGCGACAAGGTCCTCGTCCTCATCCGGCACTGCGTCGGACGTGCCTGTGATGCGCATCAGATACATGTGCATGAACTCGCTCGCGAATCCCGCCGCTATGAAGAAGCCCGCCACCTTTCCGTCTATGGCGCAGCCCATGCCCGTCTCCTCCCCGGCCTCCCTTATGGCAGCCTCCTCCGGTGATTCGTCAGGTTCAATCCTTCCTGCGGGGATTTCCCACATAGAGCGCCCGGCCGGATACCTGTACTGCCTCACCAGGCATATCCTGCCTTCGTCGTCTAAGATGCCGCATGCTACGGAATCCCTCGTCCTGACTACTTCCCTTGTTGCAGTCCTTCCAGACGGCAGCAAGACGGAATCTTCATCTACGTTCATAATCTTGCCTCTGTATACCGTCGATCCAGAAAGACGGATCTCCTTGGCTTCCCTTGCACAAGGGCACTTCTCCATATCGTCCCCCCCTAATCAAAACCGGGGCACGGGCTATGCCCGCACCCCGGTTACGGGATACTTTATCCCTATCCTGCTATCTCCTCGCCCTTCTTGATGGCTGCAATGTTCATGGGAATGAACTTGGCCTTCGAGCCGGTCATCTTCTTCTCGATTACTTTACCGAGCGAGCTGGTCGACACCCAACCGTCAGCCTTGAGCATCGCTCCCAGCATGACCATATTGGCCACCTTCTCGCTGCCGAGGCTTTCGGCTATCTCGTTCGCCGGAACAGCCACATAAGTGAGGTCGTCCCTCTTAGGAGTGCTCTTGATCAGGCTAGAGTTGAAGACCATCAGGCCGCCCTTCTTGATCAAGGGCTCGAATTTGTCCATGGAGGGCAGGTTCATGGCTATTACGACGTCGGGGTTGTCGACTATAGGAGAGCCGATGGGCTCCTCTGATACGACGACGGCGCAGTTCGCGGTGCCTCCTCTCATCTCCGGGCCGTACGACGGTATCCAAGAGACGTTCTTGCCATCCAATATCCCAGCTTCAGAGAGTAGTACGCCGGCCAGCATCAGGCCTTGGCCACCGAAACCTGAAAGGATGTATTCCTTCTGCATCTACTTCGCCTCCTCAGGTACCTTGAAATCTCCGAGGGGGTAGTAAGGCACCATGTTCTCGTCCACCCAGCGCATCGATTCATAAGGTGTCCTTCCCCAGTTGGTAGGGCATGTTGACAGCACTTCGACTATGTTCAGGCCCTTGCCGTCGATCTGGTTCTGGAAGGCCCTCTTGATGGTCTTCTTCGCCTTCATGAGGTTTGCCGGTGTGGTCACCGTTACCCTCGATACGGAATAGGCGCCAGGTATCGTCGATAGCATCTCGGCTATCCTTATGGGGCTGCCGCAGTGCTCGACCTGCCTTCCATACGGCGAGGTGGTCGTCTTCTGGCCGACGAGCGTCGTAGGTGCCATCTGGCCTCCGGTCATGCCGTATATCGCGTTGTTCACGAATATCACGGTTATCTTCTCGCCCCTCATCGCGGCGTGAACTATCTCGGCGGCTCCTATCGAAGCGAGGTCGCCGTCGCCTTGGTATGTGAACACAATACGGTCGGGGTGCACCCTCTTTATCCCGGTCGCCATCGCCGGCGCCCTGCCGTGCGCGGCCACCACGCAGTCGATGTTGAAGTAGTTATAGGCGAGGACAGCGCAGCCCACGGGGGCCACACCGATCGTCTTCTCCCTTATTCCTAGCTCGTCAATCGATTCTGCGACTAGCTTGTGGATTATGCCGTGGGCACATCCCGGGCAATAGTGCATCGTGTTCTTAGTGAGGCTATTTGATGTCCTGTATACGTCCTGCATCGCTCAGACCCCCTTCCCCTGGATGATGGATTTGACCTGGGCGAGCACCTCGTCCCTCTTCGGGATGAGCCCTCCCGGGACTGCATGCAGGTAAACTGGTTTCTTACCGTCTACTGCGAGCCTTACGTCCTCCACCATCTGGCCGAGGCTCATCTCGACCGTCAAGAAACCGCGCACCTTACCAGCAGCCTTGCCAATGGCCTTCTTCGGGAAAGGCCATACGGTTATGGGCCGTATCAGGCCGAGCTTTACGCCCTCCGACCTTGCCTTGTCCACTACGGAGCGGCATATCCTGCTCGAGGTGCCGTAGGCGACCAGAGCGAACTCTGCGTCGTCCATCAGGTATTCTTCCACCCTGACCTCGCTCTCTTCCGCCTTCTTCCAGGTGTCTGCGAGTTTCTCGTTGAGATTGTACATCAGCTCAGGGTCCAGGTCGAACGCCTTCACAACCCTGGCGGGCCTTCCTTGCGCGCCTGTCACGCCGTACGCCGACGATTTGGGGTCTTTGGGTTCCTTCATCGCTGGGAATTCAACGGATTCCATCATCTGGCCAAGCACGCCATCGGCGAGTATCATGACGGGCATCCTGTACTTCTCACCGGTTTCGAATGATATGTAGATCAGGTCCACCATCTCCTGGATGCTGGCCGGTGCGAAGACTATGAGCCTGTAGTCGCCGTGCCCTCCCCCCTTGGTGGCCTGGAAGTAATCGCTTTGAGCTGGCTGTATGTCACCCAGGCCCGGTCCTCCGCGGACCATGTTCACAATCAGCGGTGACAGGAGCGAGCCTGCTATGTAGGATATCCCCTCCTGTTTGAGGGAGATGCCAGGGCTGGAGGATGAAGTCATGACCCGCGCTCCTGCCGACGCCGCTCCGTAGACCATGTTTATCGCGGCCACTTCGCTCTCGGCCTGCAGGAAACAGCCGCCGACTTCCGGCAGCCTCCTTGACATGTATTCGGGTATCTCGTTCTGAGGAGTAATAGGGTAGCCGAAGAAGTAACGGCAGCCTGCCCTTACGGCAGCTTCGGCAACCGCTTCGTTACCCTTGAAGAGCTTCCTCTCAGACACTTTCACAGCCTCCTTAAGATTTCTGTCGTTCAGGGCTTAAAGACCTCGATCGCGGAATCAGGACACATCCTCCCGCATATGCCGCAGCTTATGCAGTCATCCTCTCTTGCCAGGAACGCGGGAAGATATCCCTTGGAGTTCGTCGAATCGGCGATGTCAAGGCATTGCTTGGGACAATACTTGACGCAAAGCTCGCACCCTTTGCAGCGTTCGGCGTCGATTACCACTTTCTTCAACAAGGCTGACCTCCTTTCAGACGGATTTCGTAGATGCCTTTCCCAGGGCCCTAGCCCCTGCTTCGGCAAGGGCCATCATCTCGTCCTCGCCGGGGTATCTGAGCACCTTGGCCAAGGGAGAGACCCTCTCTTCTATCAACGAGCAGATCCTGGCCGAATACGCCAGGCCGCCGGTGATCAATATCGCATCGACGCGACCTTCCAAGACGGCGGCCATCCTGCCGACCTCCTTGGCCACGCCGTAGACGAAAGCCTTCTCGATGAGGATCGCATGTTCGTCACCGGCATCCACCATCTCGCTCAGCTTCTGTCCTGAGTTGGTACCTAGGTGCGCCACGAAGCCGCCCCCTCCAGTGAGGAGCTTCCTTGCCTCTGCGTGCGTGTACCTGCCAGAATAGCAAAGCTCGATGAGCCCGGTGATGGGCAGCGTGCCCGCCCTCTCGGGTGCGAAAGGGCCCTCGCCGTCAAGCGCGTTGGCAACGTCCACCACCATCCCTGCTTTGTGGGCGCCCACGCTCACCCCGCCGCCCAGGTGGCAGACTATGAAGTTGACCTCCTCGTACCTCCTGCCCATGTCCGATGCCGCGCGCCTGGCCACCGACTTCTGGTTGAGGGCGTGGAATATGCTTATCCTCGGGATGATCGGATGGCCGGAATATCTTGCCAGAGGGGCCAGTTCGTCCGTCGTCACGCTATCGGCGATGAAGGCCCTGAGCCCTCTTTCCTTGGCTATGTTCCTCGCTATAAGACCACCCAGGTTCGAAGCGTGCTGTCCCATCGGATGCCGCAGCTTGTCCACGAGGGCGTCGTCAACCTCATAGACGCCGCTGGGCATGGGCGGTAGCAGGCCTCCCCTGCCGACGACCCCGTCGAGCGCAGGGTTCCCGCAGGATACCAGAAACGCCGTGACCGCGGCGGTCCTGAATTCCAGCTGGTCATATACCGTGGGGAACTGGGATATCAGCTCGGTCGCGTGCCTTAGCGTCTCGGCCGCCGTCTGCTTGCCGTCCTCGAATATGGCGACCTTGGTCGACGTGGAACCGGGGTTGATTATCAGAAGCCTCATATCGGACCTCCTTACCTAAGGAAGATCATGAGTTCTTGGCCACGGTCGCGGCCGTCGCCATCGAAAGTAGCTTGGTCCTGGGCGAGTCTGCGCGGCTCGTCAGAACTATCGGAGCGCGGGCGCCTGAGATCACAGCACCGCATTCGACATCCGCGAAATAGCTGAGCGTCTTGTAGATCACGTTGCCCGTATTGATCTCAGGGCACATCAAGATGTCGGCCTTGCCCGCCACGAGGCCCGAAACACCCTTGTGCTTCGCCGATTCGGCGGACACGGCGTTGTCGAGCCCGAAGGGTCCGTCAACGACACAGCCTTTTATCTGCTTGCGGTCGCTCATCTTGGCCAGCAGCGAGGCGTCTATCGTGGCAGGCATGTCGGGATTGACCGTCTCGACGGCAGCAAGGCACGCCACCTTGGGATTCTCGTTCCCCAGGGCATGGGCGATCTTCACCGCGTTTTTGATTATCTGGACCTTCTGGTCAAGGGTCGGAGATATGTTCATAGCTCCGTCCGTCAGGTAGAAGAACCTGTCGAACTTAGGGGATCGTATCACCGCGACGTGTGATATGAGGCTTCCGGTTCTCAAACCCACTTCCTTGTCTAGTACCGCCCTAAGGAAATCGGTCGTGCCTATGAGGCCCTTCATCAGGGTCCCGGCCTTTCCGGAGCTTACGTACTGGACCGCCTTCAAGGCCGCCATCTGCAGTCCTGTCTCGTCGATGACCTCGACTCCTGCCAGGTCGAGCCCGACATCCCCGGCAAGCTTCCTGATGATTCCCTCATCTCCGAAAAGCGTGAAGTCGGCAAGGTCCATCTCCATCGCCAGCTTCACTGCCTCCAGCACATCTGCGTCCCCCGCAGCGGCGATCGCTATGCGCTGCTTGCCACCCGATCTCGCCTCGTCTATTATCTGCTCGAAGGTATTGAGCATCATAAGGACCTCCCTAATAACGTTTGACGGGGACGGCGCCCTTCACTGCTAGGGTGGCCCCGTCGCCCAGGGCCTGCATCTCGTTCTCGCCCGGATATAGCATTATCGGGCCCAGGAACTTCACTCGACGTACGATCTCGTCCACCAGGCGGGGCCATTTGGCCAACCCTCCTGTCAGAATCACCGCGTCCAGCCTGAACGACAGAACCGCGGCGTAAGCTCCTATCTCCTTGGCGATCTGGTATGCCATCGCCTGCATCACTTCCAAAGCCTTTGTATCACCCGTATCAATCCTGCGGTCGATCTCCCTTGCGTCCGACGTCCCTTCATACGCGAAGAGGCCGGCCTTCCTAAGGAACATGTCCTTGATCTCGGCCTTGGTGTACCTACCCGAATAGCAAAGGTCCACGGTGGCCCCCGACGGCATGGTGCCCGTCCTTTCCGGCGTGAAAGGGCCTTCGTCGTTCGAGTTGTTTGCGTCGATCAACCTTCCGTCCCTCAGCGCGCATATAGTCGTCCCGCCACCCATGTGTGCGATCACGAACCTTGCGTCCTCGAGCTTCAGCCCGAGCTCGCCGGCCGCGCGCCTGGCGGAAGACCTTGCCGAGAGGGCATGCAGAAGGGATATCCTCGGTATTTGAGGCAGGCCGGAGACCCTCGCTTCCGGCTCGTATTCGTCCGTGCTGACAGGATCCACTATATAGGCAGGTACATCGGCTTTTCTTGCGAGGTGCAGGGCAATGGCGCAGCCTAGGTTGGACGCATGCGGCGAGACGGGGTGCTCGAGCGCGTCTTCCACCATCCTATCGTCTACCTCCCAGACTCCGCCCTCCATAGGCTTGAGAAGGCCGCCCCTTCCGACGACGGCCGATATCCTGTTTAAGGATACGGCTTCGCCGGCTAGGGCGGCCTCTACTGCATCTATCCTATACTTCAGCTGGTTCTTTATCTGGCCCATCGAATCAAGCTCCGCTTTGTCGTGCTCGATGCTCAGGGATTTTACGGATTTACCGTCCTTGAATACTGCCAACTTCGTGGTAGTAGAACCCGGATTGACCGCAATTATGGTAATCGATCCTTCTGACGCGCTTCCCATAAAGGCACCTCCGAATTTCGATATCCGTATTGGTTCTAGGAATCAGTCCCTGCGTTTCGGCCTGGAAGTCACCTTCCCGTCAAGGTCGTCGCCTCCGCCATGTCCGTGGAACCTCTCCGGCCTATCGCGCCGTGGAGCTGCGTCTTCCGCGGCTGGGTGCTCCGGTTTGGGTAGGAGCTCCTTGCGCGACAGGTTGAGCCTGCCTTGCGAGTCGATCTCCACAAGTTTAACGGTGATCTCGTCGCCCACCTTGACGACGTCTTCTACCTTGGCGACGCGCTCCGCAGCAAGCTGGGAGATGTGTACCAGGCCTTCCTTGCCCGGCAGTATCTCGACGAACGCACCGAATGTCATTATCCTGGTGACTTTGCCGGTATAGACGGCGCCCACCTCAGGGTCGCTCACCAATGCCTTGATATAATTCTCCGCCTTGATGCCGCCCTCCTGTCCGACTGACGATATGAATACGCGCCCGTCGTCCTCGATGTCTATGCTGGCGCCGGTCATCTCGACTATCTTCCTTATCATCTTGCCACCGGGCCCTATGACCTCGCGGATCTTGTCGACATCTATGGTGAAGCTGATTATCCTGGGCGCATAGGGCGAAAGTTCCGCCTTCGGCTCGCTTATGCATGCACGCATGGTATCCAGGATGAAAAGGCGGCCCTTCTTAGCCTGGGCCAGCGCCTTCTCCAATATGTCCTTGGAGAGCCCGTCCACCTTGATGTCCATCTGTATTGCGGTTATCCCGTCAGCGGTACCGGCCACCTTGAAGTCCATGTCGCCTAGGTGGTCCTCGATGCCCTGGATGTCGGTGAGTATCGTGAAGTCCTCACCGTATTTCACAAGGCCCATCGCGATGCCCGCGACCGGCTTCCTGATGGGAACTCCCGCGTCCATAAGCGCCAGCGTGCTGCCGCATATGGATGCCTGGCTGGTCGAACCGTTGGATTCTATGGCCTCGGAGACCATCCTTATAGTGTACGGAAACTTATCCTGCGAAGGTATGACCGGCACGAGTGCCCTTTCAGCGAGGGCGCCGTGGCCTACTTCGCGCCTTCCCGGCCCTCTGATCGGCTTTACCTCACCAACGGAGTAGGGCGGGAAGTTGTACTGGTGCATGTAATTCTTCGACTCTTCGTGTCCCAGCCCGTCCAACACCTGCTCCTCACTCGCAGAGCCGAGCGTGCAGCTGGTCAGCACCTGGGTCTGGCCCCTTTGGAAGAGGCCCGATCCGTGTACTCTGGGCAGCAGGCCGACTTCACAGTAAAGTGGCCTTATCTCGTCGAGGGCCCTGCCGTCGGGGCGTATGTGCTCTTTCGTGATCATCATGCGCACGACCGACTTCTCGAGGGAATCCACCATGTAGGCGATCTCCTCGGTAGACGCCTCCTCGGCGAATTCCTCCACGAAATGCTCCTTTATGGCTGCCTTGGCTTCCTCTATCTTGGCGTCGCGCGACAGCTTGTCCGGGTTCTTGACGGCATCGACGAGCATCTTCTCGCCATAGGCCTTGACCTTTGCCGTTCTCTCCGCCGCCGGCTCGAAGTTCTTGAACTCGATCTTCGCGGTTCCAGCTGCGGCCACTATGCCGTCTTGGAACTCGATGATCCTCTTTATCTGCTCGTGGCCGTAGAGGATCGCGTCAAGCATATCGGCCTCGCTCACCTCGTTGGCACCGGCTTCGACCATAAGTATGGCATCCCTGGTGCCCGCCACGACCACCGACATATCGGATGCATTCTGCTCTTCGATCCCAGGGTTGATGACGAACTTGCCGTCCACCCTGCCTACCTTTACTCCGCCTATCGGGCCCTGGAAGGGCGTCGGGGATATCGACAGCGCTATCGACGCTCCGTTCAAGGCGACCAGCGAAGGTTCCACTCCGGGTTCGACCGAGAGCACCGTCGCGACTATCTGCACGTCGTTCCTGAATCCGTCGGGGAAGAGCGGCCTTATCGGCCTGTCTATCATCCTGCCCGCAAGGATCGCCGCCTCACTAGGCCTTCCTTCGCGCTTGATGAAGCCTCCGGGTATCTTGCCGGCGGCGTACATCCTCTCTTCGTAGTCGACTAAAAGCGGGAAGAAGTCGATACCCTCCCTAGCCTGCTTTGCCATGGTGGCCGTCACTAGCACGACCGTCTCGCCGTAACGGCAAAGGACCGAGCCCGATGCCTGTTTGGCGAACTTACCGGTCTCGGCCGTGAAAACCTTTCCTCCGATATCCATAGTGAATACTTGATGCATCTTCTCTCTACACTTCCTCCTCAAAGTAAGAGAGCGCGGTCCAGGCATCGTTTGCGCCCCCACGCTCCCATGAACTTTCGCTGCTTACTTGCGCAATCCTAGTTTTTCAATCAGTGTGCGGTAACGTTCGACGTCGCGGTCCTTCAGGTAGTTCAGAAGGCTTCTCCTCTGCCCTACCATCTTCAGGAGCCCTCTGCGCGAGTGATGGTCCTTGTTATGCTCCTTAAGGTGCTCGGTGAGGTAGTTGATCCTCTCCGTGAGCATCGCAATCTGTACCTCCGGCGAACCTGTGTCCGTCTCGTGCTTCTTGAAGGCGTCGATTATCTCTCTCTTCTTTTCCTGCTGCAATGGCATCTGGTTCTCTCCTCCATCCAATTACCCCCTGAGCTAAGTAGCCGCCGGAGCAGCGAGCAACTGGGCACAGGTTGGCTTAATACACTATACATTATATCAGGGCAGCTCATGACTGTAAACCTCAAACGGGACCGGACCTCGGGCCGAAAAGCAAATATAGCTCGCCTTCAGATGGAACGCACGATCCTGGCTCTATCACAAGCTCCTGTCCCCCGGAACGGTCGACCACCCAGAAACTGGCATCGTAACAGCCGAAATCCTCCAAGACCGGCAGCTTTGTGAAGAATTTTGTCCGAAATCCCACCCCAGCCGGCGGCAGCTCGATCGCAGGGTCCGGTACGATCCTGCCGGATGTCGCCGTCGCCTTTAGGAAGTGCACCCTTCCCAGCATCCTTGTCGCGGCCTCCGGTTCCCCGGCGCAGATCCTCCTTCTGATCTCGGTGCTGGATATCCTTGTTCCGCCTATCGACATCTCGTCAAGTACTACTAAGTCCACGCCGGCCCTCTTGCAAAGCACTTCCAGAAGGGCGACGTCCCCCCTGCCGCCTTTGCCGAACCTGTAGTCGTGCCCAACGGCGAGCAGCTTCGCACGGCATCTTCCTAGCACTATGCGTTCGAAGAAATCCTCGGCCGGCATAGATGACAGACCGTCGTCGAAGCTTAAGACGACTACTTCCTCAACCCCGGCTCTTTTAAGTAGCTCGACCTTATCGCTGCAGGTGAGTATCTGCCGCTCCTTGCCGTCCTTGCCCAATACCGAGCCCGGCACCTTGTCGAAAGTCAGAGCTGTCAACGTAAGGCCGCGCCCTAAGGCCGACGCCTCCTTGACGAGCGCCTTGTGAGCTATGTGTACCCCATCGAACGTGCCCAGCACAAGAGCAGTGCCTTTATTTCCCGCCATGTCCTGCCGAAACCTCCGGTACTTTGAAGACGACCCTGGGTTTTGCGATCTTCCTTCCGTTCATGTCAGATACTCCCCCGACGGACGCTATCGCAAGAGCCGCTCCTTCATCATCGAGGAGGACCATCTCGTTAGTGCCTTCCGGGCAGTCGACTATCACGGGAGATCCGTTCATCACTTTACTCGCATCGGATGCATCCAGAGCAGAGGCGAACATGTCGGGAAGCGACTCTGCGATAGTCCTCATGGAGCCTAGAATGCGTCCATCGACTGCCAGCCTCTCCGCCTCTTCCAGCGAGAGGCAATCATCTATCGACCAGCCAGAGGACCGGGTCCTCCTTAGACGGGACATATGGGCAGGAACACCAAGGGCCCTTCCTATGTCCTCGCAAAGAGTCCTGATGTAAGTCCCTTGGGAACACTCAACGTCTATTTGCGCAGTACCACCGTAAGATATCGTCCCGGATCCGCCGTGGGCGGCCCCGCATATCGAGAATATCTCCACGTTCCTGTCCGGCCTATCGACTTCGAGGCCCTTCCTCGCCAGCTCGTACAGCTTCCTGCCGCCGACCTTGACTGCCGAGTACATCGGTGTGCGCTGTATGATCCTTCCTTGGAACCCTTCTAATGATTTCAGGAAGTCATCCACTAAGATTTGCATTTCCGGCATGTCCTCTACGGTGCTTCCGGAGGAGTCGCCGGTGTTTGTCGAACGTCCAAAAGTCATCTCGGCGCTGTATCTTTTACGCCCTTCCATAAGGTATGAAGATATCCTGGTGGCCGAACCCAAGCACAGCACGAGAACCCCTACTGCGTCCGGATCCAGCGTGCCCGCGTGTCCTATGCGCTTCTCGCCAGTAGCCCGCCTCATCCTGGCCACTACGTCGAACGACGTGACGCCTGCCGGCTTATCTATCCCTATCACGCCGTCCATGCGCGTAAGCCTCCGATACGGCTGAGTCCACCGCTTCAATTATGAGAGTTTTTACCTTCTCGAGTCCGCCTCCGAGCGTGCATCCAGAGGCCCTCTTATGCCCGCCGCCTCCGAACCTGGCCGCGACCGATGAAACGTCGACAATGCTCTTGGAGCGGAATCCAACCTTGATGATGCCATCCTCTAGTTCTTTGAAGGCTACGCAGACCTCCACACCGTCGATGGACCTTCCGTATGAGATGAAGCCCTCGACATCTCCTTCGCTAAGGCTGTACTCGTCCATCAGGTCCCTGGTGATCTCCATGATCGCCACCCTGCCCCCTGTTCGGAGCTCTATACTCGAAAGCACGGCACCGAGGCCTTTTATCGCCCCGTACGGCTTGCTTTCGTAGACGTTCGTGGATACCGAATGTAGATCGGCGCCGGCATCGATCAGCTCTGCCGCAAGCTTGAAACAATCCGAGTTCGTGTTGCTGTACCTGAAAGACCCCGTATCCGTGGACACGGCGCAGAATATCGCGGTGGCGCTCGCGTCACTGAAACCGGATCCGAGGCCCTTTATCAAGTCTGCCACCATGGAACCGGTAGCGGGCGCGGATGTGTCTATCCATGAGATCTCGGTGAAGCCCGAGTTGGTGGCGTGATGGTCTATGTTTACCTTTGAGCTCGCGTTCTTCGCCGGACGCGAGATATCACCGATGCGCTCGTAGGAACCTACGTCGAGTATCACGGCAAGGTCCAGACCGTCCGGTATCTCCTCGGCGTCCGGGAGTATGTAGGAGGAGCCGGGCAGAAAAGTCATGTTCTTCGGGACGCCACCGTCCACTGCCATGAAGACCTTCTTGCCCATCTCCATCAACGTCAGCCCGAGCCCGAGCACAGAACCTATCGCATCCCCGTCAGGCACTATATGGGATGTCACAAGTACGCTGCGGGCTCCTTTGATCGCATCGATCACGATTCCTGGTACAGTCATCAACGATCCTCCGAGCCGGCCTTTATGTCGTTGAGTATCTCAAGCACCTTCGCGGCCCTTTCCATGGAATGGTCGGGCCTGAAGTTGAGCTCGGGCGTATGCCTTATACCAAGGCGTCTTCCTATTTCCCCGCGTATCCTGCCTTTTGCCGCCTCTAGGGCCTCTGCAGCGGATTTGGCGGCCTCGGGGTCCTTCTTAAACGAGCTGATGAAGATCTTGGCGAACGACATATCGCTGCTAAGCTCCACCGCAGTCACGCTCGCGAACTCCAGCCTAGGGTCGCTGAGGTCCTTCGTCATCATCGCGGACAGCTCGTCTCTTATGGCGTCTTGCACTTTATTCCTTCTGAAGGACATAGTCCCTTCACCTCTGTCAGTAAACCTCGAGCCTCGTGACGAAGACTTCAATCGCGTCATAAGACTCGATGCTTGAAATCATGCGGCGCAGCTCCTCCTCCACATAGGAGGGAGAATCGCCCACCACTGCGATCGTGAGCTCTGCGGCCTTGTATGTGTCCCTCTGCCCGGTCTCCGCTACCGCTACGTTCTTCCTGGCGCCAAGCCTTTCGACCGCGCTCCTTATTATCGAGCGCTTCTCCTTAAGGCTGGAAGGACTATCCAGCTTCAGCAGCAGGGTCGCAAGGGCGCAAGAGGATCGCATTATTGCTGTTCTACCTGGATGGTCCTCTTGATCTGCTCCTTGCCGTAAGCTTCGATGATGTCCCCTTCTTTGATGTCGTTGAAGCTCTCGAAGCCTATACCGCACTCGAAGCCTGTGAGGACTTCCCTGGCATCGTCCTTGAATCGCCTGAGCGACGTGATCTTTCCTTCATGGACCACCGCGCCGTCCCTGACTATCCTGGCGGTCGCGTTCCTCGTTATCTTGCCTTCGGTCACGTACGAGCCGGCTATGTTGCCGGCCTTGGGTACGCTGAACACGGCGCGTACTTCTGCCTTCCCGAGGCTCACTTCCTTGTATTCGGGCTCCAGCAGGCCTTCCATGGCCATCGCGACATCGTTTATAGCCTCGTAGATTATCCTGTACATCCTTATGTCAACCTTCGACTCCTCGGCGGCTTTCGTGGCCGCCGTATCGGGTCTTACGTTGAACGCGATTATGATCGATCCGGATGTGGATGCTAGCATCACGTCGGATTCGGATACCGCGCCTACGCCGCTGTGTATTGTCGACACTCTGACTTCGCTCGTGGACATCTTCTCAAGGGAGCTCTTCACTGCCTCTACCGAGCCTTGCACGTCAGCTTTCACAATTATATTCAGGTCCTTTACGGTACCGGCCTTCTTCTGGCTGAAGAAGTCCTCCAAGGTCACTCTCTTTACTTCTACCATCTCACTCAGCTTACGTCTCTCGGACCTGCGTGAGGCTATGATCCTGGCCTCTCGCTCATCGGATATCACATCGAACGGATCGCCCGCCTGGGGCACTCCTGTCAGTCCGAGTACCTCCACCGGCGTCGACGGAGGGGCGGATTCCACCAACTCGCCCTTGTCGTTCATCATGGCCCTCACCCTGCCGAACACTTCTCCGACGAGGTAGTAGTCGCCTTGCTTGAGCGTACCGTTCTTGATCAGCACTGTCGCGACGGGGCCCCGCCCCTTGTCGAGCTTGGCCTCTATCACGATACCCTCGGCCTTCCTGTCCGGATTGGCCTTCAGGTCCTTCATGTCGGCCACGAGCAGTATCATCTCCAGCAGCTCGCTTATGCCTATCTTCTTGAGCGCTGACACTTCCACGGTCACCGTGTCGCCGCCCCATTTCTCGGCTACGAGTCCTATTTCGGACAGCTCCTGCAGGACCCTGTCGGGTTGGGCATTGGGCCTGTCGATCTTATTTATCGCGACGACTATCGGCACGCCCGCGGACTTTGCGTGATTGTACGCCTCGACCGTCTGCGGCATCACTCCGTCGTCAGCCGCTACGACCAGTACGACCACGTCCGTGACCTGCGCGCCCCTGGCCCTCATAGACGTAAAAGCAGCGTGCCCGGGGGTGTCGATGAACGTTATCTTCCTGCCCTTGAGCTCTACCTGGTACGCGCCGATGGCCTGAGTTATTCCTCCAGCCTCGCCGCCAGCCACGTCGGTCTTCCTTATCGCGTCTAGAAGGGACGTCTTTCCGTGGTCCACGTGGCCCATTATGGTCACGACGGGCGGGCGCGACTTCAGGGAATCCGGAGCGTCCTCCATCTTCGTGAGGGTGGTCTCCCTCTCCTCGGCCTCGGACTTGAGCTCAGCTTCTATCCCGAACTCGGAGGCCACAACCTGCGCGGTGTCGCTGTCGATCGTCTGGTTTATTCCAGCCATGACACCTAGCGACATGAGCTTCTTTATGAGCTCACCCGGCGTCACTTCCAGCTTAAGGGCCAACTCTCTTGTCGTCATGCCGGCATCTATTATGATCCTCTTCGTCTTGGCCGCCTTCTCCCTTCTCCTGGCTGACTTGCGGATACCCGCCTCGTCCTCGTCGAGCAACTCCACGTCGATGTTCCTTATGCGCTTTTCGATCGCCGGGTCGGGGGCCATGCCTTTCTTGCCCTTCTTGGCGGCTATCGCCTTGCCCTTGATAGGGCCGCGTATGTCCCTGTCGTCCTCGGACGTGAAGCGCCTTTCCTTGCCGGTGGACCCCCAGGACTTGCCCTTTCCCTTGTTCACGGGCATCTCAGAGGATGGCGGAGGGACGGTTATTGCCCCTCCGGGCTGTGGCCGCCTTGGCGCATATCCGCCACCTTGCGCACCTTGCTGGGGCCTCGGTGCGAAACCGCCCTGCGCGCCGCCTCTAGGGGCGAACCCGCCTTGCGGCCTGGGCGCGTATCCTCCCTGCCCTTGCGGCCTAGGCTGATAGCCGGCACCTCCTTGACCCTGCGGCCTGGGCGCGTATCCTCCCTGCCCTTGCGGCCTAGGTTGATAGCCGGCACCTCCTTGACCCTGGGGCCTGGGCCCGTATCCACCGGGCGCATTGCCCCTAGGCGCATAGGTCCCCTGTGGCCTCGGCGCATATCCTCCCTGGCCTCTCGGCGGATATTGAGGCTGTGGCCCTCTTGCCGCAGGCGGCGGGGCCGCAGGCCTCGGGCGTACCGTCTCGCCCTCCGTAACCTGCTGTGTCTGCTGTGTCTGCTGTGCTACGGGCGACTGCGCCCTTAGCTGCTCCTGTGCAGGAGTCGTGGCCGGAGCTACCCTGGGTATCTGGGCCTCTAGATGCTTTGCGCGATCCGGAACGGGCCCTTCGGCCTCGACGGTGACATTCACGGCCGGACGGGGTGCGCTCCCGGCTTCGACCTGCTCAACTTGGGCCATTACCTTCTCCTTCTGCTGCTCATCAATATTCTTCTGCTCCGCGGCAAGTTTCTTGGACTTCGCGGCGAGCTTGGCTTCCTCTTCCTTTTGCGCTTTGGCCTTCGCCTCGGCGACTTTGGCCCTCTCCTCTGCCTCTATGGCCTCTAGCCTGGCTCTCTTCTGCTCTTCTTCCTGCTCTCTGGCAAGCCTTGCTTCCAGCGCCCTTTGTTCTTCCTGGACCTGCTGCAGCCTTGCCGCTGCCTGCTGGAGCGCAGCTGCTCTCGGAGCCTGCCCGGGGCGTGGCCTCGGTGGTTCCTGGGGGGCGCGCTGAGCCTGCTGCATCGGCCTCATCTGACGCTGCGACATCTGTGCTGTCGCGCCTGAGGCCCTCTTCACCTCTATCAAAGGTTCGGTCGTGGCCGTCTGTGCCTGTACTTTTGGTTTTTGTTTCGCCGCTTTGGCTTTCTGCGGTGCGGACTTCTCCTTGTCAGCGTCGGGCCCGTACTTGCGCAACACATACTTCGCGGCGTTCTCGTCGATCGCGCTCATATGGTTCGCCGTGGGCACGCCAAGGCTGTTCAGCAAGTCCACCAGGTCCTTGCTGGGCATATTTATCAATTTAGATAGCTCGAATACTCTGACTTTAGCCAAATATCCACACCTCCACGAGATTTGCGGGTCAGTCCTTCAACATCCTTGCGGCGAAATTAACGTCGGTAACGGCCGCCACAGCCACCTGCCTTCTTCCTAGAGCGCCCCCTATGGCTTCCTTCGTGGAAGCTACCTTGACGGGCACTCCTTTATCATCACACATGGTCTTGAACTTGCTAAGGGTGCTCTTGCCGGCATCGGAGGCGAACACGACCAGCTTTGCTTTGCCTTTGGCCAGTGTGATCTCTACAGCGTCCGACCCGATTGCAAGTGCGCCCGCCTTCCTTGCCAGACCCAGGAATCCGAGGTTTGCGCTAAGGTCCACCTTGTACCTCCATCGATTCTCTAAGCTGCTCGTAGATCTCAGGTCCTATCTCCTTTTCGAGAGAACGCTGCAGCCTTTTGCCCTTTATGGCCTTCTCGAGGCACGCCTTGTCCCTGCATACGTACGCCCCGCGGCCTGATCTCTTCCCAGTGGGATCTACTAGGACCTCCCCTTCCGGCGTACGGACTATCCTCACGAGGGACTTCTTGTCGAAGGCGCCCCCGCATCCAAGGCATGTCCTTGTAGGTTGCTTCTTGATCTTGTTCAAGGCATCCTCCCCTAGAAATCAACCTTCTCGGTGCTGGTGAAACCGTACTCCCCGGTCTCTTCCATCTGCGCCTCGCTCTTGATGTCCACCTTCCAGCCGGTAACCTTTGCGGCCAGCCTGGCATTCTGGCCTTCGCGGCCTATGGCCAGGGAGAGCTGAGAGGTAGGCACTATGACCGTGGCGACCTTTGTAAGCGGGTCGGGGATCACCTTGGTGGGCCTCGCGGGGCTCAGTGCGTTACCAACGAACTCGGCGAAGTTCTCCGACCAGGGTATTATGTCGATCTTCTCGTTGGAAAGTTCCATGACGATGCTCTGTATGCGGGCGCCCTTGGTACCCACGCACGCGCCTACGGGATCCACGTTGGGATCGTGGGAATAGACGGCGACCTTCGACCTTGAGCCCGCCTCCCTCGCTATCGACTTGATCTCGACGAGACCGCTTTTTATCTCGGGCACTTCGAGTTCGAGGAGCTTCCTTAGAAGATTTGGATGGGTCCTGGAAAGCTGGATGGTCGTCGAGCCGCGCTGCAGCTTCTTCACTTCGAAGACGTAGCACTTGATCCTGGAGCCGACCATGTACCGCTCCCCGGGTATCTGCTCGTGCTGCGGCAGGAATGCCTCGACCCTGTTTATCTCGACTACTACGTTCCTCGGGTCCACCCTCTGTACCACGCCGGTGATTATATCGCCCTCGCGGTCTGCGAACTCGGTATATATCATGCCGCGCTCGGCTTCCCTTATCTTCTGGACGATGACCTGCTTGGCGGTCTGTGCGGCTATCCTTCCGCTGACGAAGTCGTCGAGCTTGACGGGAATCTCAACCACGTCGCCGACCTGAGCCGCTCCGTATCCGACGGCTTCCTTGATGTCCATCTCCGACCTGTCGTCGACCACTTCCTCGACCGCCGTCTTGAGGGCGACGACTTTGAGCTCTCCGCTGTCGGGCGCTATCGTTACCTTCACGTTGGAGTGGATTGCGCTGTAGTGCTTCCTGTAAGCAGCGCTAAGAGCAGTCTCAAGCGCCGGGATGAGCACATCCTTCGATATGCCCCGGGAGCGCTCAATCTCCATTATGGCGCTTATGATCTCCTTGCCCTCTATCTGCTGGCTCATTTCCCTTACGACCCCCTAATATCTAGCGGCCAACCTGGCCTTGCTCACCAATTCGAAAGGTATCCTCGACTGCTTGCCATTGTCATCCTCGATCACGACTTCGCCCTCGATAAGGCCGATCAGTCTCCCCTCGTGCTTCTTCAGCCCGTTCACCTGCTTGTATGTCGATATCAGCACGTTCTTTCCCGCGTACTTCTCGTATTCTTCCGCGAATCTCAGAGGCTTCTCACCCGAGGACGTGACTTCAAGGACATAGGCGTGAGGGATCGGGTCCATGCTGTCGAGGAGCCCGTCCGCTTCCTCGCTAAGTCGCGCGCAGTCGTCTATGCCCACTCCTGATTCCTTATCTATGTACAGCCTAAGGTACCAGCCCGCCCCCTCTGAGGAGAGCTCGACATCCAACAACGTCAGGCCCATCCTTTCGGCTACGGGCCCGACTGCCCTCTGTACCTGCAGCTCAACTCCCCTTACGTCCATGCTTGGATCCCCCGTTTAAGGCTTCGTCGGTCTTCTAAACACGAAAGAGTGGGAACAACCCACTCCTGAAAACAAACAAAGCATTGGCTACCAAAGAAATTTTATAATATATTCCCCCAAAAGGCAAGTGCCACATCAGAACAGTTCCAGGTGTTCGCTTTCCTTAAGCCCGGACAAGGCACCGGCGTCCCTGAGGGCCGATATGTGCGCCTTCGTCAGGCCGGCTCTTCTCTTCAGCTCGTCAATTGAGCTGAACGGCGATTTCGACCTTGCCTCGCCAATCTTCAAGGAGGCCTTCTCCCCCAACCTGGGCACTGATGACAATGGCGCCCTTATGCCGTCCACCTCGGAAGTGAATCTCGTAGGATGGGAGGATGCGATGTCCACCTGCTTGATCCTTATGCCCCTAAGTAGTGATTCCCTCAGCACCTCGAGCACAGGGACGACGTCCTTCTCCTTCTGGGTTGCGGCCTTGTTGGAATCCACGGCGCGGATGGCTTTGTCCATTTCCCTCACCGACATGGACGCGAACGAGGGATCGAAATCGAGGGCCCTGATCGTAAGGTACGCGCTATAGAAGGCAACGGGCATGTGTACCTTTGCGTAGGCTATCCTGAAGGCCATCATGACGTATGCGCATGCATGAGCCTTCGGGAACATGTACTTGATCTTGTTGCAGGAATCGACGTACCAGTCGGGCAGGGCCAGGCCCGACATCGCGGCCTCGTCCGCTTGAGACAGGCCCTTGCCCTTCCTAACCCGCTCCATTATCTGGAAGGCGCTCTTCGGAGGCATGCCTTTGGATATGAGGAAGTTCATGATGTCGTCCCTTACGGATATCACGTCCTTGAGGCCGCCGTCTCCGCTCCTGATGACATCCCGCGCATTGTCCAACCATACGTTGGTGCCGTGGGAAAGGCCGGATATCCTGACGAGCTCGTCGAAAGTGGATGGCCTGGTCTCGGACAGCATGCCTCGCACGAACCTGGTGCCGAACTCGGGTATGCCGATGGTCCCCACTTCCTGCCCGTACTTCCTGGCGTCGATGCCGAGCGCGTCTATCCCTGAGAAAATGGACATCGTCGCGGCGTCGTCGAACGGTACTTGCCTGAAAGATTCTCCTGTTATCTCCTCCAGCATCCTTATCATGGTCGGGTCGTCATGCCCGAGAAGGTCAAGCTTCAAAAGATTGTCATGGAGCGCGGTGTACTCGAAATGGGTCGTGATTATGCCCTTCTCCTTCGAGTTCGCCGGATGTTGGACGGGTGTGAACTCATGTATGTCCCGCCCCTCGGGAAGGACGATGATCCCCCCGGGATGCTGACCGGTGGTCCTCCTTACGCCGGTCGCGCCTATGGCGAGGCGCGCGGATTGCGCCCTGCCGACCTTCGCGCCCGATCGTTCCTCTAGGGCCCTTACGAAGCCATAGGCGGTCTTCTCCGCTATCGTGCCTATAGTCCCCGCCCTGAATACATTGTCGGCCCCGAACATCTCCTCAGTATATTTGTGTATCCTCGGTTGGTACTCACCGGAGAAGTTGAGGTCTATGTCCGGTACCTTGTCCCCCTCGAAGCCGAGGAACACCTCGAACGGAATATCGTGTCCTTCTTTGCCCATCATCTTCCCGCAGGAAGGACACTCCCTATCTGGCAGGTCGAAGCCGTGCTTCTGTGCGAACGGGCCGAAGTCCGACGTCTTGCAGTGCCCGCATCTATAATGCGGCGGTAGCGGATTCACCTCGGTTATTCCCAGCAGCGTAGCGACCAGGGAAGATCCGACGGAACCTCTCGAGCCTACGAGATAGCCGTCCGACAACGACTTCTTGACCAGCTTCATTGCGACTAGGTAGATGCTGGCGAAGCCGTTGCCTATGATCGAACTAAGCTCCTTGTCAAGGCGCTTCCCCACTGCTTCCGGCAAGGGGCTGCCGTACAGGCGCTCTGCCTCGGACCTGGAGATGTCCCTAACGTCTTCCTCGGCGCCTTCTATGATCGGGGTGCTAAGGCCATCAGGGACGGGCTTCAGGCTTTCTATCCCGTCGACCATCATGTTGGGACCCAGTACGACGGCCCTTAGCGCGTCCTGCTTCCCGAGATATGCGAACTCTCGCAGCATCTCCTCGGTCGTCCTCATATGCAAAGGGGGCTGCTCGTCGAAATCCTTATAATCCTGCCCTGCGAGGAGCACTTTCCTAAGGGTGGAATCCTCTTTCCTCAGGTAGTGGACGTCACCGGTGGCGACGAAGGGCTTGCCCGCCTTCTTGGCGGCCTCCACAAGCTTCTTGTTAAGGGACCTTATGGCGTCCAAGTCCGGAAGTGTACCCTCCCTTACGAGATATGAGCTGTTCTCAGCGGGCATCACCTCTACATAATCGTAGAATCGCATGGCTTCGATCAGCTCAGCCTCATCGGCCCCCCTCAATGCCAGCCGGAAAAGCTCACCGCCTGCGCACGCCGAACCATAGAGAAGACCCCGTCTTAGCTCTAGCGCAAGGCTCCTCGGGACGAGCGGGTGCCGCTTAAAGTACTCCAGATGCGATTTTGAGACCATCCTGTAAAGGTTGGCCAAACCTTCCTTGTCCTTCACGAGCACGGTAAAATGCGAGGTGTCCTCGGATATTTCGTCCTTCAGGTATCCTTCCATACCGAAGACGGGCTTGATCCCCATCCTGGAGGCCGCCTGGTAGAAGCGAGGGAAGGAATAGATCACGCCGTGGTCCGTGATGGCCACCGCGGTCTGGCCCATCTGCTTTGCCGCCATTACGACGTCCTCTGGATCACTTACGGAATCAAGTGCGCTCATCTTCGTATGGCAGTGTAGTTCGACCCTTTGGCATGGTCTCAGGACGTCAGGCGCGCGGTTCTCGCAGGCCTCGACGTCCTCCACGAGCATCAGAGGTTCGGCGTCCTGCGTACCCTTCCTGTCATCCATGACCACGCTGCCAGCGACCTTGACACGGCCTTCCACTGTGGGGAGGTCGTCCTCGCTATCTGCGCTTATGCTGCAGTAGATCGCTCCGGTCGGATCCGCCACTATGAATGACAGCACGGCCTTGTCCCATTTTGACGAAAACACCGCCTGGTTCATGGCTTCGCCTTCGACGGCTACATAATCCGACTGGTCCACGATGCCCGAGATATCGACCGACGCTATCTTTATAGGACTGCCGTAGACATGGATGCCGGATACGTCCTCGTCCGTACTGGATGATTGTTCCTCCTGCTCGGGCTCTTCTGGCAGAGAATCGGAGTAGTCGGTGCTCCTCACGGCCGCGCAGGACAGCTTTACTTCGACGCTGACGCCCGTCTTCGCGTTTACAATGTCCGATATAGCCTCGGGCACTTCGCGCTTTTCGAATGACATCAACTGGGCTTCGCTAGGTACCGTCAGCCCAACCGGACCATCCCAAGAAGGTTCGCATGACAGCAACGCTCCGAGGTTGACGCCGCTAGTACACGATACCCTTGCAGCCAGCGAGGACCATGCCTTCTTGATCCACATGTCCTTCTCGTACGGAAGGTAGCTGATCTCTGCCCTGATGTCGGCGGCACGTTCCGCAAGTGCCCGGCCCACGCAGAGCACAGCTTCCTCCATGTGCTCTGCCGGACCTTCCATGCGAACGGTCCAGCCGCCGTCCTTAAAACCCACCAGGATTTCCCTTATACGACAAAAAGCCAGCTCTTTCGAGGCTGGCGTGTCCGTTATCGATTCTAGGAACTTCTTCAAATCCATATGCCCGTCCGAGGGCATCAAGCGATAATGCAAGGATGACCACCCCATGATGCTATTTTATCCTGAACAACCTCTTGAATACCTGCTTTATGACGTGCCAGTACATCTTTGCGCGGAGTTTGCTTCCTTCGGCCAGTCCCAGTTTCTCCTCCTTGACGACCTGGGTAAGATCGTCGAGGTACACTTTCTTCACTCTTAGGGACTTCTCGTTCGCGATCTGGGTGATCATCGTCTCCAGGCCGTACTCGGTGTTCTCGAGCTCCGAAGGTTCTATCAAGGACCTGTTGATCGCCCTCTGACCGGAAAGGAACGTCGTCATCATCTGTGCAAGGTCCGTGAAGACCCTCCCGAACCTGAATATCCCAACTGTCATGTCCGCTTCCCCGTTGATTACCGGATCGAGCAGGTCATCGACGTGCTTCTCAGTTAGCCCGACCAGATCCGCATCCATAAGCAATATGACGTCGCTGGTAGTGGCCGATATACCCCTTGCCACCGCGGCGCCCTTACCCATGTTGTGCGGTAGGGACAGGACTTCAACCCCGGTCGCTCCGGCGGCTTCGGCCGTATTGTCCGTCGATCCGTCGTTTATGACGAGTATCTGGTCTACCTTCCTGCATTTCTTGAGCACGGAGGTGACTGCCGCCACCCTGGGACCCTCATTATAGGCCGGTACTATAGCGCAAACCTTCATCGGATCACCTCTTATCGGGATCCAGGCCTTCGATCTCGGCGCCCACGATCGCCCTGATCTGCTTGGCGGCATCTTCTACGGGAATCAGCACTGCTTGTGAATCTCGCCTCATCTTGAGCTCCACGCACCCCTTGTCAAGGCCCTTCTGTCCAATAGTCACCCTTATTGGTATGCCGATAAGGTCGGCGTCGTTGAACTTGACACCAGGCCTTTCGTCCCTGTCGTCAAGCACGACCTCTACGCCGGCTTCCTTCAGCTGCGCATAGAGCACCTCTCCGGCCCGCGACTGACGTTCGTCGGTCGTGTTCACGACAACCACCAGACATTGGTAGGGTGCTACCGACATCGGCCAGATTATGCCCTTCTCGTCGCTGTGCTGCTCAATAATGGCAGCTACGCATCTTGTGATCCCGATGCCGTAGCATCCCATCACCATAGGATGGGATTCCCCTTTATCGTCAAGGTACGTGCAGCCCAGAGGTACGCTGTATTTCGTGCCGAGCTTGAACAGATGGCCCACTTCGATCCCCTTCTTTGCGATAAGGGGATTCGAGCATTCCGGGCACATGTCGCCGGCTACCGCGTTCCTCAGGTCAGCCAGCTCGAAAGGACCGAAATCCCTCCCGTAGCATAGGTCCTTGTAATGTACGTCCTTCTCGTTTGCGCCGGAAACTCCGCACTTTACGGCAGGAATCTCAAAATCGGCCAATACTTTGGCGCACCTTATTCCGACCGGTCCTGCGAATCCTACGGGGGCCCCTGTGACCTTGAGGATCGTCTCCTCGTCCGCCAGGGCGACCTCCTTGGCGCCGACGGCGTTCCTCAGCTTCAGCTCGTTGAGTTCCCTGTCTCCTCTTATCAAGGCTACGACGGGTTCTCCGTCAGCCAGGTAGACCAGGGTCTTTATCATCCTGTCGGCAGGTACCGAAAGATACTTCTCGAGCTGTTCGATGGTCCTTACATCGGGTGTTTCCACCTTGCTTTTGGGAGGGCAATCACACGGGCATGCCTCAGGCCTCGCCGTTATCTCGGCCCTTTCTACGTTCGCGCCATAGCTGCACTTCTCGCATACCACGATGTCAGCTTCACCTATGTCCGCTATGGCCATGTATTCCTTCGATACCTTGCCGCCGATGGCCCCGGAATCCGCCTCGACGATGAGGAAATCCAGCCCCATGCGCGTGAAGGCCCTACAATATGCCTCGTACATCCTTTCGAACGACTTATCCAGCCCCTTCTGGTCGGCATCGAAGCTGTACAGGTCCTTCATTATGAACTCCCTGCCGCGCATGACGCCGTACCTGGGCCTGATCTCGTCTCTGAACTTGGTCTGTATCTGGTACAGGAGCTTCGGAAGTTGCCTGTATGAGCGTACTTCGTCGGCTACGTGCGTGGTGATGTTCTCCTCGTGGGTGGGGCCGAGGCATACTTCCCTTCCGCCGCGGTCCTTGAACTTGAACATCTCGCTGCCGTAGTCATCGTACCTTCCCGTCCTCTGCCAGGGCTCGGGGTTCTGCAACGCAGGCATGAACAGCTCCTGCCCGCATTGCCTGTCCATCTCCTCCCTGACTATCTGCTCCACTTTCCTTATGGACCTCCATCCCAGGGGGAGGTATGTGTAAACGCCGGCCATGGTCTTGCGCATCAGCGCTGCCCTCAGCATAAGCTTGTGGCTCGCTATCTCCGCCTCTGCCGGTACTTCGCGCAGCGTGGGCGCGAAAATCTCGCTCATTCTCATCTGTCATCAGCTCCCGGTGCAACTTGTAGGATCATTTCCAGCAGTGCCTTCGCCGCATCTTCGTAAGGTATCCTATCGACTACGGCGCCTTTCCTGAATATTATTGCCATGCCCTGTCCGCAGGCAAGCCCGAAATCCGCTTCCGACGCCTCACCAGGGCCGTTGACCTCGCATCCCATTATGGCTACCGTGATGTCTGGATCCAGTCCCCGAAGGCCGGCTCTTACTTTCTCGACGAGCCCGGCTACATCGCCCCGGGTCCTTCCGCAGGTGGGACAAGAGACGATCTTAAGGCCCTTCATTAGCCCCAGGCTCTTCAAAAGCTCCCTGCCAGCCTTTACCTCAAGGACCGGATCCCCGGTCAGGCTTATCCTTATGGTATCGCCGATGCCCTCAAGCAGGAGGGTCCCGATGGCTGCCGACGAACGTATTATCCCCGTATCCGGAGGTCCCGCCTCGGTGAGACCGAGATGTATCGGGTAGCGGACCTTGTCCGAGATTATCCTGTTCGCCTCCACGGTCTCAGATACATCCGTGGATTTAACAGACAATACAGTATCATAAAACCCGAGCCTTTCAAACACCGATAGCTCGCCAAGGGCGCTTTCGGCCAGCGCAAGGGCCGTCCTGCCGTATTTCGCCACCAGTGCCGGCTGGAGGGAGCCGGAATTCACGCCGATCCTGATGGGTATGCCCCTCGAGGAGGCGGCACTTACGACCTCCTTCACCTTAGCGTCGGACCCTATGTTGCCGGGGTTTATCCTGACCTTGGATATTCCAGCTTCGATCGCTTCTAGCGCGAGCTTGTGGTCGAAGTGTATGTCGGCACAAAGAGGCACCTTTGATCCTTGGACGATCGCCTTCAAGGCAGATGCTGCTTCCATGTCCGGTACGGCGACCCTTATGAGCTGGCAGCCTGATGCTTCAAGCTCCTTTATCTGCCTTATCGTGGCTGCGGGGTCTCTAGTGTCGGTGTTGCACATCGACTGCACCGACACTGATGCCGCTCCGCCGATGCAAAGCGGACCCGCCTTCACCTGCCTATTCATCTTCCTGCTAAAGCCCATCCTTCTGTTCACCTTCCGAGCAAGAGCTTCGTGATATCGCTGTAAGTCGCATATATCGCTAGTATTATGAGGAAGGCGATCCCCGCGAGCTTAAGGGCGTTCATCACGCCGTCCGGTATCTTCTTGCCTGTCACCCTCTCGATGCTCATGAACAAGAGCCAGCCGCCGTCCAGTATCGGAAGCGGTATCATGTTGAACACTCCAAGGCTTATCGATACGAGCGCTATCAGCAACAGGAATGACGGCATCCCGCTCTTTGCAGCCTCTGCCGAGGCAACGGCTATGCCAACGGGGCCGGATACCTGGCTGAGGTCGCTTCCAAGGAAAAGCTTCCCTATCGCGACCACGGTCAGCTTCACGATCTCCGTAAGGAACCTGACGCCGTTCGCGACAGCTTCGACGGGGCCCGTCTTCTTCAGCGTCCCCAACATGTAGATCCCTATCTTGCCCCGACCGTCCGCAGGGTCCTTCGCAGGGACTGCAATCACTGATACGTTTTCGCCGCTGCGTTCCACGGTTATGTCAACCGGTATATCGGATGATCCGGACAACATGGAGACTATCGACTCCGATGTCAGCATTGGCTGCCCGTTTATCTTCAATATTATGTCACCCTTCATCAAGCCGGCCGCTTCGGCGGGCGATCCGGGGATTGTCTCGTCTATCATGGTGACCGGGGTGCCGGCCACGGCGAACAAGGAAGCCACCAGAACGATGGCCAGTATCACGTTCATAACGGATCCCGAGAGGATCACCAAGAACCTCTGATAGAACGGCCTCATTCCGAAACTCCTACTATCACGGGGCCTTCCGTCCTCTCCGTCGTCGAACCTGTTGAGGCCTCCTAAAGGCAGGGCCCTTAGGCAATACTCCGTGTCCCCTCTCCTCTTCTTCCAGAGCGTAGGGCCGAAACCGATTGCGAACTCAAGAACGCGGAACCCGAAGGCCTTCGCCGTGAGGAAATGTCCTAGCTCATGTACTATGCTTACGATGCCGAAGACAATTATGAATGACAGGAATGCCAAGCTCTGCACCTGCTTTCGACATAGGATCTAGCCTTCCGGTCGGCTTCGAGGACTTCGCCTACGCTGGAAGGACCCGACCTGGAAGATGCCTCCATGGCCTCTTCGCAAAGTCCTGCTATCATGGTAAACGGTATTATTCCGGCAAGGAACTGCGATACGGCCTCCTCGTTGGCCGCCGACATCGCTGCAGGAGCCATGCCCCCTTGCCTTAAGGCCCTATGGCCGAGGGTCACGCCCGGGAAGGTCCTCTCGTCAGGCTCTTCGAAGGTGAGCAACCCGAGATTCGCTAGATTAAACACTCCCAGGCCGGGAGCATGCACGGAAGATCTTTCGGGATAACATAGGGCTGCCATTATAGGAAGCCTCATGTCCGGCGAACCCATCTGGGCGATAACCGACCCGTCGCTGAACATCACGGCCGAGTGCACTATGCTCTGCGGATGCACCACCACCTTGATCCTGTCCTCACCGACGTCAAAGAGCCATCTTGCCTCTATTACTTCGAGCGACTTGTTGATCAGGGTGGCCGAATCTATAGTTATCTTCCTGCCCATGTTCCAGGTCGGATGCTTCAGCGCATGCTCGGGCCTTATGCCTGAAAGGTCCTTGCGCCCCCTGAACGGGCCTCCTGAGGCGGTCAGCATTATCTCTTCAACCTCTGCGCCTCTTGATGACCACATGCACTGCCAGATCGCCGAATGTTCGCTGTCGACTGGCAATATCGAAGCGCCGGGCGTCCTTGCGGCCTCCATCATGAGAGGGCCTGCTGCCACTAAGCTCTCCTTGTTGGCCAGAGCAAGGGCTTTGCCGGCTTTAAGCGCGGATATGGACACATTGAGCCCGGCGAAGCCGACCACTGCGTTGAGCACCTTGTCGACTTCAGCATATGACGCAAGCTCGGACATGGCGTTTTTAGTATCCAGCACTTGTGTGGGCAGACCTTCGGATCTGACTATGGCCCTTAGCCTGAACGATGCCTCTTCGTCCTGCATAGCGGCTAATCTGGGCTTGAATTCCGCCACTTGTCCGGCCATTCTGGCGACGTTTCTCCCGGACGCGAGGACCGGCACCTCAATTCCGAGGTGCCTTGCCACGTCAAGTGTCTGCATACCTATCGAGCCCGTGCTCCCGAATACGGAAATCTTCAAACCTTTACCTCTCGGTCATATGAAAATTCCTACACTACCAGCCGAGGAATATCTTAAAAAGCCAGTACGCAGCAGGTACGAACAGCAATAGCGAATCTATCCTATCCATGAAACCGCCATGGCCCGGAAGGAACCTTCCGCTGTCCTTTACCCCGCCGTCCCTTTTTAACGCTGATTCTGCAAGGTCTCCGTAATTGCAGCAGATGATCTCGAACAGGACGAACGCCGCCTTCTGCCATTCGCCTATCTCAGGCAGGTAACCCCTTGACGAGAGAAGAGGGTAGACAAGGTACATCACTGCGACCATGGACAGCGCGCCGCCTATGCTCCCTTCCAAGCTCTTCTTGGGAGATATCTTAGGTGCAAGCTTCGTCCTGCCTCCGGAGGCGATTCCGGCAAGCAGCGCCATCGTATCGTGTATCCACACTATGCCCAGAACGGCCAGTGTAAGTACGAATCCTTTTATGCCGCCGTCCGTAGCCCGCAGGAGTATGGCATGGCTGAGGGTCCAGCCAAAGTACAAAGGAGCGAAAAGCATCCCCGACGTCCTCTGCAGTGCACCTGAAGGATCCCCATTAAGTACGGGCAACGATACCGCCACGATTAGCGCGATGCCGGTTATGGGCAAAGCGTACGTTCCATTGAAAATTGCCGCATCAACCAGGTAGAGGATGCTTATGGCAGTACTAAGCCAAGTGTTGTGCAAGATCCCCTTCGCTGAGGCAAGCCTTCCGTACTCTACGTTGGCCATCACGACAACGAACGTAATTAGTACCAGCAAGTATGGCCCACCCAACCAAAGTAGCAGCAGTACCGGCGGAATCGCCAAAAGGGCCGATTTAATCCTGTCAAGCATCAGTTACACCTCATGCAAGGCCACCGAACTTCCTGGTCCTTCTAGAGTATTCCTCCAATGCAGCATCCAGTTCGGCCTCATCAAACTCCGGCCAATGCTTGGCCGTGAAGTAGAGCTCCGAGTATGCGCACTGCCAGATCAGGAAGTTTGATATGCGCTGTTCTCCGCTTGTTCTGATCAGCAGGTCCACAAGTGGCTGCCCAGACGTACTAAGGCCCTGCTCCAGTGCCTGCTCGTTGATCTCCGAAGGTAGCATGCCCCCCACAAGGCATCTTTCCGCCATCTTCTTCGCTGACTGCGTGATATCCCACTTACCGCCGTAGTTCACCGCCATGTTCAGTGTCAGCGAATATGATTTAGGATTTGCCTTCTCTGCCTTTGCTATCATGATTTTCAGTGGTCCCGGAAGCTCCTTCCGGGATCCTATGACGTTCAGGCGTATCCCCATGGAAGGGAATTTAAGGAAGCTGTTCGAGAAGTAGTCGGATGCTATATCAAATAGGGCATCTATCTCCGACTTGGGCCTTGCCCAATTCTCCGTAGAGAACGCGAATAATGAAAGCGTGGCGATGCCCCGTTCCTGGCATGCCTCGCATATCCTCATGATGTTGGATGCGCCTGCCTTGTGGCCCTCCTTGCGCTCAAGTCCTCTGGCTGCGGCCCACCTGCCGTTGCCGTCCATTATTATTGCCAAGTGAGCGGGGATAAGAACACCGGCATGCGTACGTGTCCATGCCATCAGACCTGCATTATCTCCGTTTCCTTTGCGTTGAGGATCTTGTCTACTTCGGCGATGTGCTTGTCTGTCGCCTTCTGGATCTCATCCTGCGCCCTCTTGAGATCGTCCTCCGTGATCTCCCCGTCTTTCTCCTGCTTCTTTACGGCTTCGACTGCGTCTCGCCTTACATTCCTGATGGCTATCCTCATATCCTCGGCGATTTTCTTTACCAGCTTGACCAGGTCCTTTCGCCTTTCTTCGGTCAAGTGGGGCAAAGACATCCTGACTACCGTCCCGTCGTTGGTCGGGGTAAGGCCCAGATCAGATGCCAGTATCGCCTTTTCAATCTTCGCCAGCATCGTCTTGTCCCATGGTGTGACCATGAGCGTCCTCGGATCCGGAGTGCTAACGGTAGCCATCTGAGTAAGCGGCGTCATAGTGCCGTAGTAGTCGACCTGGATCCTGTCCAGCAAAGAAGGGTTTGCCCTTCCCGTCCTGACCGCGGCGAATTCCTTCTTCTGTACCTCAAGGACCACTCCCATTTTCTCCTCGAACTTGCTTATAACTTCCTTGTAAGCCATAGAGCTACCTCCCTACTATCGTACCGACCCGCTCTCCCAGGACCGCTCTTTTTATCACGCCCTGTTCGCCTAAGTCGAATACTATTATCGGAATGTCGTTGTCCATGCTCATCGTGGCGGCTGTGCTGTCCATCACCTTAAGGCCCTTCTGAATGACGTCAAGGTATGTAAGTTTTTCGAACTTGACCGCGTCGCGGTCTTGCATCGGGTCCTTGTCGTACACGCCGTTCACTTTCGTGGCCTTCAGGATGGCCTCGCAGCCCATCTCCGCGGCTCTAAGCGCCGCGGCCGTATCCGTCGAGAAGAACGGATTGCCTGTGCCACCGCCGAAGATCACCACCCTGCCCTTCTCGAGGTGTCTCAGTGCCCTCCTACGTATATAGGGCTCTGCCACTTCCTTTATCTCCAATGCGGTCAGGACCCTCGTGACGACGCCCATCTTCTCAAGGCTTTCCTGCAGTATGATCGAATTCATTACGGTGGCCATCATACCGATATAATCGGCGGTGCCCCTGTCCATCCCCATCTGGGACGCGGTCCTGCCCCTCCAGAAATTGCCTCCCCCGACGACTATGCCGAGCTGCACGCCCAGCTCATATACCTCTTTGATCTGGGAGCATATTTGATTTACGGTCTCAAGGTGTACACCGGACCCGTTAGGGCCGGCCATTGCCTCGCCGGAGAGTTTAAGCAGAACCCTCTTGTATTTCAGTTCAGGCATGACAACACCTCCTTTCATATTCTATCCTCCAAGCAAGGTAAATTCCACTTTCTGCAGCGGATTTGCAAAAAAACGGGGCCTACCTCAACGGCGGGCCCCGTCAGCCACAGCGGCTTACTCAGCTTTTTCCGGCTCTTCCTCGCCGCGCTCGAAACGCGCGAAGCGCCTTATCTGGATGTTCTCACCAAGTACCGAAGCGGTCTCTTTCACTAGGTCCGATACCGACTTCGCCTGGTCCCTTATGTACGCCTGGTCCACCAGGCAGGTCTCCTTGAAGAACTTTTCCAGCCTTCCTTCGGCTATCTTCTCGGCGAACTCGGGCTTCTTGCCCTCGTTTGCCGCCTGGTGCCTGTAGATCTCCTTCTCGGCCTCTATGATCGAAGACGGGATGTCCTCGCGCTTCACATACAGAGGCTTCTGAGCCGCGATCTGCATGGCTATTTCCTTTACAAGCGTTTTGAACTGCTCGTTTTTGGCAACGAAGTCTGTCTCGCAGTTGACTTCCACCAGTACTCCGATCCTTCCGCCCATGTGGATGTAAGAATCTACCATACCCTCGGATGTCGCCCTGCCGCTGCGCTTCTCGGCTCTGGCAAGGCCCTTCTCCCTTAGGAACTGGACGGCCTTCTCCATGTTGCCTTCGCACTCTATAAGAGCGCGCTTGCAGTCCATCATGCCTGCCTGGGACAACTCCCGCAGTTTCTGCACTTCGGCTGCTTTGATTTCTGGCATATGGAGCTCCTCCTTAATAGTCTAGTTGTTGAGGTCGTCAGCGTTCTGCGCCTCGGATTCGGGTGCGATCTTTTCTTCCTCCTCGGAGTCGTCCGCTGCTACCTCGTTCTTGGCCACGGGGGCGTCAACGCCCTCGCGTGCCTCTATGATCGCGTCGGCCATTTTGGACGTAAGTAGCTTTACGGCCCTAATGGCGTCGTCGTTGCTGGGTATGATGTAATCCACCTCGTCCGGATCGCAGTTCGTGTCGACGATCCCCACCACGGGTATCGCCAGCCTTTTTGCCTCAAGGATCGCTATGTGCTCCTTCTTTGGATCGACTATGAACATCATGTCGGGGAGCTTCTCCATATCCCTGATCCCAGCGAGGTTCTTCACCAACTTCTCATATTCTCCCTTAAGGAGCATTACTTCCTTCTTAGGGAGAAGTTCGAAGGAACCGTCCTGTTCCATCCTCTCGAGCTGCTTCATCCTGTCAACGCGCTTGCGAATCGTCGCGAAGTTGGTGAGCATGCCTCCCAACCATCTCTCGTTGACCCAATACATGCCGCAGCGCTGAGCCTCTTCGGAAATCGTGTCATGGGCCTGCTTCTTGGTCCCTACGAACAGCATCGTTCCGCCCTCGGCGGCCTTGCCCTTTACGAAGTTGTACGCCTCGTCGATCTTCCTGACCGTCTTCTGCAGGTCTATGATATAGATTCCGTTGCGGGAAGTGTAGATGTACTTGGCCATTTTGGGATTCCAGCGCCTCGTCTGGTGCCCAAAATGCACGCCCGCTTCGAGAAGCAATTTCATGCTTATCACCGGCATCGTATTCACCTCCCTCCCGCTTCGGTTTAACCTCCGCACACTTCATTCCCCCAGGATGCTCGCTTTCGCGCCACCGATCCTGGAAGTCCGTCATGCGTGAGTAATCGCAATTTAGTATTCTACCAAATATTACTCCGCGAATCAACCCATGCAGGCAAGTGCACATGGCCTGGAGGTTCTACAGGATCATCGTCACCCTCTGGGCATCCATGTTGATCTTTTCGAACGCCCTCCTTACGAATTCCCTGTCTATTACTACCTTACCTGCCTTCTCGGGAGCTTCGAAGGATATGTCCTCCAGGAGTTTCTCCATCACGGTGTGCAGCCTCCTGGCGCCTATGTTCTCCCCTAGCGAGTTGATCTTATAAGCCGTCGCTGCGATCTCCTCTATAGCACCCTCATCGATCACAAGGTCCACGCCGTCCGCTTCAAGTAAGGCCTTGTACTGCTTAACGAGAGAGCCCTTCGGTTCTGTCAGTATCCTGCGGAACTCCTCTTCCGAAAGCGTCTGGAGCTCCACCCTTATCGGGAATCTCCCCTGAAGCTCTGGTATTAGGTCGGACGGCTTCGATACGTGGAACGCCCCTGCGGCTATGAAGAGCATGTGCTTCGTCCTCACGGGACCGTATTTCGTCTGTACCGTAGACCCTTCTACTATCGGAAGTATGTCCCTCTGCACGCCCTCCCGGGATACGTCGGGCCCCATGGTGCCGTTCCTGCCGGCTATCTTGTCGAACTCGTCGATGAAGACTATTCCGTTCTCCTCGGCGTTCCTGATGGCCTCCGTCTCTATTTCGTAGGCGTCGACCAGCTTGTCGGCCTCCTCCTCGATGAGATAGCGCCTGGCCTCTTTGACGCTCATCTTCTTCCTTACGGTCTTCTTGCCCAACATATCGCCCAATATGCTCGACATGTCCACCATCATCTCACCAGGTTCGCCGGCGCCCATGAGGCCTATCGGCCTTTGGCGGTTGTCCTGGACATCGAGCTCTATGACCTGGTCTTCCAGCTGCCCTTCGGCAAGCAGGCTGACGATCTGCTCTCTTTTACCCTCGGCCTTTCGCTTCGCTTCCTCCTGATCCTCAGGGTTTGCAAGCTCTTGCTTCTGCTGCATTCCGAAAAGGGCGGCTAGCGGGTTGGCCTGGGACCTTTCTTTCCTTGGAAGGGGTGCGAGTATATCGATAAGGCGCTCTTCTGCGTGCTTTTCCGCCTTCGCCCTTACGAGCTCGGTTTTTTCGGCCCTTACCATTCTTATCGATGTCTCGACCAGCTCCCTGATTATTGAATCTACGTCCCTGCCGACGTAGCCGACCTCGGTGAACTTCGTTGCTTCTACTTTCACGAAAGGTGCTTTCACAAGGGCTGCGAGGCGCCTTGCTATCTCGGTCTTGCCCACGCCCGTCGGTCCGATCATGAGTATGTTCTTGGGAGTGATCTCGTCTTTCATGTCCTCGTGCGTAAGCATGCGCCTTAGCCTGTTACGCAAAGCTATGGCTACGGCCTTCTTTGCCTCGTCCTGGCCGATTATGTGCTTATCCAGCTCTTCTACTACTTTTCTCGGTGTTAAGTGTTCCATAATCTCATCCGAGCCTTTCGACCGTTACGTTAGAGTTGGTGTAGATGCATATGTCCGCCGCTATCAGAAGCGCCTTGGTGGCTATCTCCTCGGCTTCCATCGATGTGTTGGCAGCGAGGGCCCTCGCCGCGGCAAGTGCATAAGGACCTCCTGAGCCTATGGCGGCGATGCCATCTTCCGGTTCGATGATGTCCCCGCTGCCCGAAAGAAGCAGCAGGCTCTTGCCGTCCGTCACAAGCAGCAGGGCCTCGAGCTGTCTCATGACCTTGTCCATCCGCCATTGCTTCGCCAGCTCCGTCGCCGCCCTCAACAGGTTGCCCTTGAATTCGTCCATCTTCGCTTCGAATTTCTCGAGAAGCGCTACGGAATCTGCGGCGGAGCCTGCGAAACCAGCGAGCACCTTCCCTCCGGCGAGGCTTCTGACCTTCTTGGCCGTATGTTTCATGACGGTGTTGCCGACGGTTATCTGCCCATCCGACGCCATGGCGCACCTACCCTCGCGTATGACGCAGACGACAGTAGTTCCTTCAAAATTGGCCATATCTCACCCTCCAATCATGACCTTGGGTGGTTCTTCTTATAGGACTCCATAAGACGTTCCCTGGACACGGCAGTGTATATCTGTGTCGACGATATGTCCGAGTGTCCCAGCAGCTCCTGCACCGATCTCAAATCGGCCCCCGAATCCAGCAGGTGCGTTGCGAAGGAATGCCTAAGGGCATGCGGCGACGGGCTTCCGCTCAAGCCCGCCGTTATGTCGTAACCTCTCATCAGCCTTTGCACCTGCCTTCCGGTGAGCCTGCCTCCTCGTCTTGAAAGGAAGATAGCCTTCTGGTCCTTATCCGAAGATAGAACACTCCTCGCGTCGCGAAGATAGCGCTCAAGGGCGAACTTGGCGATGCTGCCGACAGGAGCGATCCGTTCTTTGGATCCTTTCCCCATGACCCGTACGGTAGAGCCGGAGCCGTCATAGTCGCGCAGGTTCAGTCCGACGAGCTCCGAAAGCCTTAAGCCCGAGGAATAGAGAAGCTCGAAGATGGCCCTGTCCCTTATCTTCAACGGCCCGCCGCCGTCGATCGTCGCAAGGAAAGCTTCAACATCGGCCAACTCCATAGCCCTTGGAAGTCTCTTGTCCCTTCTCATGGGCGCAAGAGAATCTGTCGGATTCTCATCGCAGAGCCCTCTTCTGATACAGAACTTGTAATAGCTCCTGAGGGCTGCGAGCCTTCTTAACATAGTCCTGCGTGCCAGTCCTCTGGATTGCAGGCTCGATAAGTACTTCCTGATTTCCATGCTCTGGACCGACCCCGGCCTAAAATCCTTGGAAGTGGACTTTTCGATAAATCGGGAGAACGAAATCAGGTCCAGCCGGTAAGATGAGGCTGTCCTGGGTGATAGTCTCCTCTCCAGCAAGATGTAGTCCAGGAACTGCTCGATGGTATCATCCGGCAAACAGATCACCCGCTTCCTTGATGAAGGCCTCGAAATCCTCCCTGGCAGCATCTATCTGCATCTGCCTTTTCATCTTCTTCGACCTCATACGCCCTTTAGGAGTAGGAAGCAGGCCGAAGCAGATGCCCATAGGATCGAAAACGTCCCCTTTGCCGTGCGTAACGTATGCTGCCAGCGCGCCTATGCAAGTAGTCTCGGGGAATACTAGCGTGTCATGCCCCAACGCCAGCCTTGCGGCGTTTATGCCAGCGAGCGCGCCGGTGGCGGTAGATTCCACATAGCCTTCAGATCCCGTAAGCTGGCCCGCCGCGAAGAGGCCTTCCCTGGATAAGAACATCATATCCGGACCTAGAAGACCGGGTGAATGGAGGTAGGTGTTCCTGTGCACTACTCCGTATCTGACGAATTCCGCATTCTCAAGCCCGGGTATCATGGAGAAGACTCTTTTCTGCTCAGGCCATTTGAGCCTTGTCTGGAAGCCTACGATATTATAACTGCTCCCGGGAAGGTCCTCGCGCCTTAGCTGTACGACGGCGTAAGGCTCCGACCCTGTCCTCGGGTCTTCAAGTCCGACCGGTTTTAGCGGCCCGAACCTTATAGTGTCCCTTCCTCTGTCGGCCATCTCCTCAATGGGCATGCAAGCCTCGTAGAGCTTCATGTCCTCGCCCTTTGAAAGAGGGGCCCTCTCGGCAGCTATGAGCGCATCGTAGAACTTGTCGTACTGTGTCTTGTCCATCGGGCAGTTAAGATAGTCTAGCGTGCCCTTGCCATATCTCGAAGCCTCGTACACCTTGGAGAAGTCTATGGTGTCGGCGCTTATTATGGGGGCTACTGCGTCGTACATGTATAGCGAACCACTACCGGCGATGCCCTCCAGCTCAGTAAGCATCCCCGGCGAGGTAAGAGGACCAGTGGCGATGATCGCAGGCAAGGGGATCGACCCTAAGGATCTGACCTCCTCCCTTACGATCTCTATTCTCGGATTGTCATGGATGAGCCGTTCCACCGAGTCGGAGAACAGTACGCGATCTACTGAAAGGGAACCGCCTGCGGGGACCGAACACTCCTCGGCACAGCGGATTATTAGCGAACCCAACTTCCTGAGCTCTTCTTTTAGCCTGCCTGAAGGGTGGTCCGCACTGGCTGAACCCAGGGAGTTCGAGCATACTAGCTCGGATAGATGCGGACCCTTATGGGCCGGGGTAATGACACCGGGCCTCATCTCGTAGAGCCGTACGTTTATCCCCGCCCTGGCAGCTTGCCAGGCGGCCTCCGACCCTGCGAGTCCGCCTCCGATTACGGTAATCGAGTTATTCGTCCTTCTTGTCCTCCTCCTTGGCCTTGGGCGGTACGTACTTCGAGCATCTCGGGTTGGGGCACCTATACTCCTTAGCCTTCCCCCTGCCATATGAAACCGTGAAGCATCCGCATTCGTCGCATTTGACATCCTCGGGCTTCTTCCACGTAGAGAACGTGCATGAAGGGTACGCAGAACAGCTGTACACCTTACGCTTGTACTTGGTCATGCGCTCCTCAATCTGGCTTCCGCAAAGGGGGCACTTGTTCTCCAGCAGCACCTTCTGCTTCTTCTTTATGTATTTGCACTCAGGATATCCGCTGCAGCCTACGAAGGGTCCAAAGCGGCTTCTTCTAACAACGAGCGGCTTTCCGCATTCAGGGCAGCTTTCGTCGAGCACCTCGACGGGGACCTTCACCCTTGACTGGCTCTGTTCAGCGCTGAGCAGCTTCTCGTTGAAAGGCCTGTAGAAATCGTCGACCACCTTAGTCCACTCCGATTTGCTATCTCCTATGTTGTCCAGCTTGCCTTCCATATCTGCCGTAAAGTCGATACTTACTATGTCCTGGAAATTCGACTTCAACACGTCGCAAACTGTCCTGCCGACAGAAGTCGGTACGAAGGTCCTTTCTTTTATGTCCACGTAATCCCTCTTCTTGATCGTGTCAATTATAGAAGCATAAGTGGACGGCCTGCCGACGCCCTTCTCCTCGAGAGCTTTAATCAGGCTTCCTTCGGTAAACCTTGCCGGAGGCTCCGTGAACTGCTGCAGGGACTTCAGCTGGATCAGCTTAAGGATCTCCCCTTCGGACAGCTGGGGTATGCTCTGCTGATCCTCTTCTTTTTCGTCCCCGTTCGTAATGTTGCCGTATACCACGGAGTACCCGTTGAAAGTGACCTTGCTTCCCTGTGCTTTAAAAGTATGTCCAGCGGACTCGACCGTTATGTACGTGAGGTCAAGCTTCATGTCAGACATCTGGCTTGCCAGGAAGCGGTTCCAAATAAGCTTGTACAGCCTGTACTGATCGCGCGAAAGCAAATCCTTCACTGATTCTGGCGGCATGTCCAACCTAACGGGCCTTATCGCCTCGTGGGCATCTTGCGAGTTCGCCTTCTTCGTATATATCCTGGACTTAGCGGGACAATATTCCTTGCCGTAGGTCCTCTCCACGTACTCCTTTGCCGCCGTCTTGGCCTCTTCAGCAATCCTGTATGAGTCCGTCCTCATGTACGTAATGAGAGCTACATGGCCCTTGCCTTGTATCTCCATGCCTTCGTAGAGCTGCTGGGCCAACGACATCGTGGTCCTTGCGGTAAAGCCTAGCTTGCGATATGCCTCCTGCTGCAGCGTAGATGTGATGAACGGGGCCGAAGGCCTCTTTGCTGAGGCTTTCACCTCTACCTTAGATACCGTAAAAGGCGCTGCCTGGCAGTCCCTTACTACCTTGGATGCCAGCTCTGCGTCCTCTATCTTGCTGGTCTTGCCCTTAAAATACCTGGCAGTGAAGGCCTCGCCGCTTCCCTTCTCTAAGCTTGCGTCTATCGTCCAGAACTCTTTAGGTACAAATGCTTCTATCTCGGCTTCCCTTTCGCATATGAGATTCAGCGCAGCCGATTGCACCCTCCCGGCAGAAAGGCCTCTGCGCACCTTCTTCCAAAGGAACGGGCTTAGCATGTATCCTACCAGCCTGTCCAGGATCCTCCTGGCCTGCTGTGCATCCACCAATCCCATGTCTATGGGCCTTGGATTCTTAATGGCTTCCTTCACGGCCCTTTCGGTGATCTCGTTGAACTGTATCCTTACAGGCTCGTCGTTTGGTATGCCGAGTATCTCCTCAAGGTGCCAGGAAATAGCTTCGCCTTCTCTATCAGGGTCAGTGGCGAGATATACCCTATCTACGGAAGAAGCTGCCTTCTTCAAGTCCTTGATGACGCTCGCCTTGTCGGCGGACTGTCTGTACTGCGGCTTGTAGTTATCTTCGATATCCACGCCTAACTTAGATTTAGGCAGGTCCCTGACATGGCCGACAGAGGCCCTCACATCGTACTCGGGACCCAGGAATTTCTTAAGTGTGCGTACTTTCGCTGGGGATTCTACGATCACCAGGTTCTGAGGCATCGTCATTCCTCCAATAGGCTTCCTTTTCTTGATGTCAGGCTCTGCCTACACCTCTGAAACTAATCCTGTGATACGGCGTAGGTCCCAGACTTTTCAGGGCTTCATAGTGGTCAGGAGTTGGATAGCCCTTATTGCGGGCAAATCCATAACCGGGATATTCATCGTCGAGCACGTCCATGAAAGCATCCCGGCTCACCTTAGCTAGTATCGACGCCGCCGCGATGGACATGCTGAGCCCATCTCCTCCTACTATTGCCTGCGAGTTAAGATTATGTCCGAGAATGTCTTTTCCGTCAACCACCACGAATGGGTGTTCCACGGACAGCATGCCTACGGCGCGCCTCATCGCCAGCAATGTAGCCTGCCTGATGTTAAGCTCATCGATTTCCTTAGCCGAGGCTGACGCTATCCCGAAACTTGCGGCTTCCGATACGATCAGCCCGTAAGCATGTTCCCTCGCCTTCTTGCGTAGGGCCTTGGAATCATATATGCAATCCAGGACTAAATCAGAATCGAAACATACCGCGGCGGCGAAGACCGGTCCGGCTATCGGTCCGCGGCCTGCTTCATCTACGCCCACCAGCACGCCCTGCCCCGAACTTGACCTAAGGCATGCATCATACTCGTAAAGCTTCCTGCCGATTGATGCCATCTCAGACGCTCTCAAGGCTTATCCTCCCGATCCTTCCGCTCCTGAAGTCCTTGATCACCATCAATGAAGCCTTTTCCAGGTCTGGAATCCCGCCTCTCATTATGCAGCCTTTTTTCAAGGCGATCTCTTCCAGCACCGCATGCTGCCCCTCATGCTGGAGCGATTCGGTCACACTGTATCTTTCCGCAATGAATCCTGGGTATTCCATTGATAGTTGTTCAAGCAGGTCCCTGGCGACTTTTTCCTTTTCGAAAAGGTCGTCCCCGATTATGCCCAGGGCGCAGAGCTTGAACCATACCAGAGGATCATCCACCCTGAGGGGCATAATGCCCGGCGTGTCCAATAGCTCTGCATTGCCGATGTCTATCCATTGCTTGCTGCGGGTTATCCCGGGCTTGTCGCCCGTCTTCGCGCTGGCTTTCTTGGCCAGCCTGTTGATCAATGACGACTTGCCAACGTTAGGCATGCCGACGATCAATGCCCTGGGCCTCGTCCTGGCATTGCCCTCTACGGCGCTGATGGCCCTCATCGCGTTGCTTATCCCTGTACCGTCCTCGGCATTCGTGGCGAATGCCTTCCTTCCCGACCCTCTTATGTTCCTCAGCCATAGCTCCGTTCTGTGCTGGTCAGCCAGATCGGCCTTGTTTAGCAGCACTATGGATGGTTTCCTTGACGATATCTCCCCAAGCAGCGGATTGGAGGAAGACATGGGCGCTCTTGCATCCACTAGTTCTATCACTACGTCGATTATCTTGAGCAGTGGCTTGATCTCCTTGACGGTCTTAGCCATGTGCCCTGGATACCATGAATGGGCCATCTGTTCCTCCTAAATCGAAAAAGCCGCACCTAAAGGGCGGCTTTTGACGATATCATTACGGATGTAGGCAGAACTAAGAGCGCCTGCGCTCGCGAACCCTCGTCGCCGCCTTGCCCAGCCTGCCACGCAAGTAGAACAGTTTCGCCCTGCGGACTGCACCCTGCTTGACTACTTCGATCTTGTCGACGTTGGGCGAATGCAGCGGGAATACTCTTTCTACGCCAATTCCCGAAGAAAGCTTGCGAACCGTAAAAGTCTCTCCGATGCCTCCACCGGCCCTTGCGATCACAATGCCTTCGAAGACCTGTATCCTTTCGCGGCTGCCCTCGATGATCTTGGCATAGACCTTGACCGTATCTCCGGGGCGGAAGCTCGGGATATCCGTCTTGAGCTGAAGTCTTTCGATCTCCTGGATAAGATTCATGTCGCACCTCGCATCATAGACGTTCGTGAGGGCATTGCTCAGAGGACCGTCCGTATTAACATAAGAAATATACCATTATACTTGCCACTAAATCAATAGTCGTCCTTTTCGATGGATTTTTTCCTGCGGTCGCGCCTCTTCTTCTTGGGCAGGTCGTACAGCAACCTTTCATCCTCCTCGCTCAGCTTCAGCCCCTCGAGCAGGTCAGGGCGCCTTGCGGCCGTCCTTTTGAGTGACTGGGCCCGCCTGTATAGCCTGATAGCCTCATGGTCACCTGACAGGAGCACTTCAGGGACGGCCAGCCCCCTCCAAACCCTGGGCCTGGTAAAATGAGGGTAGTCCAGCAGCCCTTCGAAGAACGAATCAGACCCGGCGCTATCCTCGTGTCCCAATACACCGGGAATCATCCTTGAAGTAGCGTCTACGACCGCCATTGCTGCTACTTCTCCGCCGGTCAGGACGAAATCCCCTATGGAAAGCTCTTCGTCCACGAAGGATGATATCCTCTCATCCACTCCCTCGTAATGTCCGCAGATGAGCGCCACTTGATCGTAAGATGCGAGCCTGATCGCATCTTCTTGGCAGAACCTCTTCCCTTGCGGTGACATCAATACTACACGGCCTCTGGTCCCCGGCCCTAAGGATGTCTTGACGTTTTCAAGAGCACGCATGACAGGCTCGGCCATCATGACCATACCGCACCCGCCGCCGAACGAATAATCGTCCGTAACCTTGTGCCTGCCGGAGGCGAAGTCCCTGATATTGGTCACCACGATCGATATGAGTCCTTCTTCATGCGCTCTTCCTAGGATGCTCTCCTCTTTGAAACCATCGAACATGCCGGGGAAGAGGGTAAGTATGTCGAACCTAATCATCGGCGCTTATCTGAGACCTTTCCTGTCTTCCACAACTATCTTGCGGGCCTTGATGTCAACTTCCCTTACGATATCCTTAATCGCGGGTATCAGGATCTCTCTACCGTCCTGTCCTCTTGCTACTATTACGTCGTTTGCGGGGAATTTGTCCACACGTTCGACGATGCCAAGAAGACTTTGGTCAAAAAGACGTACTTCGCAGCCTACCAGCATGTAATCATAGAAGCTTCCTTCAAGTAGTTCAGGCAAGTCCTTCTCATCTACTGACAGCGTGAAATCCTTGAGGGCCTCGACATCATCAGGATTCTCGACACCGGCCAGCTTGAGAAGGACCACGCCCTTCCTGGGTTCTTTGATGTCTTCCACCTTGTAAGGCACTGCCTTAGCTTCGGTGGCTCCCACCATGAGCTTTTCCTGCGCCCTGATGGTCCTCGAAGAGCCCGAGTAGGCCTCTATTCTGAAATATCCACGGAGTCCGTGCGCAGACCTTATTACCCCTACAGGAATCAGCAATCAAGCATCACCTCTCGACTATGTCGACAGTGACCTTAACGTCTTCCTTTACGGCCTGGGCCTTTGCTATGGCCCTTACGGCCTTTGCTATGCGCCCCTGCTTCCCGATGACCTTTCCCATGTCAGGCTGGGCCGTCGTAATCTTGAGCACAAGGTCGTCATCACGGTTCCAGATCTCTTTCACAAAGACCTCTTCAGGTTCTCTTACCAAGCTCCTGACCGTGTATTCGACTACGTCCTTAAGCCTTGAGCGTTTCCTGGAAGCCATCATGATCCCTCAGCCCTTATTCTATTCCGGCTGATTTCATCAGCATGCGGACTGAATCGGTTGGCTGTGCGCCCTTTGCGATCCATGCCTTCGCCTTCTCTGCGTCGATGACTATCTCAGCAGGGTGCATCCTGGGATTGTAGTGGCCTATTATCTCGATGAAGCTTCCGTCTCTAGGGGACCTCGAATCCGATACGACTACCCTGTAACTGGCCTGTTTGTTGCTTCCTGTCCTAGTCAATCTGATCTTGACTGCCATTTTCTGCATCCTCCTCGGTTTCTTCTAGAATATCCCAGGCATCCTCATCTTTTGTCTCTTTCCTCCGCCGAATGCCTTAAGTAGCTTCTTCGTCTCTTCGTATTGTTTCAGCAATGCGTTAACGTCCTGTACCTTCGTGCCGCTCCCAGCCGCGATCCTTTTCTTCCTTGATGAATCTATGGTGTCGGGCCTGCGCCTTTCCCCTGGTGTCATGGAATATATTATGGCCTCTACCCTGGACATCTGCTTCTCGTCGACTTTAAGGTCCTTGAGCTTCCTGTTCGACGACAATCCCGGTATCATCGACAGCATGTCGCCCAGTGGGCCCATCTTCTTGATCTCCTTGAGCTGCACGAGGAAGTCCTCCAGCGAGAATTCCTGCTTCCTCAGCTTGGCTTCGATCTTCTTGGCCTGCTCGACGTCGAATGACTCCTGGGCCTTCTCAATGACCGTAAGTATATCGCCCATTCCGAGTATCCGTGACGCCATCCTGTCCGGGTGGAATACTTCGATTCCGTCAAGCTTCTCTCCGGTGCCTGCGAACTTAATCGGCTTTCCCGTCACGGCCCTTACCGAAAGGGCGGCACCGCCTCTTGCGTCCCCGTCAAGCTTCGTTAATATGACTCCCGTTATGTCTAGCCTTTCCTGGAAGGCCTTGGCGACGTTCACCGCATCCTGCCCTGTCATCGCGTCTACGACAAGAAGGATCTCATCAGGGTCCGTCAGGATCTTTATCCTTTCGAGCTCCTGCATGAGCTCCTCATCTATGTGTAGCCTTCCTGCGGTGTCAAGTATTACCAGGTCCCTGCCGGACTTGAGCGCGCCTTCCACGGCGGATTTCGCTATCTGTTCAGGGCTGGCCCCTTCTACATGATGCACAGGCACGCCAATCTGAGTGCCCAGTGTCTCCAGCTGTTTTACCGCGGCTGGTCTTCTAGTGTCGCAAGCGACGAGCATGGGCCGCTTGTTGTTGGCCTTCTTTAGTAGATTAGCCAACTTTGCAGAGGTCGTGGTCTTGCCTGAGCCTTGCAGGCCGACCATCATTATCACAATGGGCGGCTCCTGACCAAGCTCAAGCCTGCTTGCAGTGCTGCCCATAAGCTCTATGAGCTCTGAATGTACGATCTTTATGACCTGCTGCGCCGGTGTAAGGCTCTGCATTACCTCTGAACCCAGGGCGCGCTCTCTGACTTTTTCTATGAAAGACTTGACCACTTTGAAGTTGACGTCCGCCTCCAACAAGGCGATTCTCACTTCTTTAAGGGCTGAGTCGATCTCCTTCTCGGAGAGCTTCCCGTGCCCCTTCAGCTTCTGCATGATCGATTGCAGCTTTTCGCTCAGACCTTCGAAAGCCATCGTCAAACCCCCGGTCTAGTCTTCGAAGATATTCCCTATCGCCGCGGCGAGCCTCGAAAGCTCCTCGGCTTCGCGAGTTCCCTCCGGCAATGATGCCACCAGTACATTGATCTTCTCGGCTATCTTGGACAGCCTGTCTGATCTTTCTATCAGCCTCAAGGATGTGTCGGCGGCCTCCAGGGACTCAATGCCCCTTTCTATGCCGTCATGCACTGCTTGCCTGCTTATACCCTCGTTTTCAGCAATCTCGGAAAGGCTCAGGTTATCGAGGAAGTACCTGGAGCACATGTTCCCCTGTTTCTCGGATATTATGCCTTTGTAGAGGTCAAGCAGCCTTGCGATCCTCTCAACTTTATCGAGCATCCCGGCCTCCATGCTGTCAAGCCATTTCCTTGACATTGGGATTATAATCGTCAGGACACCGCATTGTCAACTTCTCCTACCTTGAAAAGCCCTTCTACGAACTCCTTGGCATCGAACGGCCTCAAATCCTCGGCCGATTCTCCCACACCTACGTACTTAACAGGTATTCCCAGCTCCTCAGAGACGGCGACTACTATCCCGCCTTTTGCCGTACCGTCCAGCTTGGTGAGTATTATGCCCGTCAGGGGAATGGCCTTGTTGAATTCCCTCGCCTGTACCAGGCCGTTCTGCCCTGTGGTCGCGTCTATTACCAGTAATGTCTCGTGAGGCGCGGATTCGACCTGTCCTCCGATTACCTTACCAACTTTTTTAAGCTCTTCCATCAAGTTGCTCTTGGTGTGCAGCCTTCCGGCAGTATCCACTATCAGATAGTCTGCGTCTCTGTTGATCGCGGCTTTCGCGGCATCGAAGGCGACCGCTGAAGGATCGGAGCCTTGCTTGTGCTTTACCAGCTCGGCGCCAGCTCTTTCAGCCCATACTTCCAGTTGCTCTATTGCCGCTGCCCTGAAAGTGTCTGCAGCTGCCAGCACTACCTTTTTACCCTGCCTGGACAGCGAATACGCCATCTTTCCCGCGGAAGTTGTCTTTCCGGTGCCATTGACGCCAAGAAGTACTATGACGTGCGGTTTATGGATTTGGATCTCCGTTTTGCTAGACGCCGATAATATCTCCCCTATTATCCCGCTGATTATCCCCTCTAGAACCTTCCTGTCGGCCTTGCCATCTGCTTCCATGCGGGATTTAAGCTCCGAAAGTATCTTCTCAACGGTGCTTTGTCCTAGGTCAGCTTGCAGCAACATCGCCTCTAGCTCGTCCAAGTCCTCCGCGCAAATATAATCGCGCCCGCCGAACAGCTCACCGAGCTTCTTCGACAGAGCCTCCTTCGTCTTTGTCAGCCCCTTGCCTATCAGACCCAATATGCCCATCAGACCATGCCCTCCTGGAATGTCAGCTGTGAAGTATCGACGCATACTGATTTTGAGACGCCCTGTTCCTCCATGGTCACCCCGTAGACGCGCCCGGCGGATTCCATGGTTCTTCTTCTATGAGTTATGATTATCATCTGGCTTCTCTTAGAATAATCGGAAACCAGCTCCTTGAACCTCTGCAGGTTGGCTTCGTCCAGGGCTGCGTCTATCTCGTCCAGTATGCAAAACGGCGCCGGCCTTGACTTGAGGAATGAGAATATCAGCGCAATAGCCGCCAAGGCTTTCTCCCCTCCAGACAGAAGGGACAGCTGCGAGAGCTTCTTACCAGGCGGTCTGCATATGATCTCTATACCGCTTTCTAAGGGTTCTTCCTCGTCGACGAGAACGATGTCCGCCTGGCCGCCTTCGAAGAGCTGCGCAAAGAGCTCCTTGAAGTTTTCCCTAATCTGAGCGAACATCTCTATGAACTGTTTTCGTGCCGTCCTCTCGGCCTCTTTGATCACCTGGGCAAGGGAGGCGCGGGCCCTGTCGAGGTCCTCTATCTGGCCTCTCATGAAAGATAGCCTGGATTTTAGATTGTCTAGCTCCTCTGCGGCAGTAAGGTTAACATCCCCAAGGCTTTCGATGGCCGCCTTCAGCTCCTCGATGCGGACGCTTGTCGCTTCCTTGTCAAACGCCGCACCTTCTTCGCTGGGAATGTCATCGAACGTAATTCCATGTTCTTTCTTCAGTCTAGCCGTGAGGGCCTCGAATTCCCCCAAGAACCTGGCCGATTCAAGCGATAGCCTGTTTTCCGCATCCTGGGCTTGTGCAAGTCTCCTTCTCTTTTGCTTAATGTCGGATTCAAGAGAAGCCAGTCCGCTTTCCAGCTCGCCCCTCCTCTGTCTGCATTCTTCCAGCTCCTTAGTAGCTAAGGAAGCTTCCTGCTGGAAGCCTTCGCACAGGCGCCTTTCGTCTTCTATGAGCGATGAAAGTGAGATTATGCTGCTTCCTAGCTCATCGATCCGTTGGTGGAGTCTTGCCAGTTCTTCTTCAGAACGCGAAATTGACGCCTTCATAGGGGCAATCTCCGCATCAAGTGCCTTGAGCTCGGCTTCGTACGTGGCCTTTTCGATTTGATGGGATGTTAAGCCTTCCATGAGGGATGCTAGTTCGGCCTCTTTCTCGCCCTTCTGGCTCTTTTCGCTGACACTCAGGTCCCCGTGCGATTCCGCAGCCTGTTCTGCCCTTATTAGCTCTTTTTCAAGCTTAGCGATATCGTCCGCCCATCTGAGCTCGTCAGACTCGATGTCCTCCAGCTCGCCATTAAGCAGTATTTCCTGCGAGTGGGCTGAGCCTACTTCGGACTCCATCCTTGATATGGCGGTTTCTATGTCCTTTCTTCTTGCTTCAGTCTCCGATGCGGACTTCTCCATGGTGGACAATTCATCTATAAGTACCTGGGCCTTTTTCCTCAGATCATCTATTTCGACGTTCTTTTCCTGCAGGCTGGCAAAAAGCCGGTCTGTCTCATGCTTCAGTGCCGATATCCTGTTCCTCCTCGTAATCACCGACTCTTGCTGGGAACGCCTGGCGCCACCGGTAATTGCCCCTCCTGAGGTGAGCGTCTCGCCGTCCAATGTGGAGGACTTGACCCTTATTCCCATACGCTGCGCCTTAACGGCGGTTTCCAGGTCCTTGAAAACCGCTGTGGCCCCGAGTAGATATCCCACGGCTGGTTCGAATACTTTGTCGAATGTTACGAGTTCAGACGCCATGCCCAGGAAACCATCGAAACCTGCGAGCCTTGCGTCGATACCCTGCTTGAAAGATTTTATGATATCGATCGGTAGGAAAGTCGCCCTGCCGGCCCTGTTCGATTTCAAATACTCGACGCATTTAGATGCATCGTCTGCCGTCCTGCAGATTATGTCGTTGATCTGACCACCCAGCGCGGCCTCTATCGCTGTCTCCATACCCTTGGGTACGTTCAGCGCCTCTCCGACCGTACACAAGATCCCTTTGAGTGATCCCTTCTTCGATTCACCCAGTACTGCCTTCACAGCAGGTGAATATCCCTCATAATCCTGCTCAAGGCTCTCTAGCCCTGCCAAGACGGCCCTCGATTTCGTAAGCTCCGAGCTCAGTGCATCTTTGGAAGATGTCAGCGAATCTTCCTCGGCCCTGAACATGCCTAACGCCTTCCTAGCCGCCTCGATCATTCCAAGCGTCTCTGATGCTTCCTTAACGATCTTCCTTAGCTTCGACTTCTCCTCCTCAAGGTCCGTGCAAGCCTCGGTGATGTACTGACGCTTGGCAGCGAGCATCGCACCGAGCCTGGCCTTCCTTGCGTCCGACGCTTCCCGCCTTTCGTTTATGGAGCCTAACGAAGTCCGTATGGACGCCACTTCGGATACGAGCGTGAAGTGGTCCGTCTTGAATTTCTCCATAGACTTCTCGATGGACTGAAGCTCGTTCCTGACATCGCCGATCTTTATCGACAATGAGCCGATCTTAGCGTTCTTGGCGTCGATTCGCTCTCTTGCCGAATCCTTCTTTGAATATAAATCCTTAAGCGAGTCCCTCATGGATGACAGGCGCTTGCATGTGTCATCGCGGTCGGACGAGGTTCTCTCCAGTGACATCCTGTCCCGCATGAGCTCAGCTTCATTGTCCTTTATCGACAGCTCGTGCTTCATGGCCGATTTTGATGCGGCTTGGGATCTCATGTAGGCCGAGTCATATCCTATCGCAGAATCCGCCGCTTTCATCCTTACGGTTTCGTACTCGGTCTCCATTGCAGAAAGATCAGTCTCCGCCCTTTCTCTCGCCTGCACCTTCAGGTCAAGTTCCTTCTCGGACGCAGACAAGCGGGAACTACATTCGGTGACTTCAGAGCAGATGAGTTTGAACTCCAGGGAGGCAAGCTCGGATGACGCTGCTTTATACCGCTGGGCAGCGGCGGACTGCTCTTCGAGTATCGGTTCTTTCGCGGCCAGCTCGTCTATGATGTCAGAAGCCCTGCCGGTGCGCTCGTCTACGTCGACCAGCTTCCTTTCGGCATCCTTCTTTCGGTTCTTGTACCTCATGATGCCAGAAGCTTCATCGAATATACCGCGCCTGTCGTTGGGCTGAGAAGATATTATCGCGTCCACTTTGCCCTGCTCGATGACCGCGTATGTCTCCTTGCCCAGTCCTGTGCCCGCGAACATATCGTTAATGTCCCTTAGGCGGCACTCGATGCCGTTGATAAGGAACTGGCTCTCGCCGTTCCTGAAGACCCGCCTGGTAACCGAGACTTCGTCGTACTCCAATGGTATGGCCCTGTCGCCATTGTCGATTACCACGGTTACCTCTGCCATGCCGGACTGCTTCCTGCTGCTGGTGCCGGCGAAAATAACGTCTGCCAAGGTTGACCCTCTGAGGAGCCTTATGCTCTGCTCACCCAAGGCCCACCTTATTGCATCCGACAAATTGCTCTTGCCGGATCCGTTAGGTCCGACTATCGCCGTTATACCCTCCTTGAAGTCGAACTCGAACTTTCCGGCGAAAGTCTTGAATCCATTTATATATAGCTTGTTTAGCTGCAATTACCTACCTCCGAACCCCTCGGAACAATCATGTCTTCTGGGCGTATTCGCGCGATATGGCATCAGATGCGGCCTTCTGCTCGGCCTCCTTGATGTTCGGGCCGCTGCCTCTTCCCAGCTCTTTTCCGGCTTCTGTCACCAAGACATAAAAAATAGGGTTGTGGTCGGGGCCGGTGCGCCCTTCCACTACGTATTCAGGCAGCCCCCTCCCATTGCCCTGGAGCATCTCCTGCAGAGTCGATTTAGGATCCCGCTGGGATGACTCAAGAGCCCCCGTTACGGCAGGTAGGAGCACTCTTTCTAGAAAGTCGTCCATCGGCCCGTTACCGCCGTCCAAATAGATTGCCGCCACCAGGGCCTCAAAGCACCCGGCGAGATTCCTGGGCTTATGCCTGCCCCCGGAGGCTTCTTCCTGTGCGGACATCCTCATTATCAAATTGAGCCCCATCTGTCTCGCTGCCTTGGCTAGAGATGCTCCGGAAAGGGCGTTCGACGACTTCGTGGATAAGGCGCCTTCTTCGTCTTCTGGGTACGATAAATAAAGATGCCTTGCTATATAGGCCTTAAGCAAGGCATCGCCCAAGTATTCAAGCCTTTCGTTGCTCGCCTGTCTTCCGAGGCCTTTCTGATACGCGTAGGAAGTGTGTGTAATCGCCCTTTCTGCAAGGGATTTGTCCGAAAAACGATACCCTGACGACTTCTCCAGGGATTCTACTAGGATATGTGATGGGGACATCTTACCTCACTACTTCTTCGTCACCTTCATGACATATCTTATTGCCTGGCCTACGCTCTGCATCTCGTCAAATGCCTCATCCGGTACGGTGATTTTGAATTTATCCTCTATCTCGTACACTATCTCGTTCAAGTACAGGGAATCGGCACCGAGGTCGTCCACGAACTTCGATTCCATGGTCACTTTCTCGGGTTTGACAGACAACTTATCCACTATGATCTTCTTCACCTGTTCGAAAATTTCTTGTTCTGTCATCATCTACACCTCCGATTGCTCCACTTGTGCAGTCTTCGGATACGAATCCGCGATCTTATCCGCAACCTTTGCCTCAATCGCCTTCGAGGCCACCTTGATGGCGTTGTAGAATGCGAACGAGTTACTGCTGCCATGACCTTTGATGACGAGTCTTCTAAGTCCGAGGAAGGGGGCGCCTCCGTAATGCGAGTAGTCCAACTTGTTGGAGAGCTTCTTCAGGGCGGATTTCATCATGAGGCCGCCGATCTTGGATTTCAAGTCCGTCATGGCCGCTTCTTTCACCATCTTGGAGAATACGCTACCCATCCCCTCGATTACCTTCAAGGTAACGTTTCCTGTGAAGCCGTCACATACCATGACATGCGATGCGGTGGTCATTATGTCCCTTCCTTCGATATTCCCTATGAAATTAAGTTGTGTGTTCTTCAGCATCATGTATGCGTTCCTGATGTACTCACGGCCCTTCTTCTCCTCCGTGCCGTTGTTCAGGAGGGCCACCTTCGGTTCTTCTATACCCAGGACGTTCTTCATGTAGGCCGATCCCATTATGCCGAATTCCATCAAGTTCCGGGCATCGCAGTCAGGGTTCGCCCCCGCGTCGATGAGCATGCTCGGTCCGGCGATCCCCGGGAGTACGACGCCGAGCGCTGGCCTTGAGTAGCCTTCTGCCCTTCCGATTATCAATGTTGTCGCGGCCAGCAAAGCACCCGTGTTGCCAGTAGAGACAAGAGCATCGGCCCCGCCTTCCGATACGAACTTAGAGCCTACGACCATGGATGAATCCCTCTTCTGTCTGATGGCCGTCATCGGGTCGTCAGACATGGTGATTTCCTGGGATGCATGCACTATCTGGAGCCTCTCTGCTTCCGGGTTCGCCGCGAGTATCCTTTCACGATCGCCTACAAGCACGACTTCTATGCCCTCCGTGCTTGCGCGAAGGGCGCCTTCCAACACTGTATTGAGGCCTTTGTCCGAGCCCATCAGATCAGCTAGAATCCTGGCCATGGGCATCACCTCGCTACTATCGCGGAGCGGATCCCAACATTATGGCATCCGCCCCACTAAATCACTCTTTCTCCGATACCGCGATCACTTCGCGACCATCGTAGAAGCCACATTCTCCGCATACTGAATGGGGGAGCTTCATGGCTTTGCACTTGGGGCACTCTACAAGGGTAGGCGCCTCGGCCTTCCAGTTGGCGCGGCGTTTACGCGTGCGTGACTTTCCGAATCTCTGCTTTGGGTTTGCCATCGATATTCCTCCTAATCGGAAGGGGTATTTTCCTATGCATCAATGCGATTTCCGCAAGTGCACTCCCCTTTGTTCAAATCATTTCCGCACTGCGGACATATGCCCTTACATCCTTCGCTGCAAAGAAGCCTTATCGGAAGGCTCAGTATGAGCTCTTCTCTTATATGAGGTGCCAGGTCGATTACGTGACCTTCCAGCCTTTCGACATCGTCCCTGTCGAAACCGCCCGGCCCTTCTTCCGTCCCTACGAAGACTCTCGTAATCGGTATCTTCACATCCAGACGATACGTTCCCAAGCACCTGTCGCAATGTGCCTCGATGCTGGTCGCGATGTCGCCCGTTACCGCATATGCCCCGCCGACGTTGCTTATCGTGCCCTTGTAGCCTATGTCACCGGCGATAGAAGTACCGGGCCTGTCGAGCTCAATGCCTTCTCCTGTCCACTCGAGGTCGACATCCAATGAGGCGCCTGTTTCGGACATGATCCTTTCGATATCGATCGTGAATGCCCTCATCCCTGCCCACCTCCAACACAAAGCATAGTATATATGCGTGGATTTTTCTCTGTCAAGGTTATTCGTTTACAGACCTTCTCGAAACGTGCCCATTAGATTTGAGGTAGAAGCGTAATTTCGCTTCTTTCCCATCCCTCACCCCTATCCTAGGGGAACATGCAATATCGAGCTTTACCCCGTTGTCGCACTCCTCTATATATAGAGGTTCTTCCCATAGTGCGTGTTTATCGAGCGATCTGTCTATCCCCAGAGCCATACAGATCTTTCCGGGCCCGTTCGTAAGGTTGCTCTCGTCTTCGGTTCCCCTTCTGCTCTTCATGAGCGGAATGCCCATTTCCGGTTCCAGGGCCCTTACAAGCACAGCCTCTCCTATCCCTTCCTCACCCGATACTACGTTGAAGCAGTAGTACATACCATAGATAAAATATACGTACGCCCGTCCTGCTTCAAGGAACATGCTGGAGTTCCTCAATGTCTTTCCTCTGCTCGCATGACACGCAGGGTCGTCTTTTAGATACGCCTCCGTCTCTACTATCCTCCCGGAGGTAATGCCCCCATCGGTAACGTTGACAAGCCTCATGCCTATCAGCTTCTGTGCCAACTGCACAGTATCGTATCTAGAGAAGAACGACCTTTCTACGGGCGCCATCAACCCCTTGTCACTATCTCCTTCGTATCCCTTGCTATGACGAGCTCCTCGTTGGTTGGGATGGCAAGTACCTTTATCCTGCTTTCCGGGGTAGTCAGGTCAACTTCCTTGCCCTTTATCATGTTTGCGGCATCGTTAATCTTTATTCCAAGGAAAGTCAGCCTGTCGCAAACCCTCTTCCTCATCTCGAAGCTGTTCTCTCCGATGCCTCCTGTGAAGACTATGGCATCGAGCTCGCCCATGGCTACCGCATAGGCGCCTATGTACTTGACTATCCTATACGCAAAGACATCAAGCGCCAGCTTTGCATACTCGTTCCCTTTCGAGGCAGCCTCCTCCAAGTCCCTGAAGTCGTTGGACAGGTAGTTGGATAATCCGAAGACTCCTGACTTCTTGTTCAGATAACCGTTGACCACTTCCTGTACGCTGAGCCCCAACTTCTCGCACAGGACTAGAACTATACCAGGATCCAGATCACCCACCCTGGTACCCATCACGAGGCCCTCCAAAGGGGTCAGGCCCATCGTAGTGTCTATGCTCTTTCCGTTCTTGATAGCTGCGATCGAAGATCCGTTCCCTAGATGGCACGTAATGACGGATGTCTTCTCATATGGTTTTTTCAGCATCTCCGCAGCTCTTGCGCTTACGTACCTATGTGAGGTGCCGTGGAAGCCATAACGCCTTATCCTGTGCCTTTCGTACAACTCGTACGGAAGTCCGTACAGATAGGCCTCTTTGGGCATCGTCTGATGGAACGCCGTATCGAAGACTCCCACCATCGGAACATCTGGCATCAACGTTTGGCATGCTCTTATTCCCATGATGTTCGGAGGATTGTGCAAAGGGGCGAGGTCCTGGCACTCGATAAGGGCATCGATCACCTCTTTCGTGATCGGTACCGAGCCGGAGAACTTCTCTCCTGCATGCACCACCCTGTGGCCGACGGCAGATATCTCGCCGATATCTTTTATGACGCCATGGTCTGAATCCAGCAGGCTGTCGAAGACGGCCCTCAATGCCTCCTCATGGTTCCTCGCCTCAACCTTCGTCTGCATCTTTGCCTTGCCGGTCGGCTGATGCTTTATGAAGGCCTCTTCGCTACCGACTCTCTCGACTATCCCTTTTGCCAGCACAGATTCATCCGTCATGTCGAAGAGCTGGTACTTGACTGACGAGCTACCACAATTGACTACTAGGATCTTCATCGCGGATACCCCCTAAATGGTTATATATCTAATTTCCTGAACTGCGCCTTCTTTGCAGCACTTCAAGTCCCTTCCTTGCCGCCCTCGCGGCTCCAAGGGCATTCTGCTCCACGCTTGCCAGCGCGTTCTCTGCATATTCGTCCGCGCCCGACCTTATACGTTGGGCCTCTTGTTTCGCCTCTTCCACTATCCGCTCAGCCTCTGTCCTTGCATCAGCCAGCTGGTCAGTGACTTCCTGAGGTACGATAATCTCTTTGACCGAAGAGACTTCCTCAAACGGTTCTTCATGCATCTCTTCCCGTGCTGTAGTATGTCTTCTTTGTGCAGCGCCGACCGGCTGGAAAGCGTCTGTCCTCATCTGTTGGTGAAGTCTTGATGTGGATGACGGACTTTCTGCATGCAGTACATCCCTCATCGCCGAGATCAGCCCTGATAATTCCTTCCTGTCAAGGACGCACTTACCGGTGAATGGCATCGTTGGCGCACATTCCACTATCTCTTCTAGCCTGTCCAGATATTCCTCTACCGTCGCAGTGGGGATATTGGCGCTGAAGCCGGATCTTACCATTTCCATTACCTCTTTCTTAGGATCGATGCCACCGGTTTCGGCACCATGTCCTCAACCGGCCCTCCGAAATGGGCTATCTCCTTTATCGAACTGGAGCTTATGAACTGGTTCTCGGCCGATGTGACGATGAATACCGTCTCTATCTCGGGAGCGAGTTTCTTGTTCATCAAGGCCATAATAAACTCATACTCGAAATCCGTTACAGCCCTAAGACCTCTTAGGATTATCCTCGACCCTCTCTTTCTGGCGAAATCCACAAGTAGACCCTCGAAGCTTGCGACTTCGACGTTGTCGATACCTTCGCATGCCTTTTCGAGCATCTCAACTCTCTGTTGGTCATTGAACATGTAATTCTTGGCTGTGTTCCTAAGCACGGCAACTATAAGTCTATCATAGATTTTAGCTGCCCTTTCGATTATGTCCATATGACCATTCGTCGGGGGGTCGAAGGATCCGGGGAATATAGCTACATTCATCCTATCCCTCCGTCAAGTACTGGTAGAAATCGATAAATGTCGCACCGTACTTATTCGTTCTCCTCCTCTTGAGGCAACCGTAGTCGTCCATCAGCTCCGTTGATCTGTCCCTTTCGACTACAACCACTGCGAGGGGGTTAAGGACACCGGCTTCGCATAAGACCGGCATCATCCTTTCGTAAACACCAGAAGCATAAGGCGGGTCCATCAATACTATGTCGTAGGGACCACCGTTCTTCCATCCCATTCTTCCTGACGAAGCGTCCTCGATGATGATACGCGTATTTTCGGCAACTCCCAGATCCTTAGCGTTCTGTTCAATCACGGACGCGACCTGCCTTGATTTCTCGACAAAGGTACACATTCTTGAACCCCTGGAGATTGCCTCGAAGCCAAGCGAGCCACTGCCGGCGAAAAGGTCCAGCGTATTAGAATCTTTTAGTCTTTCCCCCAGCACCGCGAATAAGCTTTCCCTCACCCTGTCTTGAGTAGGCCTTGTGCTAAGGCCTTTTGGGGTCTTGAGCATCCTGCCGCATAAGTCGCCGCCGGTAATCCTCAAAGGACCTTCTCCTATGCCTTATGCCAACTAACAGCAACGGTGTGAGGTCCGCAATGGCATCCCACAGCCGGTCCGACAGTCGCTCTGAACATCTCTACTACGTTGTACTCTTCCTTGATGAGCCTTTCCAGCTCATCCGCTTTATCCTGCATGAGTGCGTCATAAACACATACGTATACCTTCGATCCGGGAGCGGTCCTCGACTTCATCGTGTTGAGCATCCCGGGAATTACGTTCTTGCTTCCGCGTAGTTTCTCAACAGGTACTACTTTACCTTTGATCTCTAGCATGGGCTTTATGTTAAGTATACCGCCCAGAAGGGCGCTGGCGGCTCCAATCCTTCCGTTCTTCCTAAGATACTCCAATGAATCAGGAACGAATATGGTATTGACACCTGATATGGCTTTATTGATCTCCTGCCGAACCTTGTCAACTCCCGCTCCGGCTTCTATAGCTCTAGCTGCGGCGAGTACTACCATGGCCTGTCCGAAACAGACCTGGTTTGTGTCGATGACCTCTATGACCTTCTTCGACACATCCTCGTTTATCTGCCTTGCTGCCATCTCGGCAGATTGTATTGTGCCACTCAGCTCGTTGGATACATGAAGCGAGAAAATATAGTCGTAATCGGATAACATCTTCTTGTAGGCGTTCTCGAAGTCCAGCGGTATCGGCTGGTTTGTCCTCGGAAGTACATCCGATTCGGCTTGCATTTCGTAGAATTTCATGGGGCTTAGGTCAACTACGTCCTTGTAGTTCTCATCACCGAAAAGGATATTTAGAGGAACCATCCTTATGCTGTATCTTTCGTACAACTCTTTGGTGAGGTCGCTTAAGGAATCAGTAACCAAACCAATCCTCATAGGGCATCCTCCTTCACTCAGCTGCATACCAGGCTACTCCGAAGCTGTCAGGACCTATATGGCTTCCTATTCCGGCTCCCATGCCTGAATGGAACATCTTTGTGACGTTGAAATTGTCCTTGACTGCCCTTTCTAGCTCGGCTGCTTCTTTGGGCATGTTGTTGTTTATTATGCATGCCACTATCTTAGTGGCCGGGCTTATCTTCTTCTTCATGTAATCTATGAATTTGGGCACGGCGTTCTTCAGGCCCCTGATTTTCTCCACCGTATAGACGCTCTCCTTGCAGCCAATCAAGGGCTTGATGTTCAATATGCTGCCTATGAGAGCGCTTGCTCCGCCTATCCTGCCGTTCTTCTGCAGGTATTTCAATGAGCCTGGAATCCATATTATACCAGAGGTATCTATGGCCCTCTTGATCCGGGATAGGACCTCATCCACCATGGACCCCTTCTCTATGGACTCACCGGCCGCGTTCACTATCAGACCTTCACCCATCGCCCCGGTCAGCGTATCTATTACATGAATCCTTCCCTGCTGCTCTTCAGGAAAGTCCTGCCTTGCCATAAAGGCCGACTGAACCGTCCCGCTCAGCTTATTGGATATATGGAGGGATATGACGTGGTCGTTCTCCTCTAGCAGCTCCTTATACACTTTCTCGAAATCGTTCGGTGTCGGCTGCGATGTCTTCGGCATTACATCCGATGTCTTGAGCCTTTCGAAGAACTCCTCGTCCGTTATATCCACCCTGTCCTTGAACGATTCGCTGCCGAAATGGATACTTATCGGTACTACGGTTACTTTATACTTCTCCACGATCTCAGGTATCAGATCACTTAGTGAATCAGTGACCAAAGCTATCTTCTCGCCCATATAAAGGCCGCCCTGGCGGGCGGCTCACCTCCGTTCATTACTCTACCGAGATCAAATAATAATATACCGGCTGTCCTCCGGAATGTAGCTCTACTGACAGGTTATTGTACTTCTCCGTGATGACCTCAGCGATTTCGTCAGCCTTGGATTCATCCACGTCATCACCGAAGAATACGGTAACAATCTCACTCTCGGGTTTAATCATCTTCTCCACGGTGCTGATCGTTACTTCCTTCAAGTCCTGTCCTTTCGTTAGGAGCTGTCCGTCGATTATGCCGATATAGTCGTTCTGCTTGATATCGAGCCCGTTGATCTTCGTATCCCTTACCGCGTATGTTATCTCACCGCTCACTACGCTCGTAAGCCCCTTGTTCATCCTTTCGACATTGTCCTTTGCGCTCATATCGCCGTTGAAGCCCATCATCGCAGCTATGCCTTGTTGCATCGTCTTCGACGGTATTACGTAGACTTTTGACTTTACAACGTCTGCTGCTTGTCTTGCGGTGAGTATGACGTTCTTGTTGTTCGGAAGGATGATTACCTCTCTCGATCCTGTGGATTCGATTGCGTCGACGATCTCCTGTATGGAAGGATTCAACGTCTGTCCGCCGGTCACGCACCTGTCTACGCCCAAGCTTTCGAATATCTCGCTGAGTCCTTCCCCTGCGGATACCGCTATGGTCGATAATGTTTTAGCTCCTGACGGCTTTTTCACAGCGATAGGACCTTTTACCTCTGCTTCAGTTTCCTTGCCGTCGGACACCTTACCGCCAGATTCTGCTTTCTCCCCATTCGCAAACTCCGGCATCGCGAACTCTTCATGCTGGTCTTCCATGTTGTTAATGTGGATTTCGTGTAGGACGCCGTATTTTACGGCCTTCTCGAGTACTTTGCCCGGATTGTTGGAATGGATATGTATCTTCATCGTCTCAGGAACACCAACTACGAGCATGCAGTCCCCGAGCGCCTCTATGTCCTTCTTTATCTTCTCGTCTTCAAGTCCGGTGCCTTTTATGATGAACTCGGTGCAATACCTGAATTCCAGTTGCACAGCTTCTTTCTTTTCTTCGATGATAGTTGCTGCTACCTCTGGCTTTATCTCGGTAGTTTCCAGCTCGTGAGCCTTTCCCTCTAGAGAAGCCAAGACTCCCTCAAGGAATATCACATATCCCTTGCCCCCTGCGTCGACCACTCCGGCTTCCTTAAGGACCGGCAACAAGTCCGGAGTCTTCTCAAGTGCCCCTTTGGCGCCTTCAAGCGCCGCCCTGTAAACCTCAATCACGTCGGAACCTGATTTGAACGCATCTATGGCTTCCCTTCCGGCTATCCTTGAAACTGTAAGGATGGTCCCTTCCACCGGCTTGATCACGGCCTTGTATGCCATATTCGAAGCTTCCATTATCGCCTCGGCTACATCGCCCGCGTTTGCATTCTTCCTTCCCTGCAGCCTCTTGGCGTATCCTCTCATCAGTTGGGAGAATATTACCCCGGAATTGCCCCTGGCACCCATAAGGCATCCTAAGGCTATGCTGTTAGCTACTTCCCCGACTTTTTCCGCCGGGTACTTTTCCATCTCCTTGACCGCAGAGCTCATCGTGAGGTACATGTTGGTACCGGTGTCTCCATCGGGGACTGGAAATACATTCAAAGCGTCGATTACGGCTTTCTGACCGCCCAGATACGCGGCAGCGTCCTTGAACGCCTTGGTCAGCGTTTTCCCGTCGAGAGGCTTTGATGCAGGCAACTTAGTTGTTACTGCCATCAGCGTTTTTCCTTTCCGCCATTGCCCACACGGACTCCCTGGACGGTTATCTTGACTTCGGAAACGTTAAGGCCTGTCATGGCTTCTACTACGTATTTGACCTTGTCTATCACGTTTTTGGCTACCTCGGTCACTCTTGTTCCGTACTCCACTATTACGAAAAGGTTGATCCTGACGTGTTCTCCGTCAATCTTGACCTCAACGCCCTTGCTGATGTTCTCAAGACCAAGCAGCTCGGCTATTCCGTCAGTAAACGTCCGCGACGCCATTCCCACGAGGCCATAGCTCTCATGCGCAGCCATGCCAGCTATTGCTGCTATGACATCGTCAGATATCGTAATCTGGCCAAGTTCAGTACTTAGCTCCCTTGCCATCGGCAATCCTCCAAATCATCGAATGCGCCAAATAGCGCTAATGCCTTAAGCATTACTAAATAATTCTACCTATAAGCATTCAATCATTCAATCATTACTTTTACCATCAAAGCATAGCAGTTATAATCGGGCTATCTATCATGCCATTAAGTATCCGTCCGTATACGATACTTGAAACGTATGGAAACCGGTGCTATATTATTATAGTAATTGAACTTTAGGCCTGCTGCCGGAAGGAGAATAATAATGTCGAAGGTATGCGAGATATGCAATAAAGGCCCCGTATCGGGCCATAAAGTAAGCAATTCCATGAGGCACACCAAGCGTAGATGGCTCCCCAACCTCCAGAACGTAAAGGCGGTAGTCAACGGATCCACGAAGCGCATCAGGGTATGCACCAACTGCCTTAAGTCCGGCAAGGTCGTACGGGCCGTATAGTCGGTTAACATCCTTTAAAATCAGGAAGGGCTCTAGAGCCCTTCCTTTTTATTGCGCAGATCCTTGACCGCATCTATCAGCATGTCTATCGTTTCTACGGGTACCTTGCCCGCACCCAACGACCCTGAATGGAATACGGATGATCCGGGGAATATCCCATGCCAATCGGATCCGCCCGTAATTATCAAGCCGTTGTCTACCGCAAGCTTCTTGTATCTTCTGACTTGCATGCTTCCGTGCTTCGGATAGACCGCCTCAATTCCCATGAGCCCATGCTCTATGAGGCCTTGTATCAGATGATCGATGCCTGATGTCCCAGGATGTGCGAGCACCGCGGCCCCGCCGGAGTTCCTTATCCACTCTATCGCCTCTGACGGTGTCATGTCGGAAGTAGGCTCGAATGCCTCTCCTCCGATGTTGAGCCACTTATCCGCCCTTTCATCGAATTCCCCTGAGAATGTATCCCTTATCGCCCTGAAAAGATGGGCCCTTCCCACTATCTCCCCTTCTGTCCTGGAGAATACTTCTTGTTCTTCTATTGGGCAACCTAGTTGGTTAAGCTTCTCTATCATCCTCTTCATGCGTCCAACACGCTTTACCGACATACGCTCTATCATTTCCAGAAATTCTCTGCTCGGACCATCCGGGAAGTATCCTAAGACGTGTACTTCTCTTTCTTCGCACACGGTGCTCAGCTCCACTCCGGGGATGAAACGAAGTCCTAGCTGTTCGGCCTTGGATCCGGCTTCCTCTATGCCTTCATAGGTGTCATGGTCCGTTAACGCCAGCCCTGCCAGGCCGGAATCTTTGGCCCTCTGCACTATCTGGGCAGGAGCATCCCTGCCGTCAGAATGGAAACTGTGCGTATGTAGGTCAGCGTACCCTAGAGATAGAGACTTTGACTGTTTCATCGTTCACTTCCCACTCTTTTGAGTATTCGGCATCGAAAGTACCTGTCATAAGCTCATCAGAGAGTGTCTCCGATTTGATATAGGCCCCGAACTTGCCAAGGGCGGCTTTAGTCATTTCACCACCTTCCAAGCCAGTCCTTATCCTGTCTTCTATCTGGAATCCGGCCTCTTTCCTCGAATTCTGTATCTTGTTCAGTAGCTCCCTTAGGAAGCCCTCGAGCCTAAGCTCGTCCGTCACTTCAGTATACAGGGCAACTTTCCGGCCTTTCTGGTTAACGACGCACCATCCTTCTACTTGGATGGTCTCAACGACCAACTCACCCGGCTCCAGCGCGACTGAGTCAGCGCCTAGGTCTATGGTTATCGTCCTGCCTTCAAGTACTCGTGCCGCAAGAGTGCCGTCGTCTGACGAAAGGGCGTTTTGGACGGCCTTCATCTTAGAACCGAGTCGCTTGCCGAGCAAATCGAACCTGGGCTTAAGCCTATATGACGCATAACCGCTGAGGTCATGCTGGAACTCCATCCCCTTTACGTTAAGTTCCTCTTCCACCAGAGACGACAGGTAGCGTAAGTCCTCTTCCTCCTGCAAATCCTTTACTTCTACCACTATCTTCGCAAGAGGTTGCCTATTCTTGATGTTCACCGTATTCCTGGCCAGCCTGCCCATGTAGACGACTTGCTCGGCCAGGTCCATCTTCCTTTCTAGTTCCAGATCCACAAGGTCTTCGTCCCTCTTCGGATAATCACATAGATGCACACTTTCGAGCGCGTCGATACCTTCCAATGAAAGGACCAGGTTACTGTACATCTCTTCGGCCACGAACGGAGTGAACGGGGCTGTCAGCTTGGACAATTCTACAAGCACTTCGTAAAGGGTAAGGAATGCGGCTTCTTTGTCTTCGGTCCACTCCGATCCCCAATAGCGCCTTCTGGACCTCCTCACGTACCAATTGGAAAGGTCGTCTACGAAAGCTTCCAGGGTGCGCCCTGCGTCAGTTATGTCGAATTCGCTAAGATCATCCTTTATCTTCCCGGCGGCATGGTTCAATCTGGAGATTATCCACCTGTCTATCTCAGACCTTCTTTCAATCGGTACCTGGTGCTGCCTTGGGTCATAGTCGTCGATATTCGCATAGAGCACGAAGAATGAGTACACATTCCACAGGGTTCCAAGGTATTTCCTGACAGCGTCTGTTATCCCGTCTTCGTAGAATCTTGTTGGGTTCCATGGAGGATTGGTCGTGTACAGATACCACCTCATCGCATCGGCACCCTGTCTGTCCAGTATTCCCCATGTATCCACAACGTTGCCCTTGCTCTTGGACATCTTTAGACCCTGCTCATCGAGGACCAGTCCCATAACGAGGCAGTTCTTGAACGGTTCTCTGTCGAACAGTAGCGTCGATATCGCGACCAGGGTATAGAACCAACCCCTAGTCTGATCGATCGCCTCCGTTATGAAATCTGCCGGGAACCCGTCCTCGAACACCTCTACGTTCTCAAAAGGATAGTGCCACTGCGCAAATGGCATCGATCCAGAGTCAAACCAGCAATCCATGACCTCAGGAGTGCGTCTAGATATGCCTCCGCAAGCAGGGCATTTGAGCCTGACTGCATCGATGTACGGCCTATGAAGCTCTGGCAGGTCGAATTCTTCGACCGCCCTATCCTTAAGTTCCGCCTTGCTCCCGATCGCGAACTGATGGCCACAATCCTCGCACACCCATATCGGCAACGGAGTGCCCCAATATCTCTCCCTCGATACCGCCCAATCAATTACGTTCTCAAGGAAGTTGCCGAATCTTCCCTCCTTTATGTGCTCAGGGAACCAGTTTATCTTCCTGTTGTTCTTAACTAGGTTCTCCTTCAGCTTCGACATGGCTATGAACCATGATGAGCGTGCGTAATAAAGCAGAGGGGTATCGCATCTCCAGCAGAAAGGATAGCTATGAAGGTACTCCTCCTGCTTGAAGAGCAAGCCGCGGGAAGATAGCTCCTCAATTATCCTGGGGTCAGCTTCTTTTACGAACACCCCTTGCCATGGTTTGACGTTCTCGTCGAACCGCCCCTGCAGGTCCACGACCTGGATTACCGGCAAATCGTTCTCCTTGCCAACCCTGCTGTCGTCCTCTCCGAATGCAGGCGCTATATGGACTATGCCAGTTCCGTCAGTAAGCGTTACGAAATCACCCTTGACGACGAAGTACGATTTTTTATCGTTCTCAACGAAGTTGTACAGCGGTTCATACTCCGATCCCAGAAGATCCCTGCCAGATACCCTCTTTGTGACCGAGTTGACGTCCAATCCCATTTTATCGACCAGTTCACTGGCCAGGATCAACGTCTGTCCGTCAAGCTTCACATAGGAGTACTCCGCATCTTCCTTAACGGCAAGAGCGACGTTTGACGGTAGTGTCCACGGTGTTGTCGTCCATACTAGGAAGTAGGTCTCCCCATCACCCTTCTTCTTCATCTTCACGTATATGGAAGTGTCGGTAACATCCTTATAGCCTTGAGCCACCTCATGGCTGGAAAGTGCAGTCCCGCACCTAGGGCAGTACGGTACCACCTTGTGGCCTTTATAGATGAGGCCCTTGTCGAATATCGTCTTGATCGCCCACCACTCTGACTCTATGTAGTCATCGTGATATGTCACGTATGCGTTCTCGGTGTCCAGCCAGAAGCCGATCCTCTCGGTTATCTCCGTCCATTCCTTGAGGTACTTCCACACACTTTCCTTGCAGCGGCTTATGAACTTCTCCACCCCGTAGTTTTCGATCTCAGGCTTACCGCTTATGCCGAGCTGTTTCTCAACTTCCAGCTCCACGGGCAAGCCGTGGGTGTCCCAGCCGCCTTTCCTGTTCACAAGGTATCCTTCCATGGTCTTGTACCTGAGGATCACGTCCTTTATGGCACGTGTCAGGATGTGTCCTGGGTGCGGCCTTCCGTTGGCGGTGGGCGGGCCTTCGTAGAACACGAACTTCGGACTTTCTTTCCTTCTTTCAAGGCTCTTCTCAAAGATGCCATTATCTTTCCAGAATTCGAGAACCTGTCGGTCCATCGCCGGGAAGTTCACTTCTGAGCCGATCTTCCTGAACATCGTAATTACCTCCAACAAATGAAAAAACCCGTCCTACATGGGACGGGATTACCCGCGGTACCACCCAATTTGGCCGCATGGCGGCCCTCTCAAAGGCACTGATGATGCCCCATCCCTTTAACGGAGGATCTTCCGGCTCGGCTTACTCCTGCATTCAGCCTGCTGCTCCGGGGTGATTTTCACGCTCTATGCCACACGGGTTCACACCTACCCCCGCTCTCTTTCTGGCAATCGGGCACTACTCTTCCCCTTCGACGCATTTCGATGATTTATTAAACTACATACGAGGCTTTTAGTCAAGATGAGCGTCTTTTTCGTTTATCACGACCGCAGCCTCGCCAGAGTCACAGGATACCTGCGCCAGCTTGTACATCACCTGGTTAGAAACGCCCCTGCTGCTGCCGCAGCTCAAGTCCTCGCCGTGAAGCTCGAATTTCATACCGTTCGTCTTGATGCCGATGACCGTGTCGCTCAAAGGTATTATGGAGATCGTGCATCCTTCCCTGCCAGAGATATGACAAGGGAAATCATGCGTCATCATCTCAATCGTGTTCATCTTCCCGATCATTGTTATCTGCATCCCCATGGAGGCATACCTTCTCATAAGCAATATGTTGGCCAGGCCATGATCTATCCTGCCACCGAGGGCCCCGTATAGAAAGCACCTTCTTGAACCGAGCCTGAAGGCCAGCTTCAAGGCCAGATCCAGGTCGGTTTCCTCCTTCTCTGACGGATATTCGAATATCCTCGTGCCTTCGGTCCTTGCGCGTTCCAGCTCCTCTTCTGTTACAGAGTCGAAGTCACCTACCGCGATATCGGCCTTCATGCCTGCCTTATGGCAGAATCTTAGGCCCCGGTCCGCGCATATGACGGTATCCGATCTCCTCTTTATCTCTTCATCGGGGAAAGATAAGTCATCCTCGCAGCCGGCGAAAACGATGCAACCCATCTTTTCGTCAGTGGACACAGCGATCACCTCAATAGAGAGGGCAGCCACCGGGGCTGCCCTCCACCATGGACGTTTATTGCCACTTTCCCTTCATCACATGGGCACGGATCTCGGTCCTGCTGCTCATAGATATTATCTCGCACTGCTTCTTTGCGTTCTTAAACAGCGCCACGCACGGCGGGTCAAGATCGTCCTCTATGCCCATCTCCGCTATGTCTATGGCTTTTTCCATCAGCCCGATGAGCTTCATGTGTAGGTCGTTGGTGTATCTCGCCCTTTCGATCAGCTTGGCCTCGTCATCTGTGAGCTTCGTGAACTGGTCTTTGGGCGCTCCGCACTTTGGGCAGCGCTCCGGGGGCTCATCGCCCTCCCAAATATACCCGCATACACCGCAACGATACATCCTTATCACCCCGGTCAATCAATAATTCTCGCAGAGCAATTCGTAGTATGACTGAGGATGCGCACAAGCCGGGCACTTCTCGGGCGCAGATGCCCCGAAGTGTATGTATCCGCAGTTGCGGCACTTCCAGAAGACTTCCTTGCCCTTCTTGAAGACAGCGCCGTCCTCAACGTTCTTCAGAAGCTTCAAGTAACGCTTCTCATGCGCCTCTTCAACTTCACTGATCTCCTTGAAAACGGTGGCTATCTCCTCATATCCTTCTTCCTTGGCGATCTTCTCGAATTCTGGATACAGCTTGGTATGCTCGAAATGCTCTCCTTCTGCCGCGTGCTTAAGATTATCTGATGTAGAGCATATCAGTCCTAGGAACTTTGCGAACCTCTTAGCATGTTCCATTTCGTTGTCCGCAGTTTCGGTGAAGTACCCCATGATCTGCTCGTATCCTTCTTTCTTCGCGACAGATGCCCAGTATGTGTACTTGTTCCTAGCCTGGCTCTCTCCTGCGAAAGCGGTTAAAAGGTTCTGATATGTCCTACTATCTTCAAACTTCCCCATTCTCCATCCCTCCAATCGATCCGTACCTATATAGCGACTAATCCTCAGGGCTAAAGCTGTCCTTGCCTACTCCACATTCCGGACATACCCAGTCCTCAGGAAGGGCTTCGAAAGGTGTACCTGGTTTGACTCCCTGGCCGGGATCTCCTTTTATAGGGTCATAGACATAACCGCATACATCGCAAACCCATCTCTTCATTGGCATGCCTCCTTTCGCATAGTAATTTAAAAATGCAAGCAATCCTGTAAGCCGAGTTCTGTCGTGGATGGCCATCCATCTCGACGCCATGTCGCCATGACGCTCTATCGATCGACCCGAGGGAAAGGCGGGCCACCTTGTTCCCCTCCTATTCGATCTTTCTCCGGGTGGGGTTTGCCAAGCCGCATAGTCGCCTATGCGCTGGTGCGCTCTTACCGCACCTTTTCATCCTTACCTTTTACGGCGGTTTGTTTTCTGTTGCACTTTCCTTAAGGTCACCCTCACCGGGCGTTACCCGGCACCCTGCCCTTTGGAGCTCGGACTTTCCTCAGGTTTTATCCTGCGGCCATCCGGATTGCTTGCAATTATTAAATATATCAGCTTCTTGTAGCGCCTAAAAGGTCCTTGTACGTTTCGGGATCCATACTTATGTCCGCCTTCTTGCCCTGGACATCAGTGCCCAACTTCCTTGCACAATCAATGCACCTGTGAGTGCCGGGCATGGCCTCCAAACGTTCCTTGGGTATGAACCTTCCGCAGGTGTCGCAACGGGTCCTTTTCATATACTTCCACCTTCCGAACGAATTGTGCACCACAAAGTTACAGCCTTACCATGTTAAAATTCTATCTTCTCAAGATAAATCCTTCTTTGCTGGATAATGAGAAAACGGCAACGTCTTAACGTTGCCGCGTCCTTCAATATTGGTGGGCCCACTTGGGATCGAACCAAGGACCAATCGGTTATGAGCCGACCGCTCTACCGCTGAGCTATGGGCCCAAGACAGATTATAAATGCTTCACCATAGCCTAGTCAAAGGGAAAATGCCTTATTGCATTATTAATTCTACTTCAAATCGAGCGATCAAATCAAATCATTCATATTTCGAAGAATCAAAGCATCATCCCACATGATGCCGCTTTCTCTTTGGGACTTCTGTCTTGGCATAATGATTGGCATTCCTAATAATCAAAGCAAACTTGATATCGTAGCTTTGTTATTGTTTAATAATATGAAGGAATACGCTGTACAGGGAGCGGCATTGCCCTCCGGTAGGAAGTAAAGGGAATAGGATATGCTCTATTTGCTTGGTAAGGCCTGGATCTCGAAACTTCGACTATGGTAAATTTTCGAAGGTAATCGGAGTCATCGTTCGTAGCACAATCGTCGATGGTTAATATGCCTTCCTGCTCCTTTTATCGTAAGATTATCCGTATTTAGGCGACTTTCATGCGTAGTCATTGTCAGCAAGGATTACCGATAGCCAGATTTTGGAAGGTTCGACACGACACATGCTAATCCGAATCTTTATTCGTTATTAGCTCCTATCACGCATCGAAGCATCCCGTCCTTCGGAGGTAGGAAATGCAAAGATTGTTCATCAACAAATCGAATAGAGAGATTGATGCCGCGTCTCAAGAAAGGGTCCTAGTCAATAGGGCCAACGTAAGGATTTCCGTCCTGCACCTTCAGATTGATGAACGTATACAGCTTAAACCGACAATTTTTGAGGACCTGCTAGAGTTCTTCTTCATACTAGAGGGTGAAGTAGAGGTTGAATCGGGCGGCTTTAAAGTACAGCTAGCCAAAGGGGAATATTTCTACACCCATAACTTGAGGAAACCAGTCCTTGTAGCGACGAAAACCGATACTTACATCTTCATAGCTAGCAATATCTCAATAACAAAGCAGATGAACATAGGGATGGACGAAAAGCCCTATAGGAAATCTGTCGGCGGCGGCCTTTACATAATGGGCCAGGGCTGCATAAGCAGGGTATCACAGGATAACAACGCCTTGAGCCTTCTGGCGAGCGGCGGCGGCCTGGACATTATGATGCAGGAGATATTCGGAGACAGGCCCGGATGCGTCACACCCGGGGATGTGCCAGATTTATTGGAATTCTTCTACATCGTAAACGGCTCCTTCTATCTCAAAGACGAAGCCGACGTCCACCGATTAGATCCTGGCGATAGCTTCTATGTCTATGACCTCGACAGGACGATTTCTTTTAGCGCAGATGATGGGGCTAAGGCGATATACATTGCTTCTAAGCCCATATTTGACTACCTGCTGGACTTCATGGCTGACTTAAACAAGCTTCTGAGGCAGTATGAAGAGAAGGACGTCTATACACATAACCACAGCATAAGAGTTGAACAATATTCCCTGAAGATAGCCTCGCGTATGGGCTTGCCGAATGATATGCTTCTGACTCTTGCGGTCGCTTCACTTTTCCATGACATAGGAAAGGTCAACATACCGGATGAAATACTAAACAAAGCCGGCAGGTTGAGTGAGCTGGAGTTTGAGTACATAAAGCACCACCCTAGTGATAGCGTCAAGATGCTCAGCTCGAAGTTCGAAGAAGACCTCACCAACATAGTCGAACAGCACCATGAGAGATTAGACGGCTCAGGATACCCCAAGGGGTTGAAGGGCGACGAGATAATGCTCGAAGCGAAGATCGTAGCTGTAGCGGACGCTTTCGATGCCATGACCTCGGACCGGGCGTACAGGAAAGCCATGTCGCATGATGAGGCGATGGATGAATTAAGGTCGCTTTCGGCGCAATATGATGGGGATATAGTAGAAACGCTAGGCGAGATACTGCAGGAAGAGAACAAATTGATGCGAAATAGTTAGCATATACGCATATTGAAACTTGGCCTGCATGTATATATACTGAAGTTAATGCGCGTATGCGCAGAAATATATAGGTTGGGCTTTCTTACCTTCACCGATAATAGCAAAACTGGCGAAAGCCAGCGACGCAAAGCTAAGGGCCTAAGGGCGCAAGCCTATGGCTGCCAGTTGCCGAAAGAAGGACTTTCTGTTCCTTTCCGGGGACTGGACGGCATATACCGAAAGGCATATGCCGTCCTCTTCTTAACCGGTGGGAGGTAGGGGCAGACCTTGAAAGTAGGAGGTCACATGAGAAAGCTTAACGCGATCGCTCTGTTTACGGCCATTCTGATAATAGCATCCGTAGCAGTTCCTGCCTTTGCAGCGACCTTGACTGCCGAGGAAGCGAACCATCTTGAAAACGTGAACCTTCATATCTACAGGGAAATCGAAAATGCGCAGACAAAAGCAGATGAAGCTGTTGCTGCTGGTGATTACGCCAGTTTGGACGCAATCATCGAAAAACTTCTCGACAAGACCGCCTCTTTGGTTGAAGCGGCGCTTGATTGGGCCGCAAGGCTAGGAATCCAAGCGGAGCATAATTTCATCGATGTCGTTATAGGCGATCGTTTAGTGACCGTAGATCCTATCCATATCCTCTGGTAGCCCGACCATTTCATACAAAAGGAGCCGCCCTTTCATCTTTATTGCAGGCGGCTCTTTTTTATTGAACAAGAAGGCCAACCTCTGGGATAATACCTAGAAAGCCCCCGGAGGTATGTACTGATGGTAAATAGGTACTTCTTATCTAGGGAAAACGGTTTCATATTGTCATGTTATTCATGGATACCCGATTCTTTTAATAGCATCATAATAATCGTCCACGGCATAGGAGAACATGCGCTCAGGTATGGACATGTCGCTGAGGAACTAAACAGGGCAGGATCGGCAGTGTTCTCGTTTGATCTTAGGGGTCATGGAAGCAGCGCTGGCAAGAGAGGCCACATAGTCTCTTACGAAGCAGTCATCTCGGATATCGACGCAGTTGCGGAGATGGCAAATAAGACTCTTGGAAGCCATCCTCTTTTCATCTATGGCCACAGCATGGGAGGGGGTATAGTTCTTTCCAAGAGGATGTTCTTTCATGGCAAGGAAGCCGGGTACATTGTGACCTCACCCTGGGTTGAACTCGTCAATCCTCCCTCTCCCCTACTTTTCCTACTAGCGAAGGCATTGAGCTGGCTCCTCCCATCATTTACCATGCCATCAGGCTTGATAGCCGACTTAATATCTACGGACAAGGACGTAGTGAAGTCATATAGAGAAGATCCCCTCGTTCACGACAGGGTCTCAGCGAACACGGGAGTAGATGGGATAGAATACGGTAGACTGCTATTATCCAGCAGAACACAACCGAGTGCGCCGCTGTTCCTGGCACATGGAAAAGAGGATGGGATAGTAAAAGTCGAGGCTAGCAGAAAGCTAGCATCCCGGGGGGACGGAAACGTTACGTATCTCGAGCTACCAGGATACCACGAGCTTCATAACGAACCTTCGTGCTTCAGGCAGCTCATGGACGGCATAGAGGTCTTTATCCGGAACAACGCTCGATAGGAGGCGATTAATGTGGCTTGTTATCTATTGGCCGTGGATCAAGGGACAACGTCATCCAGGGCGATAGTATTCGATAAGGACGCTAAGCAGGTCGCATCGTCTCAAAGGCAGCTAAGCCAACAATTCCCACGACCTGGGTGGGTTGAGCACGATCCGGAAGAGATATGGTCGTCAGTAGTAGAGGTGTCAGTCGATGCAATACGCAAAGCAGGGCTGACGCCCCATGACATCCATGCTATAGGTATTACGAACCAGAGAGAGACGACGATATTATGGGACGAAACCACAGGCAAACCAATCTATAATGCTATAGTGTGGCAATCAAGGCAAAGTGCCCCCATATGCGAGGAAATCCGCAAGAATGGCTTGGAGGGAACCGTCAAGAGGAAGACCGGGCTTCTAGCCGACGCCTATTTCTCAGGTTCGAAGATAAGCTGGATCCTAAGGAACGTACCGGGAGCATCGGACCTGATGCGAAAAGGCAGACTTCGGTTCGGCACTGTGGATTCGTGGCTTATCTACAAGATGAGCGGTGGAAACGATCACATTACTGACATTAGCAACGCCAGCAGGACGTTACTTTACAATATCCACAATAGATGCTGGGACCAAGAGTTATGCGATATCTTAGGTATCGACAGCACTATATTACCAAGTGTAGTCGATAGCTGCGGAATATCTTCCTATACAGCTCCTGAGGCTTTTCTTGGCCATAGAATACCGATAGCCGGTACTGCAGGAGATCAGCAATCAGCCCTTTTTGGACAACTTTGCTTTACGCCCGGGGAGGTAAAGAACACTTTCGGGACCGGATGTTTCATGCTTATGAATACGGGCGATACTCCATTTACGTCCAAAAACGGTCTATTGACCACCATAGCTTGGTCCATAGACGGCAAGACCTCCTACGCCTTGGAAGGTTCTGTTTTCGTTGCAGGAAGCGCAGTGCAGTGGATTAAAGACGGCATCGGTATAGTTGGCTCCTTTGAAGAAACCGAGGCTTTGGCAACAAGCCTTGAAGATAATGAAGGTGTCTACTTTGTGCCTGCATTCGTCGGATTGGGTACTCCTTATTGGAATCAATCCGCAAGAGGTACATTGACCGGGATTACGAGAGGCACGACGCGTGCCCACATAACAAGAGCGACATTAGAATCCATCGCCTATCAGACCAGGGACGTGCTTGAGGCGATGAAGCTAGATTGCGGGATATCCCCAAATAAGATCAAGGTTGATGGAGGGATGGTCCAGAACGACTTCCTTATGGGCTTTTTAGCCGACGTAAGCGGAGTCGAGGTAATCAGGCCATGCTTCCAGGAGACCACCGCATTGGGTGCGGCTTTCCTTGCAGGTTTAGGTATAGGGCATTGGGGAAGCATCGTGGACTTGAGGGCTATCTGGAACCTCGATAGGACTTACACTCCTAATATGCCCGTCGATGTTTCCGATAAGCTCTACTCCGGATGGAAAAGAAGTGTTCGCGCAGCCCTAGCATGCTGCGAAGATGATAACGGTGTCGTAGAGTGTTCACATTGATTCTAAGAAAATTCCTTTACCATCTTTGTGTGCATTAACGTCCTGCTCCGTAAGCATTGGCGACTACCGCTTTGCTCTTCCAGCCACCCTGCTTGTATCTGAACAAAGCTACAGCCAAACCGAAGACCCAACCCACTGGGATTGCCCACCAGATGCCGAGGTATCCTAGCGGGGTAAACATACTTAGGATATATGCAGTTATAACCCTAACTACCAATGATACTAATGTAGAAGCCGAGGATGGTATCATGTCTCCGGCTCCCCTGAGCATACCGGTGGTCACGAACATAATGCCGGCGAATACATAGAAAACCGAAATAATTGCGAGGTATTGGGCGCCCTGCCTTATCACCTCTTGGTCTCCGCCTTTTATGAACATCGAGATTATGCCGTTTCCTAAATAAGTCATTATCATCGCAGCTACCAGACAGGTTAGTAGGACCATGACAAGAGTGGCCCTATACGCCTTCTTTACCCTATCGAAGCGGTTCGCGCCTACGTTTTGTGCAGTGAATGTAGACAGTGCCATCCCATAGCTTTGGATAGGAAGCACGGCAATTGAATCTACTCTGCCCGCCGCTGTAAACGCGGCCATGGTGACCGACCCGAAGGAATTTACGAAACCTTGCATTACCATCATGCCCATTGACATGAGCATCTGTTGGATAGAAGCCGGTATGCCCAACTTGATGGCGTTCTTGAAGATCTCCTTGTCGAAGACCCAGTCCCTTAACGAGAAATGGAAAAGCTCTATCTTTGTATATGCATAGACGGCACAGAAGATCATCGACAACGCTTGCGAAATCATCGTTGCGTATGCAGCTCCTGCTACTCCCATGCCAAAACTCTTAACAAATAGTATATCGAGGTATATGTTCAATATCGAGGACAGTATGAGAAAGTACAAAGGTGTTCTTGAATCTCCTAGGCCTCTGAGAACACCTGATATAGCGTTATAACCGAACAGGAAGATTGTTCCGGCGAAAGTAACCATCATATATGACGCGGCGTCTTGGATTATCTCCTCCGGAGTTCTTAGCAAAGCAAGAAGTGGTCTGGTAGCTATTAGTCCGATTAGCGATATGCCTACTGCGGTGGCAAGCAAAACGAAGATGAAAGTTGATATCGCTCTTTTCAAGTTTCTGTAATCCTTTGCGCCAAAAAGCTGCGATATTATCACTGAAGCACCTACTGTCAGACCAAGTACGAAGGAGATCATCAAGTACAAGACAGGAAATGACGTGCCTACCGCAGCTAGCGCGTTCTGTCCTATATACCGTCCAACAATAACGGCATCTACCATGTTGTATGCCTGCTGGAACACATTGCCTATGAATAAAGGCATCGTAAAGGCCAGTATATGCCTCGTTTCGCTTCCCTCTGTCATATCTTTAAGCATGAAAGGTCCCCACATTAACGTAATGGTCCGAGCCAATAGTTCATCGTTGTCCGAAATATCTTCAATGAATTTGGTGCCGGGTACGCAGAATTCTTTATAACCGTTATCGGCTGGCCAGTCAACCCCCAAACATTCTTTGATACCTGCATAGCTATGCAATAGACAGCAAGGTACCACCTGAAAATAAAAGACCCCGCGTCTTGGCGCGGGGTCCTGGAAATATTAACCGCTTAAATGCGGATTTATCGCTGGCTCCCCGAGCAGGATTCGAACCTGCGACCCACCGGTTAACAGCCGGTTGCTCTACCGCTGAGCTATCGAGGAATGGGTACATTAATATAAATACTACATATTAGAACCCATAGTCAAGTGTTAATCCAGATAGTCCCTCAGCTTCTTAGAGCGGCTAGGTTGTCTTAGCTTCCTTAACGCCTTGGCTTCAATCTGACGGATCCTTTCCCTGGTGACTCCGAATACTTGTCCTACTTCTTCTAAAGTACGCGCTCTGCCGTCTTCCAGCCCAAATCTGAGCCTTAGCACGTCCCTCTCTCTTGAGGATAAAGAGTCCAATACCTCGCCCAGCTGCTCTCTAAGCAATGTGAAAGAGGCGACGTCCGGCGGTGCAGGTGCATCTTGGTCTTCTATGAAATCTCCAAGATGTGAGTCCTCCTCTTCTCCTATGGGAGTCTCCAGCGACACCGGCTCTTGTGCTATCTTGGTTATCTCCCTTACCCTCTCCGCGGTCAGTCCCATCTCCTTGGCGATCTCAGCGGCAGAAGGTTCACGGCCAAGTTCCTGCAACAGCTGCCTTTGTATCCTGATCAGTTTGTTTATCGTCTCCACCATGTGGACCGGTATCCTAATCGTCCTGGCTTGGTCAGCGATCGCCCTTGTGATTGCCTGCCTGATCCACCATGTGGCATAAGTCGAGAATTTATAGCCTTTCCTATAGTCGAACTTCTCTACTGCCTTCAAAAGGCCGAGGTTGCCCTCTTGAATCAAGTCAAGGAAAAGCATACCCCTCCCCACATACCTCTTGGCTATCGAAACGACCAGCCTGAGGTTGGCTTCGGTGAGCCTCCTCTTGGCATCCTCGTCGCAATTTTCAATCCTCTTTGCGAATTCAACCTCTTCGGCGCCGGTTAGAAGCGATACCCTGCCTATCTCCTTGAGATACATACGTACCGGATCGTCAATAATGGCGCCTTCAGGCGGTATGATTGCTATCTCCAGCTCTTCTTCTTCAACAGGTTCAACCGCTTCGACGTCTGGTTCGGCCTCTTCGTCAGTTATGATGTTATCGGCAGCATAATCCTCCGGTTCGACCTCCACTCCATATTCGGCAAGTGTGTCGTACATCTCCTCGATTTGCTCAGCCGACATCTCTTCGTTCGCCAACGAATCTTGAACGTCTTTGTAAGTTATACTCCCCTGTTTTTTGCCAAGTGCAATCAACTTCTCGATCTTCGGATCGAGCGTGTTTTCCTTCGTCGGGATCTCGTTTTTTCCGACCATGTTCTCGGTTTTCGTCCTCTTGCCTGCCATCAGTACAATGCCGTCCTACTTCCCAATATTTCCCTGAGCTTCTTCTGTTCGACCTGTAGCTCGACTATATCTTCTATCCTGCCCTCGGATTCGGCTTTCCTTATTCCGATATCGATCTCCCTTAGTCGTCTCCTGATTCTGATCGATCTTAGGGCCTTGATAGCCTCGTCCATCTTCTGGAACGGTCTATCCTTGTCCATTAGCAGCCTTGCGGCTAGTTCCTTGTTCTTTCCTTCAAGGAGCGGAAGTATTCCTTGGTCTATGGCCTTACCGTCCTCCCAAAGGGAATACATCGCTTTATATAACTCTTCGCTACCTTTAGCTTCAAATCCTTCAGTCAAATTCTCCGAAACCAACTTTATGGACCTTGGATCATAGGCACATAATTTCAGGATTGCCCGTTCGGTCTCGGCTATAGCATAAGAGAACCCGCTCTCTTCCATCAATGATGCCCTAGTCTCCGTATCTCTGTCCTCCGAAGCAGTTCCGACCTCGCCTCTTGTTTTCATAAGGCGCGAGCTGGTCCTCGAAACATCCTGCATCAGCGCGTCGGGTGATACAGCTAACCTTCCGGACACTTCCCTTACTAGTTCGTTCCTGGTGACAGCATCCGTACAGCTCCCAATTATCTTCACTAGCTTTTTAACCGTTGCGAGCTTTGAATCGGCGTTCTTCAGGTTCGTACCTTCAATCGCCCTATCAACCTGATACCTGAGGTAGCTCTTTGCTCCGTCCGCCGCAGTCATGAGGCTCTCTGGTCCCATCTTCTTAAGAAGGCTATCCGGATCCTCTCCTTCAGGAAGCGTTACTACCTTCACCTCAAGGCCTGCTCCTTCAAGAAGTGTCACTCCTTTTGCGGTCGCTGCGGACCCTGCCTTGTCTGCATCGTAGCTTAGAAGCACCTGTGTGCAGAACCTCGCTATTAGCTTCGATTGCTCATTGGTCAGCGCAGTGCCAAGAGAGGCTACAACTTCTTTGATCCCCGCCCTCCAGTAAGCAATCACATCCAGATATCCTTCGCAAAGGACCATCCTACCGGTCGCTCTGGCATGGCTAGACGCCGCATGGAGGTTATACAGGTTGGCCCGCTTGGAATATGCAGGTCCTTCTTTGCTGTTCACGTATTTGGGCCTACCATCCCCTGCGGCAATAACCCTTCCTCCGAACGCCACTACTCTTCCATACTGGTTCGTTATCGGGAATATGAGCCGGTCCCTAAAAGCGTCATACAGTCCCTTGCCGTACTTCTTCTTGAGCGAAAGTCCTGATTCTAGCAGAACCTCATCCTCGAAACCCTTCTTTGCCAGATATGACGTCAGGCTGTCCATCGATGCGCTGTCAGGTGCATATCCCAGGTTGAAGGCCTTTACAGCCTCATCGTCTATACCCCTCGCCCTTACATAATCCCTGCATTTAGATCCAATTCTCGAGTCGGTAAGCATCCACGAATAGTATTTCCCGGCAGTCTCACAGGCTTCCATGATCCTCTCACGAGTCATCCTGCGCGATCTTTCAGCTTCGGATTCAACATATTCGGAGATATCGATCCCTATCCTCGACCCGAGCTTCCTTGCTGCTTCAATAAAGTTGAGCCCGTCCATGTTCATCACGAAGCTGAAAACATTCCCCGACGCATGGCAGCCGAAGCAATAATATAGCTGCTTATCCTTGCTGACGGAGAACGAGGGTGTCTTCTCGTTGTGGAAAGGGCACAAACCTACAAACCTGGAGCCGTTCTGCTTCAAGCTTATATACTCGGATATCAGGCCAACTATGTCGTTGCCCTGTCTGATCTTCTCTATCAGCTCGTCTGGGATACCCCCCGCCAACCGGATGTCGCCCTCCTCGTCAGTAGATCTGCCACGGTTTCGGTATGTACAGGTTTGAGAACACCTTCACGGCATACCTGTCGGTCATTCCGGCCACATAGTCCACGGCCGATTCGTTAACGGCCTTCTTGTCTTCCAATTCGAAACTATAGTTTGAATCTTTTTTCAATGTCTCCGGAAAACTCGTATAGAACAGATATAGCTGTATCACCAAGCGCCTGCACCTGTCGTTCTCCTCTTTCGCGGGACTGTTGTTGTAGACCCTGTCGAACATGAAGTCCCTCATGGCGTTCAAACCGAACTCAGCATCCTTGCTCTGGTCAATGAACCCTTTACCCGCGCTCTCCCTGATTATATCCTTTACCAGGAAATCGAGCCTTTCTCTTCTGTCCTGCCCTAGAAGCACTTTTACTTCCCTAGGAACGTCCGATTCACCGATAATGCCTGCACGTACGGCGTCATCGAAGTCATGGTTTATGTATGCTATCTTATCCGCGAACATCACCAGCTGACCTTCCAATGTATAGGCCTTTTCCGGCCAGCCCCAGCTATGAGCCTTTATTCCGTCTTTGACCTCCCATGTCAGGTTGAGGCCCGGCTGTTCCTTGCCCTCTCGCCTTTCGACATGCTCCACGACCCTTATGCTCTGTACGTTATGGAGAAATCCGCCGGGTACGACCATGTCGAGGGCGGCTTCGCCCGCATGACCGAAAGGGGTATGCCCCAGGTCGTGCCCCAAGGCTATCGCCTCAGTAAGGTTCTCATTGAGGGCCAGAGCAGACGCCATGGTCCTGGCTATCTGGGAGACCTCTAGTGTATGCGTCAACCTCGTCCTGTAATGGTCCCCCTCCGGTGAGTAGAATACCTGCGTCTTGTGCTTTAGCCTTCTGAATGCCTTGCAATGGATTATCCTATCCCTATCCCTTTGGTAGCATGTCCTGATATCGTCTTCTTCCTCAGGATGTTGCCTGCCCTTGCTCTCATCAGAGAATGATGCGAACTGCGAAAGCGATTTCCGCTCCCTCTGTTCGATCGCTTTACGACAATCCATTAGACGCACCTCCGCTTCAGATGAAGATTTCTCCCCTATAGGTCCCCTTTCCTTCCTGAGAGGGCAGTAAGCATAAACAAACCAGGGGGCAGTATCCTGCCCCCCAGCAACCCTAAGAGGAACTTCCTCTGATGCTACCTAGGGTTTTTGATGTTAGCCTGTGCAGCTGCAAGGCGTGCGATCGGCACTCTGAACGGCGAGCAGGACACATAATTGAGCCCCACGCTGTGGAAGAACTCGATTGAGTCCGGATCTCCGCCGTGCTCTCCACATACACCGCACTTCAGGTTGTGCTTGGTCTTCCTTCCGAGCTTGACGCCCATGTCGACCAACTTGCCGATTCCCTCTACGTCTATCGTCTGGAACGGATCTGCCTTGAGCACTTTCTTGTTCACGTAGATGGGCAAGAACTTACCAGCGTCGTCCCTGCTGTAACCGAATCCCATCTGCGTAAGGTCATTGGTGCCGAAGCTGAAGAACTCCGCGTCCTTGGCTATTTCGTCAGCTGTGACCGCGGCTCTAGGTATCTCTATCATCGTACCCATCATGTATTCAAGCTTGACCCCATACTTCGCGATGATGCTGTCGGCGATCTTCACGGCAGAGTCCTTAAGCATCTTCATCTCTGCAGTTGTGCCCACCAACGGGAACATGACTTCAGGAATAACGTCGATGCCCTTCTTCTTCAGCTCGCATGCGGCTTCGAATATTGCCGTAATCTGCATGTCGAATATCTCAGGGTAGACGATGCCGATCCTGCATCCACGGAATCCGAGCATCGGGTTCAACTCGTGCAGCGACATTATCCTGTCTACGATCTTCTCTTTGGGAACTCCCAGCTCACTAGCAATCTCTTCGATCTGTTTATGCATATCAAGCTGCGGTAAGAATTCATGGAGAGGCGGGTCGAGAAGCCTTACCGTTACGGGTAGTCCCTTCATGGCCTCGAATATGCCAATGAAGTCCGCCTTCTGGAAAGGTTGGACTTTATTAAGAGCGATCTTCCTGTCCTCTACGTTTTCCGCAAGTATCATCTCGCGGACGGCCTTGATGCGGTCTTCCGCAAAGAACATGTGCTCGGTCCTCGTAAGTCCGATGCCTTCCGCGCCGAAAATCCTAGCCTGTGCGGCATCCTTAGGAGTATCCGCGTTTGTCCTTACCTTTAGGGCCCTGAACTTGTCGGCCATCGTCATGAGTTCGCCGAAGTAACCAGATAGCTCGGGCGAAACGAGCTTCACCTGACCGAGTACCAGCTCGCCGGTGCTACCGTTTATCGTGATCCAGTCTCCCTCTTTGACCACGTGCCCGTTAACATGGAAAATCTTCTTCTTCTCGTCGACGATTACGTCACCGCAGCCCGCCACGCAGCATTTGCCCATACCGCGCGCGACGACGGCGGCGTGTGAGGTCATGCCGCCCCTTGATGTCAGGATGCCCTGGGCAGCATGCATTCCGGAGATGTCCTCCGGGGATGTCTCCGTCCTTACGAGTATTACCTTATTGCCCTTCTCCTGCCATTCGACTGCCTCCTCAGCGTTGAAGACGACCTGTCCTACAGCAGCTCCGGGTGATGCGGGAAGTCCCTTGGCTACCGCGTCCACCTTTGCCTTGGGATCTATCATCGGGTGGAGGAGCTGATCCAACGCCGAAGGCGCTACCCTTAGTATCGCAGTCTTCTCGTCGATGAGCCCTTCCTTCACCATCTCTACGGCTATCCTGACCGCTGCTGCACCCGTGCGCTTGCCGGAGCGGGTCTGTAGCATGTAGAGCTTCCGGTTCTCGATCGTGAACTCTATGTCCTGCATATCTCTGTAATGGTTCTCAAGCTTCTTGTATATGCCTACTAGCTGGGTGTACACGTCATGCATGTCGCGCTCCAGGTCTGCTATCGGATGCGGGGTACGGATGCCGGCGACCACGTCCTCGCCCTGGGCGTTCATCAGGTACTCGCCGTAGAACTTGTTCTCCCCCGTGGAAGGGTTCCTTGTGAAGGCGACGCCTGTGCCGGATTCTTCGCCTGTGTTGCCGAAGACCATCGACTGAACGTTAACGGCGGTACCCCATTCGTCGGGGATCGCGTTGAGCTTCCTATAAGTGATGGCCCTCTGGTTGTTCCATGACTTGAAGACGGCATTGATCGCCCCTTCAAGCTGTACCCACGGATCCTCCGGGAACTCAACGCCGAGGTGCTTCTTGTAGATGGCCTTATACTCGCCCGTCAGGGTCTCCATGTCGGCGGCGTCCAGCTCCGTATCAAGCTTGACACCCTTCTTATGCTTAAGCTCGTCCATCGCGTGCTCGAAGTTCTGGCGGTCTACACCCATCACGACGTCCGCGTACATCTCGATGAACCGACGATAGCTGTCATAAGCGAACCTAGGGTTCGAAGTCAGCTTAACCATCGCCTTGACCGTGTCGCTGGTAAGCCCGAGGTTAAGGATCGTATCCATCATTCCCGGCATCGACGCCCTGGCGCCGGATCTTACGCTTACAAGAAGCGGATTCTCCTTAGATCCCAGCTTCTTGCCAGTTACCTCTTCGAGCTTCTTCAAGTTCTCCTGTACCTGGCCCTTCAGCCCTTCCGGCCATTTGGACCCCGCGGTATAGAACGCGTTGCAGGTATCGGTCGTAATCGTAAAGCCCGGTGGCACCGGTAGCCCCAGCTTCGCCATCCCTGCGAGGTTGCAGCCTTTGCCGCCGAGTTGGTTCTTCATCTCTTCTGAGCCTTCGGTCATGCCCGCACCGAAGAAATAAACCATCTTTTCCATGAAATGCCCTCCCATCTATATGATTGTGATGAATTCCCGCATATAAGGTTAACCTTATAAATTATACACTAGATTGTAATGTTTTTGTGTAAACCAATCTTCATCCGGCTCGATACTTGAAGTTAGGTTATAATAAATAAAGCTTCAATACATTATCGCATCTAAGACCCAACACGGAGGTATCGCTTTTGAAGCCTTTGATAAAGTGGCCCGGGGGGAAGACAAGGCTGCTTCGTGAGATCCTCCCTCTCGTCCCGCCGCACGATCATTACTGCGAACCGTTCGTAGGAGGCGGCGCGCTCTTCTTCGCGGTAGAGCCTGCCGTGTCCTCTCTCAACGATATCTCTTCTGAGTTGATATCTTTCTACCGCATGGTTCAGGCACAGGACGGCGCTTTCCTTTCAATATTGGATGCGGCCGCCGGGCTTTTCGAGAATCTTGGAGGACCGTCCTCAAGGATCACATGCGGCATTTATGGGATCGAAGCTGCTTTTAAAAACGCTGCTCATGAATTCGAATGTCCCATCTTCGACTATGGTGCTTTCAGTGGCTACTTATCACGGAACGTGCATAGATCCAAGAGGCTATCTACCGCGATGAAATCGTCCTTTTACTATATGGTGAGGGACGAGTACAATTCGGCGAGGAGACGCAAAGCCGAAGGAAGCTATGAGAGCGCCCTGTTCTTCTTAGTAAGGGAACTGTGCTTCGGTTCCATGTTCAGGTATAACTCGAAGGATGACTTCAACATACCATATGGGGGCTTCTCCTATGACAGCAAGGACCTTGCATCCAAGGTCGGGCGCATCAGGAAGGTCGGATTTTCGGGTTTCTTTAGGAACTCCTTGATGACTTCCCACGATTTCAGGGAACTTCTACATTCTTTGGACGGATCGAAATCCAGCTTCGTCTTCCTCGACCCCCCTTATGACAGTAGGTTTTCGGGCTACTCAGGCAATAGCTTCGGTTCGGATGAGCACGCGGCGCTGCGCGACACCCTTGCAGGAGCCAAATACAGGTTTTTACTGGCGATAGCCAGGACTTCTTTCATAGAAGGTCTGTACAAGCCTTTGGACCTGAACATAAAGGTCGTCCCTTCCAGATACTCATACTCAGTAAGGGGAAGGAACGACCAAAGCGTAGATTACCTGTTGATGAGGAACTATTGACCTTCGTAGTAAAAGCTCCTCGTCTGCCTCTATTGCAGCGTTGTGATTTTCGAGAAATCTGCCATTCTCAAGGCCGTCGTCTCGATCGACTTAACCAGACCCAGTCTGTTTCTCCTTAGCGCTTCGTCTTCGCACATCACCATTACCTCGTCGAAGAACCTGTCTATGGCTGGTTTCAGCCCGGCGAAACGGTTCATGGCCTTCGCGTACCCATCGACACTGGGATCGGCTACTAGGATTCTTCCTATCTCGTCCTTTGCCTTAGAGTACCCGTCAGACAGTGCCTTCTCTGCCTCTTCGACCAGCATACCTTCTTCGTAACTCGCATCGGCAGCGTCTTTGGCAATGTTCCTGACCCTTATGAAGGCTGTGGCCATCTCTTCCATCCACCCTTCACCCAAGTCCTTCTCGAGAGCACCGAGGGCTACCCTCACCGAAGAAGGCCTGCCATAGCCTAGCACCATCGCCGCTTCCACAAGGTCATACCTGTGGCCCTCGTCTATAAGCTGTCCCTTGAGCCTGCCTTCCATGAAATCACCCAGGTCTTTCAAAATATCTTCCTTCGGCCTAGGCGCTGCTTCCGGCCATATCCCATCGACGGCTTCCTTTAGCATCTCATCGAGGTCCATCCCAGGATTCTTCTGCTCATGTATAGCCATCAAACCCAGGGCGCTCCTTCTTAGGGCGAACGGGTCTGTGGATCCGGTGGGCACCTTGCCCAGCCCGAAGTAACCCGCAAGGCTGTCCGCCTTGTCCGCCATGGCAAGACAAGCTCCTATCCTAGTAATGGGAAGGGGCCCGCCCGTATACTTCGGCAGGTAATGTTCCGCGATGGCAGAAGCGACGGTCTTGTCCTTGCCTTCTATCACGGCGTAGATTGATCCAATCTCCCCTTCAAGCTCGGTGAATTCCTTAACCATGTTCGTAGCTAGGTCACACTTCGATAGCAATGCCGCTTCTCTTAGCATCGAGGGCTCGTTCTCCCCTGGCATGCCGCTTCTGTCTCCGGTAGAGAGTATCCTTGATGAAAGGCCCGCTATCCTTAGAGTCTTGTCCTTCATGCTACCCAGGCCCTCGGCAAAGGTGACGCCGTCGAGAGAATCCAATCTTGCGGCCAGCTTAGTGGCCATATCCTCCTCGAAGAAGAACTTGGCGTCAGCCAATCTCGCAGCAAGTACCCTCTCATTGCCGCACCTTACATTTTCAATGCCTTGCTTACCTCCGTTCCGGACCGCTACGAAGCTGTTTATGAGCTTTCCTCCACGCCTTACGGGGAAATATCGCTGATGGCCCATCATCGGCGTAGTAACGCAGATTTCTGGCAGCATTAAGTATTGCTCGTCGAACCGGCCAACAAAGGCGGTCGGCATCTCTACGATATAATTCACCTCTTCGAGAAGACCCGGATCCATATCGGCCTCTCCGCCTGCGGCTTGCGCTGCAGCCTTAACAAGCTCGGATATCATCTCGGCCCTTTCCCGCTGGTCTACGATCACGCCTGCGCTCCGCATGGCATCCTTGTACGTCTCCGCAGCCTGCAGCCCTATCGGACCGCTTGGGCCCAGAGTCCTGTGCCCAAAGCTTCTTGATCCCGCTTCGATACCCTCGAACGTAAAGCCCATGACTTCATCGCCCCAAAGCAGAGCTATCCATCTTATTGGCCTAACGAATCTGAAATCGCTATTTCCCCATCTCATATTCTTCGGGAATGTCATCGACCTTATTATGTTTTCGCATATCCCGGGAACTACGGAATCTATGCGTTTGCCTTCCTCGTGGACATCCGCATATACATAGTCCCCGCCGTTGTCCGATACCTTCAAAAGGTTATCCACCACTATGCCCTGTGACTTTGCGAAACCGAGGGCAGCCTTGGTCGGCTTCCCCGAAGGATCGTACGCGACCCTTAGCGAAGGTCCTTTGACCTTCCTGTCAAGCGACCCTTGGAATTCTCCAAGACCTTCGACGTAAAGGGCCAACCTTCGGGGTGTGACGAATACCGTGACGGTATCGAACCTTAGCCTTGCATCCTCGAGGTATCTCCTACCGAGTGCCTCCATGTCCGATGCCGCCTTGGCTGCAAACCTTGCGGGTATCTCTTCTATGCCGAGCTCGAACAGAAGGTCTCTTCTGTTAATCGCAGTCATCTATCTTCCCTCCGTTCCAAGGAGCGGATATCCCAGATTTTCGCGCTTCTTAAGCCACGTCGTAGCGGCCAGCCTCGCAAGCCCTCGCACCTTGGCCATATAAGCTGCGCGCTGCGATGCGCTGAAGGCACCTCTGGCGTCCATCAGGTTGAAGCTGTGCGAGCATTTCAGAACATGGTCGTAACCTGGCTGTATTAGTCCTGCCTTCAACAACCTGGCCGCTTGGCTTTCATTAGCGTCGAAATCGGCCTTCAGATGGTCCACGTCGGCCTCCTCGAACGCGTATTTCGAATACTCTGTCTCCGCTACTTTATATATCTCTCCGTAGCTCACGCCGTGAGCCCATTCCAGATCGTATACGTTGTCCACACCCTGGACATACATCGCTATCCTCTCCAGCCCGTAGGTTATCTCGGCAGGGACCGGTTTCGTCTCGAATCCTCCGACCTGCTGGAAGTACGTGAACTGGGTGATCTCCATGCCGTCCAGCCATACTTCCCAGCCGGTGCCCCAGGCCCCGAGCGTGGGAGCTTCCCAGTTATCCTCGACGAACCTTATGTCGTGCTCTGACGGATCGAATCCTATGGCCGCCAGGCTCGCAAGGTATAGTTGCTGTACATCATCCGGGCTGGGCTTAAGTATCACCTGGTACTGGTGGTGCTGGAACAGCCTGTTCGGATTCTCACCGTACCTGCCGTCCGCAGGTCTCCTGGACGGCTGTACGTAGGCAGCCTTCCATGGCTCCGGACCTAGTGCCCTCAGGAATGTCTGGGGGCTCATTGTGCCCGCGCCCACCTCCAGGACGTACGGTTGCATTATAAGGCAGCCGTTCATGGCCCAGTAGCTTTCCAACTTAAATATCAACTCTTGCAGGTTCAATCAAATTCCTCCAGTCTATGCCTATCTGGCCAGCACCTCGGCCAACCAGGAGGAGAATGTCACTTCTATCAGCGATGCTATTAGCATCAAGGGCACCACGAAGGCGAAGAACAGGACTATCGCGTCTGTCGCGGCCCTCTTGATATACGGTCCGTCGACCTTCTTACCAACCCAAAGAGGCATCAGCATCCCTATCCTAAGGCATGCCGCCGCGCCTATAAAGAACGCTCCTAGCTCGAATATGCCGTGCGGGAGAAGCCCTACAGCAACTGTGATCGGAGCTATGCCGGTCGCCGAAGCCGTCGCTTTTATCATCGCGCCGATCATGATCGAGTTCATTATCGTGACCGCTATAACGGGAAGTACGGGGAACCAGGATACTCCAAGGAGTATCACGATCACCCTCATGTTGTGGAGGAATACAGCAGCTACCTGGCCTATCAGGGGCATTGGCTTAATGCTCACCGCCAGGTCCTCGACACCTCTTACCATCACCCCGATGCTGCCGAAGTCTCCAGTCGATCTGGTATAACCGAGTATGGCAGCTGTTGAGGACAGGATGACCATGAAAAGCAAGTACCTCAACGTAGAATGCAGCGCAGAGGCCGCTATCTGCGTCAGTCTCCTTCCGTTTCCCGCCATCTTGCCACCTCCTCCACCCCGGCGATAATATGAAGCCTTCCGCCCCCTCAGGGACGGAAGGCATTACTTCCGCGGTTCCACCCTGATTGGCGCAGTGCTCAGCCACATGCGCCCTCTTTTGTTAGATCCTCTCCAGGTGCCACACCGGTTCGTACACGCCCGTTCCCACCGATGCGGGCTCTCTGATGCATACTTGCCGGTTCAATCCCTTCATAGAGGTATATACACTAATGATAGATTATTTTAACATGGGCGGCCTGTCAACGGTTGCATCCGCCCAACGCGACCGTGTTCCTAAGCGTCCCTATTCCATCTATCTCGACCTCGACCACGTCACCCGGCGCAATCGGGCCTACTCCCGCGGGAGTTCCGGTGAATATAAGATCGCCGGGGTCTAAGCCCATGTTCTTCGAAAGGAAGCTAACGATCTTCTCAGGCCCAAACACCATATCTGAGAGCAGAGCCTTCTGCTTCAGCTCGCCGTTCATCCTCAGGACGATCTGCGCATCGTCGTTTGGCCTTCTCGTCTCTATCCACGGCCCCATCGGCTTATAGGTCGAAAACGACTTGGACCGGGTCCACTGCCCGTCCTTCTGTTGAAGGACCCTGTCCGACACATCGTTGCCGCATGTATAACCAAGTATGTACCCGGCGGCACTCTCGACCGGAACGTCGACCGCCCTCTTGCCGATCACGATCACGAGCTCAGCTTCATAGTGGGTCGAGTCCTCCGGTCTTGCTATCCTGATCTCATCTTCATGTCCGCAAAGGGCGGATCTTGCTACCATGAAGACTACCGGCTCGTCACTTTCCCTAAGGCCCCATCCTCTTGCATTGAGCTCATCAAGATGCCGTGAGTAATTCTGCCCCAAAGCAATCACTTTCCCGCAGCATTCATGTGCGGGTGCAAGTAGCTTGACTTCATCGAGGCCAAACGTCTCGTCGGTCACATCCAGTCCCGAGTAGACCTGGCCTTGTACTGCCCTTATGGAGTCATCTTCGAGAATGCCCCACCTTATGCCGTCAGGAAGGCTAAATTTAACGATCCTCACGCGCATCCCTCCCCGTCGCCAGGATACTCCCTGAGCAATCCCAATGTCTCCAGACTTTTCAACCTGATGTCGCCCCTGTAGCATATGAACGATACCAAGGCCGCCTCCAGGTCGGAAAGGCAACCGCGATCGGCCCTTAGTCCCGCTATCTGCTCCCATGTCGACCTGTACAACGTTATTGCTAGCTGTCTTGATTCAGGTTCGAACCTAACCGCCCCGGGTTCGGACGAAGCGCAAGGAGCGCACAGCACCCCTCCCGTCTCAGCCGAGAACCAATGCAGGGCCTCCTTTGCCGAACATGAGGAGCACGCGGCCATCTGCGGCATTATCCCGTCTATGTATAGCCTTTTGAGCATGAAGGCCGATGCTGCCAACGGCGGAGACACACCTGCTTCCAAAGCACCTATAAGACCGTCCAGCAATGTGTACGCCCTCAGGTCCGGCTGCCTTTCGGCCGACATCTTGAGCGTTATCTCGCAAGCCAAGCTCGCATAAGCCAGTGACGTGATATCCTCCTCCAAAGGAGTAGAGGGCCTTACAAGCGATGTCTCGGTCACGGTATCGAGCACCCTCCCGGAAGCCAGTGTCAAGTCCACCGTGGCGAAATGCTGGCAGGCAGGTCCGAGTTTGCTCTTCGGCTTGAGCGCCCCTCTTATCTTGGCGTCGAATATGCCCATCTCCGGCGATATGACCGTTATTATGCGGTCCGCCTCCGCCTGCTTCCTAGACCTGAGGATTATCCCCCTGGTCTTGTACATATTCATTTCAGCCTTCCGCCCTTCGACGGATCGAACCTCTCGGCTTCGGAGAAGACGCAGCCGCAGTACTTCTGCATATAATAGCCCGCTTCCCTGGCCATATGCCTGCTTCTTCGGTATTCGGACCTCAAGTCGAAGTAGACGAACTCGACGCCGTTCTCCTCGGCTGCTTTCATGCCTTCTTCGATTATCAATCCATGGTCCTGGTAGGGGCTTATCGTCAGCGTAGTCGTAAATCTGCCGAGACCGATAGCGGCAGCCCTGGAGGCTGCGGAACAAAGCCTCGTACGATAACAATATCTGCATCTACCCGGCCTTTCCATGTCCTTCATGCCACCGATGAAGGATGTCAGGCCATAACCTGGATCCACCTCGCCGTCATGGCCAGATGCCGACATGAACGCACGGAATGATTCTAGCCTCGAGTTGAATTCCATGTATGGGTGTATGTTCGGGTTGAAAAAGTAAAGATACGGCTCTTCGCCGATGGAGGACAGCTTTTCCACGAACGCCGTAGAACAAGGCGCACAGCAGGCATGCAGGAGGATGCTGCCCTTCATATTAGCTTCTCCTGCCCTTCTTCGCCAGGTCTTTCCATATATTGCCTTCCCATATGCTCGAACGCGATCCTTGTTGCGACCCTGCCCCTAGGCGTCCTGTCTATGAAGCCTATCTGGATAAGATAAGGCTCGTAGACGTCCTCCAGCGTTTCTCTTTCCTCGTTCAGAGCCGCAGATATTGTGTCTATCCCAACGGGCCCACCGGAGTATTTGGTTATTATCGTATCGAGAAGTCTGTGATCTAGCCGGTCCAGGCCCTTTTCGTCGACTTCCATCATCAGCAGGGCCTCGCCTGCGACCTGCCTGTCGATGCTACCCGTTCCCTTTACTTCAGCGAAGTCCCTTACCCTTCTCAGAAGCCTGTTCGCTATCCTTGGCGTCCCTCTGGAACGGCGGGCTATCTCAAAAGCGCCGCTCTCTGTGATGGGGACTCCCATCAGCTCTGCGGATTTCACAACGATAGTCTTCAGCTCCTCGGGATCATAGTATTCGAGCCTGTAAACCATCCCGAACCTGTCCCTTAGGGGGCCTGACAGCATACCCTGCCTTGTCGTCGCTCCGATGAGCGTGAATCTTGGAAGGTCTATCCTTATCGACCTTGCGGAAGGTCCTTTCCCGATGACTATATCCAGGGCGAAGTCCTCCATAGCAGGGTAGAGTATCTCCTCGACAGCCCTGTTCAGCCTGTGGATCTCGTCTATGAACAGCACCTCGCCGGGACCTATATTGGTAAGGATGGCGGCAAGGTCCCCCGCCCGTTCTATGGCTGGGCCCGAGGTTATCTTCAGGCTCGTGCCCATCTCATTGGCGATTATTATCGAAAGTGTCGTCTTGCCCAGGCCAGGCGGACCGCACAAGATCGCATGGTCAAGAGCCTCCCCCCTAGTAAGGGCGGCTTTGATGCTTATGCCTAGAGCTTCTTTCACCCTGTCTTGGCCTATGAACTCGTTAAGCCTCTTGGGCCTTAGCGAAAATTCCTGAGAAGCCTCGTTGGCACCTATATTGTCGTCGACCATGCGGTTTTCCAGCACCGGATTACCTCCATAATTGCTTTAGCGTTTGCCCGCGAACGTCCCTAAAGCCATCTTTATCACCCTGCTCAAGTCCGCAGCAGGTTCCTCCTTGAGCGCTTTGCGCACGGCGTTCTCCGCCTCCAGCCTTGTATATCCTAGCGATATCAAGGCCTTCATGGCATCGTCTGACAAGCTTACCTCCTGCTCAACTTCCGTCCCGTCGTAACCTTCCGGAACTTCGCCCGCGGGGCCGACCTTGTTCTTTAGTTCAAGTACGATCCTGTCAGCCAGTTTCTTGCCGACGCCGGGGGCTATTATCCCTTTCGCATCGCCTACGGCTATCGCAAAAGCGACTTTCTCGGGTGCGGAAGCCGACAGCACGGACATCGCGATCTTCGGCCCTATCCCGTTTACGGTGCAGAGCAGGTTGAACATGTGCCTTCCGAACTGGCTGGAGAAACCGTAGAGGCCTATGAAGTCCTCCCTTACAACCATCTCCGTATATAGGTGAGTCTCTTCGCCCGCCCTTCCGGCCTCTGATATGTCGCGCGAGGGCATGTACACCTTGAAGCCGATCCCCTGGATATCGACGACCAGATGATCGGCTCCTATCTCCTCTATGACGCCCTTAAGATGGGAGATCACCTACTCACCCCCATTATGCTGCGCTTGAGGTCCGTGTTAGTGTGGATTAGGGTTATGGCCATGGCGAGCGCGTCAGAAGTATGGTGCGCCTTTGGTACCTCGTTCAGGTTGAGCAGCAATCTAACCATGTGCTCCACCTGCTCTTTATCGGCCCTGCCCGCGTTACAGAGGGCCATCTTAACCTGCAAAGGAGTGAGCTCGGTCACTCCCACTCCTAAAAGCCTGCAGGTCATCACGGCGACGCCGCGAGCCTGGGCGACTTGTACCGCGCTCTTCTGGTTTGAGTTGAAATATATCGTCTCTATCGCGGCTATTTCAGGTTTCGTTTCCACTATTACCTGTTCCAGCTGCTTATGTATAGAGAGCAGCCTGTCTGGCATGGGCATGTCGGATGGAGTCTTGATTACCCCTCCTGAAAGATATCTCAACCTTCCGGATTCCTCTATGACCGCGCCGTAGCCCGTGGATGCGGTCCCAGGATCTATACCCAGAACGATCCTGGACAACTACATCTCCTCCAGCTGCTGCATAACGTCATCGGGTATGTCCAAGTTCGAGAATACCCTCTGCACATCGTCGTGTTCCTCGAGGTTGTCGATCAGCCTTAGTGCCTTTTGGGCACCTTCCAGGTCTAGGCTTACGACCGTCTTCGGGAGCATCTTCACCCTTACCTCGGAAAATTCCACGCCGTGAGCTTCCAGCGCCTTCCTGACGATGTCAAGCTCGGTAGGCTCCGTTATCACCTCGAACACTTCGGGATCGTCAGTGGCTATGTCTATCGCCCCTGCGTCCAGGGCCAGCTCCATAAGCCTTTCCTCGCCGCCTTTGAACGATTGCTTGTCAATGGAGATCACACCGCGCTTGTCGAACATCCATGCAACCGAACCCAGCTCTCCCATATTACCGCCGCTCCTCGAGAACAAATACCTTATGTCGGCGGCCGTACGGTTCCTGTTTTCGGTCATGCACTCAACGATTATCGCAGTACCGCTGGGACCATATCCTTCATAGGCGATCTCCTCGTATATCACCTCGTCGTCCCCTCCGACGACCCTCTTGATCGCCTTGTTTATCGAGTCATTCGGCATGTTGACGGCCTTTGCGGCCGTTATTGCCATGCGAAGCTTGAAGTTGGAGTTCGGATCCCCGCCGCCTTGCCTTGCAGCGACCATTATCTCCTTGGCCGCCTTCGTGAAGGCAGCGCCGCGAGCGGCGTCAGTCTTCTCCTTCTTGTGTTTGATGTTCGCCCATTTAGAATGTCCTGACATGAGCTTTACCTCCGTATCGTACAACTAAGGCCTTCTATCTTCTGAATAACATTCTAGCATAACGCAGACCGACCGATTTACCGTTAGTCCTCAAGGGATGTCCTTTTAACTCTGATGGTATCGGTGCTGCCCGGAATTCCCACCCTCACACCCCCGGTAAGGACGATCGTCTGCCCTTTTTCCACCAGCTTTGTCTCAAGGGATTTCCTTTCGGCCTGCTTGAACATCTCGTCCGTTGTCTTCTTCCTCTCTCCGGTTACCGGGATGACGCCCCATGCCAAGGAAAGCTGGCGTAACGTCACGTCCTCATCAGTGACGGCAATTATGGGACAGGCCGGCCTGTATTTCGAAAGCTGCCTTGCCGTCGAACCGCTTGAAGTGACCGCTACAATGGCCGCGGCGTCAAGGTCATGGGCCGTAGTGCATGCAGCATGCGCAATCGCATCCGATATGCTCTTGTCCTTCTTGGGTTCCGATTGCTGGAATCTTTGTTTGTAGTTGATGTCCTTCTCCGTACGCTCGGCTATGAGCCTCATCATCCTCACGCTCTCCACCGGATGCTTGCCAACGGAGGTCTCACCGGACAGCATGACTGCGCTAGTCCCATCATAGACGGCATTGGCAACGTCAGTAGTCTCGGCCCTGGTGGGCCTCGGGTTCTTAACCATTGATTCGAGCATCTGCGTGGCCGTTATCGAGTGTTTGCCGGCCATATAGGTCTTCTTGATGAGCATCTTCTGCAGCCTGGGCAGCTCAACTAGGTCTATCTCTACTCCCATGTCGCCTCTTGCAATCATTATGCCGTCGGCCACAGCTATTATATCGTCGATGTTATCTATACCTTGTGTGTTCTCTATCTTTGCGATTATCTTGATCCTGTCGTCTCCCAGCTTGTGCAGCAAGGCCCTGATGTCCAGGATGTCCTTCGCGTCTCTGGTGAATGAAGCCGCTATGAAATCGAAGCCTTGCGTCGCTGCGAACTCTATGTCTGCCTTGTCCTTGTCCGAAACGTACGGCATGTCCAAGATGACGCCGGGCACGTTGAGGCTCTTCCTGTTCGAAAATTCCCCAGCGTTGATGACTCGGCACTCTATCCTGGGTCCTTCGATGATCTCGACCTCGAATTCGAGCATTCCATCGTCGCCCAGTATCCTATCGCCCTTCCTCACCTTCGCAGGCAAGTCCTTGTAAGATATGGAGACTGTGTCCTGCGTCCCTTCGATATCCTCGGTCGTGAACGTGAAGGCCCTGTTCTCCTCAAGTGTTACTTTGCCAGCCGAAAAAGTGCCTATCCTTATCTCTGGTCCCTTCGTGTCCAGTAGCAGGGCTATGGGAAGGCCGAGCTCGGACCTCAATCTTTTTACGGACAACACCCTTTTTAAGTGTTCCTCATGAGTGCCATGCGAGAAATTCAACCTTGCGACGTCCATACCCTCGAGCATCATGCCCTTTAGTATATTGTCATAATCAGTAGCAGGTCCAAGGGTGCACACTATCTTGGTTTTCTTGCCTATCCTTCCTCCCACGATGGATACGATGGCATCGTTTGCGCTCATGCCATACCTTCCTCCATCCTCGCCTTCAGCTTGGTGACGATAGGTACGTCGGCAGGGCAGAAGGCATATTCTCCCAATTCATCGGGACCGACCCAGCGCAGCTCAGTATGTACGCTAGCTTTAGGCCTGCCCTTGATTATCCTCGCGTCGAAAGCCAAAAGCTCCATTGGCTCTACCTTGCCGGGAATATCGCTCCTTGCGAACTCCCCGGATATATCGACTTCCACGCCGAGCTCCTCGTATAGCTCCCTTACAAGGCACTCCTCCGGGGTCTCCCCCTTCTCCACCTTGCCTCCTGGCAGCTCCCAGAGTCCTTCATGATCCGATGTGCAGCCCCTTCTCGCGATCAGCAGGCTGCCCTTCTCGATTATCGCAGCGGCAGTGACTATCCTCATTCAACCACCCCGGATGTATCCTAACGCTTAGCGCGAGCGCCGTAAACAGAATCCTCCCATCCAGCAGAAGAACCGCAACTTATTTGACCTTGTACCCGCTGGGAAGCTGGAACGTCAAATCCTTGACATCGTTCTCTATGATGCTTGTGACTGTCATGTCCACGTCGTCGACTATCATCCTCATCAGTATCCCCAGGCGCTCCGATACCCATATCTCATATGTCTTCACCCCGTAGAGCACCAGCGCCCCGCAGCACCTCTCGCCCATTATCTCGTCCCTGCCAAGATATTCGTATATCGCGAAGTCCTTCGCGTACATTATGGTGGGATCATATGGTGATAGCAGCTTAACGGCCGCATCCGTGGCCTTCACCTTATTGACCGTCTTTATCATCGAGTTCCATGCGTAGAAATCCTTCCCGTCATAAAGAAGGTAGAGCTTAACGGCGGCGTCTAGCATCCTGTGCTCGAATCCGCCCTTGACGCTCACAGTGACCTTGGTCTTCAGCACGTTATCATACCTTTCGGTGTACGTGGCCGGTACGCTACCGCGCTTTGCTATCAGGCCGAGGAATTCCTCCTTGGTCACGGGCCTTACCTCTTCTAGTTCGTCAGCGATATTCTTTACGGCCTGTTCCATCATTTGACCGAGCCCGAACATCGCGTTACCGCTGAAGTCAATATACGAGGGTGGTAGGAAAGTCGAGTCAGGGATATCCTTCCTTACTATCTGGGTGACATCCATCCTTACTTTCTGGGTGGCATCCATGCTTTCGTTATCCATGACTATCCTCACCGATATCCCGTATTCCTCGCTGATCCAGTGGTATTGTGATTCACCCTCGACGACTATCTCGACTTTTACACAGTCGAATCCGTTCACGTTCTCCCGTCCAAGGATTCTAACGGTCACTTCGTTCTTTGTAATGTCGTCCTTGAACAGCTCGCTCGAGTTTTGGTAGTCTTCGATCCTGGATTTCTTGCCTATGTTGGTCAATGATGTCCACATGTAGATGTACTCGCCGTCGCTTATGAAATAGGAGCTGATGCCCTGATTTACGGAAACCATGTACATCTTCGTGCCCTTGGATTTCGTCTGGGACGTGCCTATGAGATTCTCGTCAACATACATGTCCGTGACGTACTCCAGGCTGTAGCCCAGCCTTTTCTCCATATAGGAGAGCAGCACTTCCTTGTCAGTCGCCGCCATCGCAGCTGCCGACAGGGCCAGAAGTAAAATCGAAGTCAAGACCGCTACCAATACGTTCCTGCGCACCATGTTCTGCCTCCTTGAAATACACCAGTAATATAAGGATTCTACTAGATTATATGCCTTCCTGCTTGAAGATGTATTGACACCGATTCTGCTACGCATTATATTTTTATTAGCACTCGGTAATGCCGAGTGCTAATGATGTAGCCAAGAATCCAACAAGCATATAAAAGGAGGTCATGTAAATGCTCAAACCCCTAGGTGACAGGGTGATAGTCAAGCCGAGCGTGGAAGAGGAGAAGACCGCGGGCGGCATTTTCCTTCCGGACACAGCTAAGGAGCGCCCACAGTGGGGCGAGGTAGTGGCAGTCGGTCCTGGTCGCATCGAGGAAGGAAAGAGGATCGCAATCGAAGTCAAGGTCGGCGATAAAGTGATTTATTCCAAGTACGGCGGGACTGAGGTCAAGATCGATGGCCAGGAATACCTCATCCTCCGCGAGAGCGACATCCTAGCCATAAAGTAATCCAGACAGAGATTTATGAGGAGGTAGAACGATATGGGCGCAAAGCAGTTGAGTTACAACGCCGAAGCCAGGGTAGCCCTGGAGCGTGGCGTGAATATAGTGGCTGACGCCGTAAAGGTTACGTTAGGACCCAAGGGCCGCAACGTAGTCCTAGAGCGTAAGTTCGGGTCCCCCACCATCACGAAGGACGGCGTGACAGTAGCCAAGGAGATCGAGCTCGAGAACCCTTATGAGAACATGGGCGCTCAGCTCTGCAAGGAAGTTGCGAGCAAAACGAACGACATAGCAGGCGACGGCACAACGACGGCAACGGTCCTTGCCCAGGTCATCGTACGCGAAGGGATGAGGAACGTAGCTGCCGGAGCAAATCCGATGTTCATAAAGAAGGGCATCGAAAGAGCTGTCGACATAGTCGTCGAGAAGCTGAAGACTATGGCAATACCCGTAGTAGACAAGAAGGATATCGCCCACGTGGCCGCTATCGCAGGCAATAACGACGCTTCGATAGGAAAGTGGATCGCCGAGGCGATGGAGCAGGTAGGTAAGGACGGAGTCATCACCGTAGAGGAATCGAAGGGCATCGAGACTTCGGTCGAGCAGGTTGAAGGAATGGAGTTCGACAAGGGCTACATCTCGGCCTATTTCGTGACGAACACCGAGACCATGGAAGCCGTACTCGAGGATCCTTATATCCTGCTATACGAGAAGAAGATCGGAAACGTCCAGGACCTGTTGCCTCTCCTTGAGAAGGTAGCTCGCTTCGGCAAACCCATCCTGATCATCGCAGAGGACGTAGAGGGCGAAGCTCTTGCAACCCTAGTGGTGAACAAGCTGCGTGGCGTGCTCAATATAGCCGCGGTTAAGGCTCCAGGATTCGGTGACAGGCGCAAGGCGATGATGGAGGATATAGCAATCCTCACCGGCGGCAAGTTCATAACCGAAGACCAGGGCATAAAACTCGACAAGGTGGACCTCGACTACCTCGGCCATGCCAAGACAGTCAAGATCACAAAGGACAAGACGACGATCGTGGAAGGCCGTGGCGGCAAGGAAGCTATCGAAGCCAGAGTCAAGCAGATAAGGAAGCAGATAGAGGAGACAGATTCCGACTATGACCGTGAAAAGCTGCAGGAAAGGCTGGCAAAGCTGGCAGGCGGCGTCGCGATCGTAAAAGTCGGAGCTACCACCGAGACCGAGATGAAGGAAAAGAAGCACAGGATCGAAGACGCCCTGTCAGCCACCAGGGCTGCCGTAGAGGAAGGCATCGTACCAGGCGGCGGAACCGCGCTGCTCAGCGCAGGATTCGCTCTTGATGGACTCAAGGCCGACGGAGATGAGAAAGTCGGAATTGACATCGTCAAGAAGGCACTTGAAGAGCCCATCCGCATGATCGTGTACAACGCCGGACTTGAAGGCTCGGTAATCGTGCAGAATATAAAGAACAACCTGAAGAGGAAGCCCAACTACGGATTTAACGCACTTTCGGAGGAGTACTGCGATATGATGGTGACCGGCATCGTCGACCCGTTCAAGGTCACAAGGTCAGCCCTGCAGCATGCTGCAAGCATCGCCTCGCTTATCCTGACGACCGAGTGCGTAATCGCCGATATCCCCAAGAAGGAGACACCTCCGCCGTACCCTCCCGGAGGCGGGATGGACTATTAATAAGGGGAAATATGTAGTAAAATGTACCGGGGTCCGTGTAAACGGATCCCGGTACATTTATTGACGTTTTGGGATTATTTACAGCAGGGGTGCACAGATGCCGATAAACTCGACAGTCTCAATAATCAGGTGTAAAGATTACGATAAAGATGCAGTCAAGGAAGCGCTCGTAAAATCACTCGAACCCTTCGGAGGCCTGTCCGTATATATTGCCCCCAAGGACAAGGTCCTTATCAAACCCAACCTGATAAGGGGAAGCAAGCCGGACAAAGCAGTGGTGCCCCATCCTGAGTTGTTAAGGGCGCTAATAGAGTTGCTCGTTGAGGTAGGCGCAGATATATACGTCGGCGACAGTCCAGGGATAGAGACACCAGAAGCTGCGCTCGAAACCTCGGGTTATATGGCAATCATGAATGAGTATGGCGTTAAACAGGCAGACTTCTACCGCGAGATGGACGTTGCTGTCCCGAACGGAGGGCTTAGCAAGAAGGTCAGGATAGTTCGGGCAGTTCATGAGGCAGACAAGATCATCAACCTCTGCAAGATGAAGACCCACGGTTTTATGATGTTCACCGGTGCGGTAAAGAACATGTTCGGAATTGTGAGCGGTGTCTCGAAAGTGCACACCCACATCCGCTTCCCCTCGGCAGATCTTTTTGCGCAGGGCCTTCTGGATCTTTATACAACTGCCAAGCCCACGTTGAACATAATGGACGCCGTTCTGGCCATGGAAGGTGATGGTCCCACCAATGGCTCTCCTAGGGAAGTGGGCCTGATCCTTGCTTCAGACGACGGCGTAGCTCTCGATGTGGTAGCAAGCTCAGTCATTGGCATCGACCCTTCTACGATAGCGACTACCGCCGTTGCCGCAAGGAGAGGAATCGGGAATACCGACCTGTCAAAGATAACCATTGTGGGTCCTGCCATTGAAGAAGTCAGGATTTCGGATTTCGCGACCCCGACGAGCTGGAGGGGGATTACTTCCAGGTTCGCAAAGACTAGGTTCATGAGGTCGATTGGCAGCGTGAAGCCTGTAGTGAAGCATAGATTGTGCCGGAAGTGCGGCAAATGCATAAAGGGATGTCCTGCTCATGCAATAAGGATGGTAAAGGGCAGAATCAGGATTGATCACTCCAAGTGCATCAAATGCTACTGCTGCCAGGAACATTGTCCTTATAATACGCTCAGGTTGAAAGCGCCCATATTCTCCAGACTTCTTCTTGGTTTTTCTCAGGCCAGGGAAATCAGGCATAAGCGGATAGAAAATGACTGGAGATAGTCTCTTTCCAATTATCGCTAGCCCTTTGGAACCATGTAGATAGTAGAAACGGATCCCTTGCGATATCACCAAGGGATCCGTTTTGTATCAGAATAATCGACTACCAGTAGTGCTTACTAATTGTACGCGATGGATTTCTTGGTCTTACTCCACCTCTTCCTCACGATCTAAGCGATCTTCGAGGTTCTCTAGCATGGATTTTTCGTCTGCGAACTCGATTTCCACATCCTTCATGGTGTGCATGCATCTACCCTCTTCTTGATACCTACATCCATGGCAACTGTCATCAAGTCGCTCTACTTTAGAAGGTAGCTCAGATGCCTTATCCATCGTTTCAATCAGGTCCCTCTCTATCAATTCAAGGGGGATTGTTTCCATTTCCCTCACCACGACGTTCTCTATCGGTGCGCAATCGAACCCTTCAACGTCAAGGAATGCTATACTGCTGGTTATTCTATCATTACCGAGTATCCTGCTAGCCGCAAATCTGTATAGGTTTAGCTGCAATTTATATTTTTCCGTAAGCAGGCCTATATTGTCTAGACTCGTTTTGTTAGTCTTGATGTCGATTATCTTAATAGAACCGTCTTGATGCTCCTCGAGCCTATCTATGAAACCTTCAAGCAGATATCCACCAACATTCATCGAAAACGGTACTTCCTTGCTGATTCTGCATGGATGTCCTTGCTTCATTGATTCGAGATACCTTTTCGAAAGCTCCACGGCCTTTGTCTTTAGGGCCCTGCTATCTTCTAAATCGGTAAATAACAGCGCTGACTGGCTATCGGTAAGGGCCTCAAGGTTATCGGGCTCCTCGGTCATGCTGACTATTGAGTGCACTAGAATACCAAGATCCTGTCCAGAGTAACCTGCTCTTCCTTTTGACTTTATTGAATCCTTGGCCTCAGCTTGCTCTCTTGGCAGCCTGTACCAATAATAGCTCAGGAAATCCTTGGGGCAGCTTTTATAGCACATCAATGAGCTCGGTGAAAAACGCAGTAGCCGATCTGATTCGTGAAGCAGCATCAATTTATCCTGGGTTACTTCAAGTGGCATCCTGGCTTCTTCTGAATCATCGATGAACGAAGCAAGTTCAGTTTCCTCATTCACATCAAGCCACCTAAACAGCCTGGTATCCCCTGCCTTTTCCTCATCCATTGCTTCAAGCAAGCAGTACAGCCATTTACCGTCTTCTTTGCATTTTATTACCCTGCGCCTATCTGATAGAACGAGGTATTCCTTGGCCCTAGTAAGAGCAACGTAAGCTACCCTTATGAGCTCTTCCCTATCCATTTTGGAGTACTTGTCCTCATCATTCCCATTTTTATCGGATGAATTATAAATGAGCCCCCAATCTTCGTTATCGACTTTTATTCTTGAACTTTCCGGTCTCCTAAGGTTCACGTTTGCTTTACCGAATATCACAATTGGAAACTCAAGGCCCTTTGCAGCATGTACAGTCATCACCTTGACTGCGTTCTCGTTATCGTCTAAGATATCAGGTTCACTTACTTCGACTTTCATTTCGGAGTTCGCCATAATGAACTCCCTTAAAGCGGATAGGCTGCCTAATTCATTTGCACTATCTGAAGCTAATTCCTTAATCTTCCTGAAATCTGCTAATCCTTGCCTGCCAAATCCGAACAGTATATAATCTTCCAGATTGAGCTTATTAACAAGGTTATCCAATATCTCAGCTGAGGGCTTATTCTGAATCATTTCCCTTGCGTAATCTATCATGAGAGCCAATCCTCTAATTCTATCGGCTTCATTTTCTTTGAAGTATCCGGCATCTTCATCGTCTATGCTTGGGTCTGATGATATAGCAAGGTCCAGGTAACCATACTTCCTCTTCAGATAGACTATGCTAGCCTCGGTCACACCAACTGCCGCCGACGCCAGAAGGGAATATGCCAAAATACTATCGTTCCTATTTAGAATAAAACCAATAAAGTCCGCAAGGAAAAGTGCACAATCTGAGGCAAAAAGATTTTCTGATCTAACTAATACGTACGGTATCTTGCTTCTATCAAAAACCTCTGTATACTTCCTTACATCCCTATTCGCTCTTACAAGCAAAGCGATGTCACCAAAACCGGCAATCCTGCCATCCTTGAGCTTCGTTCGTTCATTCACGAACCTCAGTATCGTGTTCGCGGTTTCTATATAGCTATTCTTGCTGCCGTTATAACCTGCACGAATAATGGTGGTCCTAATGTCCCCTTCAGCTGCTTCTTTATCTGGATCCGGCAGGACATCGCGGTATTTATCCCCTATTAGTTCTCTGAATATGCCGTTATATGTGTTAATCAAACTCGGCTCTGACCTAAAATTCGTCTCAAGGTTCACATAATGGCCTTCCATATCTTTTGCTACTTCGATCCAATTCTCGAATATTCGTGGGTTCGCTCCTCTGAACGAATAGATCGACTGGTTATTGTCCCCGACAATGAACAACTTTCCAGACTCCATTATCTTCTTGCAGCATTCACCATCACGGTGTACCAGCAATCTGATTATCTCGTCCTGGATTTCGTTAGTATCCTGGTATTCGTCCACAAGCAGGTTTTTGATCCCTTTCCGTACAACATCACCAGCGTTTTGTCTTAAGAGTCTCAATGCAGCTGCCTCTATGCCAGCAAAATCCAGCATTTTCATATTATATAGCTTGTTTTTATATATCTTATATGCGTCATTTCTGATAGCAGTCAAAATACCGTCTATGCCGATTTCCTTGACCTTTACCTCTTTTACCAGGTCGAATGCTCCTCTAGTAGCTGAGATGCTGGTCACCGACGTTAGTTCTGAAATGAATTCTTGGAGCCCGTACTTGTATGAAGCTATGCAGTTTTCAAGCTGGCATTTCTCCTTATCGCTGAGCAAAGCCGAGGTTTCTTCCAAGGCCTTCTTGACACATCTTTGCATCATCAACATGGAATCGCCTTGGGATATTATGCCATAATCCGGGATAACTCCAGCAAGTATAGGGAATCTTCTAACCAGATTCGCACATAGTGAATCTATGGTGGATATCCTTGCCTGTGGTAGCCTTTCCAGTAGTTCCTTACGTTTTACCTCATCTGCTTCGCATCTACCTAACCTTATCTCCTTCTCTACCTTTTCTCGCATCTCCGCGGCTGCTTTTTCAGTAAAGGTAATGGCTACGACCTCATCAATTCCTCTTTGCGAACCATCAGGACAGGGAGTAGTAATCAGCTTGATATATCTATTGACGAGAACCATCGTCTTGCCTGATCCTGCGCCTGCAGTCACTACCATTGATCTTTCTATGTTTTCTGATGCACTTCTCTGACTTGCTGTTTCTTTAATCATTATCCCAACTCACCTGCACTTTCAGCTTCTTCTGCCTGTAAGTATGCTCTTAACGCCCAGCAGAAGCTGCTTCTTTGGCAGTATTTGCATCTACGTTCATCCGGATTTATTCCTTCAAGGAATTTTCCCTCATTGATGTCCCTAATCACATTTCCGATCTTCTTCTCGTACTGGGAAAGCAAGTTATCATAATCCTGTTCCTTAAACTTAAGAAGCCCGGTCACGCTTACATTAGGCTTTTTTGTAATTGTTTTTTTCTCATATATCAGCCTTTCTGCGTATTCTACTACAAGGAAGCCCCTCTGTATTTTCCTTCTAGTCTGTTCTAAATCATCGTTCTGCTCGATCTTTATATAAACGGAAGCAATCGGTTTGTAACGAAGCAGTTTCCTGCACAATATCGCATAGAACTCAATTTGTACGTCTTTCTTAGCTAGGGCGGGAGTAGCTGTCTTATAATCGTATATCGCGCATAAGTTCTCGCCCACCATGTCTATCCTGTCGATTCTAGCCTTGCAGCGTATATCCATACCGTCTATCATGACGGTATTTTGTGCATCCTCAAGTGGAAGCGTTATCTCCGTATGACAAGGAAGGATGCCGATTTCGTCGTTGAACACATAATCAACTTCACCCATTACGAAGGTCTCAAGCGCTGGCCTAATACCTGCAATGATCAGCTTCCATATCTCCTCGCTTACATCTGCGTACTTATATGATTCGGAATACGACAGCTTCCGATCCATTTCTTTGATTGCTTTTTCGCCTGCTTGCTGCTTCGTTGCCTTTCCTTCGATACGCATATCCTTCAACACGTCAATCGCTGATTTTAGTGCATTATGCACTAAGTTCCCCTTGGCTTTACCTGAGGTTAGTTCCTCATATTCTTCGTCCTCGCCCATATTAAGAAGAATGCTGGTCACTGCACTCAAGGAGCAATTCAGAAAGCCATTGAGCTTGGAAGGAGACCATATATAGTTTTCATCCAGCACCTTTTTCGTTACCTGCTTCAGGCGCGCTCCTGCTTCATCTAGATTCCTTTTCTTCAGGGCCTCGAAACCAAATGGCTTCTTTTCCTCATAATACGCATAATCAGATTTAAATAGACTTAGCTCTGCTTCAGTGACGCAGTCATCAATCCTGGCGGAAGCAGGTAATTTCCTAAGACGATCAAAGAACTCGTATCTTCCACCGGCTCTTATTTGTGCATCTACTATATCGGTGACCCATACGCTCGCATTTATTTTTCTCTCGTCTTTTCCTATGGATGGAACAGCAAGCACAAGCTCACCTTTGCATGAAGCTATAGCAGCATCTAGGTCCGCCCTTTCAAGCGCGATCCTATGGTCTTCGTCATAATCCTTGCCTGATCCAGCGATTCTGATCAGATCTTCGTCGCTCAACAACCACTTGGGCCTCTTAATGGAAGGGAAATTAGTTTCCGTCGCTTCATATAGCACGAGGATATCGAATGATAGCCCTTTAATATCTTTCGGTTCGGCTATCGCCACACCTAATATCGAGGCGGCTTTCTTCATGATCCTCGTTTTCCTTATTGCTTCGCTTACCGAATATGAGAACGTGTTCCAATCGACTTTACTTTTCCGATCCTTCATAAGTAGATTGGCCTCTTCTATTTTGTTGATTATCTCGTAGAGGCCTTCGATCGCCTTAAATCCCGTAGCCATTGAAGCAGGGTCTAAGCTCTTAGAAAAGAGCTCTCCATAATAATTTTCAATGAACTCACGAAGGTTATGGCAATGGGATCCCCATGTATTCGACTTCTTATGCCTTTGTACCCAAGAATATATCTGATTGGCCCATTTATTGAATTTCTCCAGACAATCATCCAGGGTTGTGTTGTCCAGAGTGGAAGAGTCGCCAACAATGCTGCCGGCTTTTGCCCATTTGTTTAACTCCATAAGAGTACCTTTGACTTTCTGGAAGCTTCTAAGGTTCGACACTGCATCTAGGTCGATTCCCCAGTATGGAGCGGCGCAATACTTGAACGCATCTATCTTATTATCAGAGAGAGACACAAGCTCCATGAAGTTTAGTAGTGAGGACCCTACCGGGTGATCTGATAGCGCACCCCATATGGGTTCGCTGGTGGGTATGCCTGCCCAATCAAGACCCGCCGCTACCGTTAAGCTATGCGTCCCCGATGACGGCACACAAATGCATATTTTCTCATATCCTATTCTATTATCTACGTGTCTTCTCTTTATAAGCCTGGCAACTTCGCGAGAAAGCCTCTCCCCTTGTCTTGCTGATAACTTGATTATCCCGTTCGAAATCGGGTAGTGTGGCGGATCGTCGCTGAAATCCTTGAACACATCTGCTCCGAACGACTCCAGGAATTTCACAACCTCTGGTTCGATGTCAGGTATAAAGGCGATCAAACTTGCCCCACCAGATAGACTTGAATTGTTTTGCCCTGCCATTGTAGAGACTTTCTTCATGAGTTCGGTGATGTCTATGGCTTCTGCTTCTTTCAGCCTCTTATCATATCTTTCATATGCTTTAGCCAGAAGCTGCATCTCATTCTCTTGGCATGCTTTGCTGGCAAAGTACTTAGCTGAGATTCCAGCCTTCTTCATGTCGGAGATCGCTTGGTTGAAGCCGGATACGTAATCCGAGAGGGGAATATCCGCTGAAATGATTTCTGAATCAACCGACTTTTCTTCAGCCAGAATCTCGCTCAGGATCATCTCCCTACCTAAAGAGCCGATTATCTGCCCTTCAATTCCTATCGCCTTAGCCATTCTAGTTACATAGGAATTAAGGCTAAGCACCTCCGCTCCAAGAAGCCCCCTGCCCTCGTTTAGATTCATCAATTGAAGCTTGACTAAGTTTGCAGCCCTTGCGCTTCTGCAGAGAACTATACAGCCTTCCTTTAATTCTTTTATCTGCTGATAAAGGATATCTATGGCAGAGTCCGGCATGATTACCTCCATATTCTTTTTAATAGGGTTTCCTGGTGGGTCGGTCCAGATAGAAGGCTAAGATAAGTATATCAGAAAGGAATTATCCTTGAGTTCATCTAGAATGTCATGAATATAAAACGACACCCTGCCTAAAAGGGCA